>FSXA01000720.1_pt1 | contig 14621 bp, 3 predicted proteins | sample 1638081 | NCBI WGS metagenome assembly FSXA01 (sample SAMEA3914788, study PRJEB12502) | metagenome | biome: forest; material: soil | place: Canada | collected 2011-07-03 | depth 0.1 m
CCCGAATACGGTCTCGGCTACATCAACTACGGCCGCCTCATCGTCCTCATCAATCGCAACGACTACTACCAAGTCGGCTACCTCGTAGCCAAAGGCACCTTCCCTCAAATCCAAGCCGCCGGCCTCGAAGCCTTCCAGCAAAGCATCGAGCACATCGTTCCCTTCCTCGAAGGCCGCGTCTCCTGCCTAGACTCCTGGGACAACGTCAAGCTCCTCACCATCGAAGTCAACCGCCTCCAGCAATGGTCGTCCCCCGGCCTGCTCTGCATCGGAGACGCAGCCCACGCCATGTCCCCCGTCGGCGGCATCGGCATCAATATCGCCCTGCAGGACGCCGTCGCCACCGCCAACATGCTCACCGAATCCCTACTAGCCAGAGCCGCCACACCCCACGACCTAGCCCGCGTCCAGCACTATCGCGAGCGCGCCGTCCACAACACCCAGCGCGTGCAAGTCCTCGCCCACCGCATCCTCAACCGAGTCCTCCACAACCCCGGCCCCGTAAAGCCCCCACTCCTCCTAAAGATCCTCACCAGCATCCCCGGCTTCCAACAACTCCCAGCCCGCTTCGTAGGTATGGGCCTCCAACCCCAACACATCAAAACCCCCTAGCTCCCAGTTTCCGAAAAGCTGACTTTGCAGGAACATCATTCCGACGGCCGCCGATCAAGGTTCGCGGCGACCGCGGTCGATCACCGCAAGAGATGCCGGTCTTCGAATCGTCGAGGAGGCGATCGGGATCCTCATTGGACGATCAATGTGACGGTTGCGGAACTCGTTGCCTGATGGGTCGTTGAGCCTCCTCCGGATCCCCCACCTGCACCGCCGCATCCCGTGAAGACAAGTCCTCCAGCTATCAGGGTCAACGCAGCCAATGCAAAGACCATTCGCTGAATCCCGCGCGATCGCCTGCGCTTGCTCGCCAAGGGCACAAGTAAAAATGGCAGGCAGAAGAATCCAGCGGCCACACCTTGCAGCGTCTCCGTGAACACCACGGTGATGATGTAAGTTCCGGGTGGAGTGCTCGCAGTGGTGGCGATTGTCACCGCACCGTTCGCATAACTGCAACTCGCCCCCGTCGGAAGGTTCAGGCAACTGACAGAGGCGCTGACCGCGGAAGAGGGAAGCGTCACGGAGTAGCTGGCCGACGATCCGGAGCTGACCGTCGCCGTCACCGTTGGGAAGCTCGGCGAGCCCGCACCCTGAGAAGATGCGGAGTCTACCTCAAACTGCAAACCTCCGGAAGAGCCACCGCCCGGCGCACCAGTCTGCACTGTCACCGCGGCTGTACCGGCTGTCGCAATGGCCGAAGCTGGTATCGAAGCGGTGAGCTGCGTAGCACTCACGTACTGCGTTGCAAGCGGCGTGCTTCCCCAGATCACGATAGAGCTGGGAACGAAGCCTGCCCCATTGACGCTGAGCGAAAAGGCAGATCCGCCCGCGGCCGCGTAAGCTGGCGAGAGCGCGCTGAGCATCGGAGCCGGATTGACTACAGGCAGCACCACGGATGCGGTTGCAGTACTGTAGTCGCTGGCGTCGGTAGGGGTAAACGTCACTGAGAGCGTTTGATTGCCAACCGGCAAGACAGTGCCCACTGCCGGGGAGTAGACAAACGTGCCCGGCACGGAAGCCGATGCATCCAGTTGGGCGCTGCTCAGCGCCACGCCGTACGTAATAGTCGACGGAGTAGCCCAGGTAATCTTTGGCGCAGCAGGGTTGACCATCAGCGTTACCGTTAAGGTGGCCACCGGGTAGAGCTGAGTGTTCGTCGGAGTAAAGGTCGCAGTCAGCGTGTGGCTCCCGGCAGTCAGAACCGTTCCTGCTGCAGGGCTGTAGGTGAACGTCCCGGGAATCGATGTCGTTGCATCAAGCTGCGCGCTCCCGAGCGCGGTCCCATAGCTGATCGCGCTCGGCGGAGGCCATGTGATCGCAGGTCCGGCGGTGATGACGTACTGCCCGGCCAATACTAAGTTGGAGTATCCCGGAGCAGTCGCAAGGACTACTATTGTCTCCGTCGCCGTGACCGGGATGGGACCGCTGTACACACTGGAATTTGTGGTTGGATATTGGCCGTTCACCGTGTAGTACATCGTCGCACCCGGTAGCGTCTCCGTGATGGTGACGCTCTGCGCCGAGGAATAAGCTCCCGGCGCGGGACTCAGCATCGGCGCAGGAACGGAGGGCAGGTTGAGGGTATACGTGGCCGGGGAAGTTGTGCTCAGCTGATAGCCCGTCGCAGTCGCGTAAGCCTGCAACGAATACGTGCCGCTTACAGAAAGAGCTACGAGCCCCGTGTATGGCACAAAGCTTCCGTTGCCACCGGTCGGCCCATACAAGGAGTAGTAGATGGTTGCGCCGGGCGTCGCGTCCGCGATCGTTACGGTTTGAACAGATGTGTACGTCCCGGCAGCCAGCGAAAACGTTGGCGCTGCGGCCTGCGCGAAGAGCATCGTAGTTGCGGAGGTACTGGTGACGTAGTTGGTGTCGCCCGCATAGACGGCGTCGACCAGATGCGTACCAGGACCCGTTAGAGCGACCCCCGTTACCGTGGCGATGGAGGTCTGGCTCGGTTCGGTGAGCAGCACCGACATGTTGCCGGTATCGAAGACAATGTCGGGCGTTCCGTCGCCGTTGACGTCCTGTGCGAGCAGCGCCCCGGCAGTAGTGAACTGCGTATCCACTGGGCCAGCGGTAAAGGTTCCGTCTCCATTGCCAAGGAGCAGGGTCAGACCGGAACCGCCGCTGATCAGGATGTCGACCTTCCCGTCGTGGTTAAAGTCGCCCGCGACGATCGAGCGTGCAATGCCGATGGTGAAATTGGACGTATCGCCGGCCTGCGTGAAACTACCATCCCCTTTGCCTAACAGGATCGTGAACCCAAGGCCGAATGGCGAAGCCATCGTCAGATCCGGAATGCCGTCGCCGTTGAAGTCACCAACCGCAACAACCGGCTCATCGATCGACACAGGCATCGCAGCTGCCGGATGAAACGTGCCGTCACCGTTGCCCAGGTAGACTGCGCCGTACGCGTCTTCGTTGCCCACAACGATATCGGGGATGCCGTCTCCATTCAGGTCTGCCACCGCAGCCGTCGCTGGCAGACCGTTGGCGGGTCCCTGCGAGAACGTGCCGTCCCCATTGCCGAAAAGAATCCTGGTTCCGGTAGCTTCGTTGATGATCAGATCCAGTTTGCCGTCACCGTTTATGTCGGCTGTCGCGAATACATCCGCAGAGGTGCCCACTGTGGGTGCCGAGGACGACAAGGTGAACGTACCGTCTCCGTGTCCGAGATAGATGGCGAGATAGCCGGTGTAAAGGTAGATGGGGCCAACCGACGACACGGCGAGGTCGAGGATGCCATCTCCGTTGAAGTCACCCGCCACCACCCCGATGGTGTTAGTCATAAGCGTCAGCGCCGTGCCGGTCTCGTAGGTGCCATCCCCATTCCCGAGATAGATACCAACGGTCATGGTGCTCGGGTCAACCATGGCGACATCCGCATGTCCGTCGCCATTGAAGTCCCCACCCGCGAACTGCAGGCCGCCGGGATTCGTTTGCGTCACGGTAAACGTGGGAACCCACGCGATGCTTGCGGTGCCCGCGCCAAGCTGGGCGGTGGTCAAGACCCCGTTCGAGTTGCTGGTGTCTTCAAACGAGACGTTGCCGGTCATGGGCTGGGTGCCGCCCACACTCGCGACTGTCGCGGTCAGCGTGTAGTTGGCCACCGGCCCGCTCTGCGCGATGGTCGTGGTAGTGGGCACCGGAACGAATGCCGGAGCTTGCACCACAAGAGTGGCCGTTGGAGAAGAGCTCGTGACGCCGACGGCACTCTCAAGAAAGACAGCCTTGTATTGGTGGCTGCCGCTACCCGGGACAAAACGATACACCGCTGTTCCCGCGCTCGTAAGCTGCGCCGACCCAATCAGGTGAATGTCCGTGCAGCTGAGAGCCGTAGCGTCGCAAAAGTTCACCTGACCCGAAGCAACCGGGGCGCCTCCCGCCGTGACGGTAGCGGTAAGCGTGACGACGGTATTGGCCGGCGTGGTGGACACGGCCACTCCGCCAGCGGTCACAGCCAGCGCAGTGCCCGTTGCAGGCGGCTGTCCCCATAGAAGATCCGTGGCCGAGGCACTCAGTTGATACAACGTGCTTCCCGGATACGATGCGTCGACCAGATGCGATCCAGGCGCCCCCGGCAGGATCGTTACTGTAGGTGTCGACGTTGTGACGGTAGGCTCGGTGATGTTGATGGAGATCGTGGGATTTCCATTGACGGTGGCCAGATCCGGAATGCCATCCCCGTTGAAGTCGGCCACAGCCGTCGCAGCAGGATCAATGTCCGCCAGTGCCATCACCGGCGAGACCGAGAAGGTTCCGTCGCCGTGCCCCAGAAGAACGGAGACGCCGGAGCTCACAAAGTTGGACGTGATCAGGTCGGGGATTCCGTCCTGATTCAGGTCGGCCGTCGCCAGGGAGAGCGGCGAGGGAACCGAGGTACTGTTGGGAACCGCGTTAAAGGTGCCGTCGCCGTTGCCGAGAAAGATGGAGATTGGCGCGGTAGCTCCTTGGGTCTGGTTATCGTTGCCGACAGCGAGATCGAGCTTGCCATCTCCGTTGAAGTCCCCTGCCAGCAGAGAAGACGCGTACCCCGGAATCGTCAGTCCGGTCGCCGTGGTAAAGGTGCCATTTCCGTTTCCCAGCAGCACCGAAACGCCCTCGGTCTGCGTCCCCACGATGAGGTCCGTCTTGCCGTCTCCGTTGAAATCCGCGGCCAGAAGAACTGTGGGAAAGACCGGAAACTCCGTGGTCGAACCAAGCGTAAAGGTTCCATCGCCGTTGCCGAAATAGATGGTCAGGTTTGTCCCGTTTTCGCCGGCGGATACCAGATCCGTCTTGCCGTCTCCGTTGAAGTCGCCGGCAACGATGGGCGTGATCGCATCGTTGATCGCAAAGGTTGAACCCGCGGTGAAGGTTCCATCTCCCTTGCCGAGAAAGATCGTGACGGTTTCGTCGGCGGCGTTCTGCACAGCGAGATCCTGGTGGCCATCCTGGTTGAAGTCGCCGACAAGAACCCAGGCCGGAGCGCGGCCGGTCGGCGGAGTGAAGGTCGGCCCGGTAAACGTGCCGTCGCCTCTGCCGAGGAAAATAGCAACTTCGTTCGTTGTGCTTTCGTTGGTGGCGCTGCTGGCGATGTCAGGGATACCATCTTCGTTAAAGTCGCCTGCCGCAATCCCCTCTGGAGCAATCCCCGTCAGGGTCAGTGTCGAATTGAGCCAGCCGGTGCCGGGCGTCCCCGCACCTAATGCGCCATTACCCAGCACCGCGTTGCCGTTGTTGGTATCGACGAAGGAGATCGTTCCCGCCGGTGCGACCGTGCTTCCTATCTCGGACACCGTGGCGCCAAGCGTGTACTCGCCCCAACTGCCGGTCCGACTCATGGTGGTAGTGGTAGCCAGAACGGTAGCTGTTGGCGCTGTTACCGTCAGGGAACTCTGAGACGACGCGCTGCCCGCGACGCTATTGGTGCCCACGAACACAGCCTTGAAACGACGGCTGCCCGAGCCCGGCCTGAATCGATAGACTGCGACGCCGCTTCCATTGAGCTGAACTACGGCAAGCTGGTGAAGTCCAAGGCAGTCCGATGCCGTCGCGTCGCAGAAGTTCACCTGACCAGTCGTGACGGGTCCCCCTCCTGCCGCGACAGACGCGGCCAAACTCACGACGCTCCCGGAACTCACGCTCGTGACAGCGCTCCCGCCGGATGTGACAGTCAGTTGGGTCGTGCTGACGGTAGGTGTCTGTGCCCATAGCCTTGGCGGCGCCCAGGAGATAGCGATCGCCATGCCGAGCAGGAGAACCAGAAAGGGAACGGAACAATTGCACCCGAAACCGCCTTCGGAAAAGCTTGCTGTCGAGCAGGAAAAGCACGGGCGAGACATGATGAGTGTTAGCTCCGTTCGGGTAAGTGTGGCGCTCCGTATTGTCTTAACCCGCAGCTAGCGCACACGGGCAAACGCCCAAATGCTTTCCATTTAGCCAAGCGGTTCCGTAAGTAAAGTTGAAGGACCAGCGAAGTATAGCACCATGCCCAGAGCATTCTTGGCGTTTAGTTACACCACATACACGGTGTTGTGAGAAACGTCTCCGAGTGCCATTTGGCATAGAAGCCTCTGTTTTTCAGCGCCAAGTATCCCCCTGGCGTCTCACCCTGTTCCTTGACAGCGCACGCGGAGTGGGGCAACTCACTGGACCGTCAGCGTCAGACTCTGTTGCACGCTCACACCGGAAGAGATTGCCGTGACCGCCAGGGTGTACGTACCAGCCGGCGTCACGGAAGGGGTGGAATTGCCTCCGCCGCTTCCTCCGCCACTTCCTCCGCACCCTGAAACCGCCAGCAAAAGACAGGTGAGCGCCACCATAAGACTTCCCTGCCCGATGCGCCTGCGAATGCGGAGACAGAACGGCAGCAACAGCAGAGCGTAGATGCCTACACCCGCCACGCGCGAAGCAGAGTTGTGCCGTAACAGCGCCGATGCTGAGCTTTGGGTCGTCACGGTAATCGTGAAGTTGGTTGAGCTGCCAGCAGTGAGATTGATCGATGTAGGGTTCACGGTGCAGGAAGCATATTGTGGAACGCCGCTGCAGCTTAGCGAAACGTTGCCGCTGAATCCCGCCGTTCCCGTGAGCGCAAGGTTGTAGGTGGCTGTTCCTCCACTGGCGACACTGGCGGACGTTGACCCTCCAGTAGCGGCGCCGAGGGAGAGTGGCACGACTCCCGTACCCGAGAGGGACACCGTCTGCGGAGAATTTTGTGCGTTGTCGGTTACCGTCAAGCTGCCGGTGAGCGCACCAGAGGACATCGGCGTGAAGGTCACCGCGATCTGGCAATTCGCTCCCACGGCGAGACTCGACCCGCAGGTGTTAGTTTCCGCAAATGATCCGCCGGCAGCAATGGACGTTATGGAAAGCGCTGCATTCCCGGAGTTCGTCAGCGTGACCGCCTGAGACGCGCTGGTGATCGTCTCACCTACGCTGCCGAAGCTGAGACTAGTCGGCGAAATCGTGGCTCCAGGCACGGCGGCCTGAATGGTGAATGTTTGCGCGGAAGAAGTGCCTCCGCCCGGAGTAGGACTGGTGACCGTGATCTGTGCCGTCCCAGCTGTGGCAATGTCCGACGCCGGTACAGTTGCAGTCAACTGCGTGCCGCTGACGACCGTAGTTGCAAGGGCTGTGCCGTTCCAATCGACCACCGAGCCAGCGACAAAGCCGGAACCATTGAGTGTGACCGTGAACGCGGCGGCTCCTGCTACCACCTGCGCAGGCGTAATCGACGTGAGCACCGGAACAGGATTGATGCCGGCCAGCGCGTTGCTGCTCATGAGATATATGCCACTCGCCCCAGGGTAGCCGGCGACGAGAAAGCCGAAGCCGTTTGTTCCCCAACGAACAAGATCAGCATTCAGAGAGGCATTGATCAAGGGGAACGTCAACATCTGTTCGGCGGCAAGTGACTGCTTTCCGTACGAGCTGATGGCGAGGGCATCGTAAGCGTCGTTACTGGGAGTCGTGAACTCTCCAAGCCCGGTGATGAATATCTGTCCTAGGCTGTTGTCGAGCAGAATCGATTGGTCGAGATCGTAGATCGATGAGACCGGAAAGCTGCCAGTCATCTGCTGCGTAGTCGGATTCCAGACCTCACCGGAACTTATGTAGAGCAAGTTGCCATCGGAGACGACTTGACCGGCGGTCCCGGCCGCAGGGCCGTAATTGGCGCCCATGATTTCTGTGTACTGAAGGCCGCTTGCTGTGATCGCGACTGTCGTAAAGAAAGGGCTCTGTACCGAGGTAAACGGCTCGGCGTACAAGGTAGGCGGATTGCCAGCGAATGCAAAGCTGCCAAACTGGGGAGCGTTGTACTCGACGAAAGAATTGGGAACGTAGTTGACGAGGCCACTGTCGTTATACAACGCTACTTGAAATCCCTGAGCCAGGACAACCTCCTGCGGCGAGCCTGGAACGCTCTGCAGATAGGTCGCTGACGGTGTGAGGCAGTAAGAGCAGCTGCCGTTCACAGCATAGGGGAACGTGCGGTCCACGGCCTTAGTCGACAGGTTGATCCGCTGCACCGTGAGATCCGTTTGGTTCGCTACGTAGACGTAGGCTCCGTCGCTCGACGTGGCCAGCAAGCTTGGATCCTGGCCTACCGGAATTGGCGTTCCAGCAATGCCGGTTGTCGGATCAATGGGAATCACGGTATTGGGGTTGGTGGGATCTGTGGACGGCATTGCGGCATACAGAAGGCCTGTGGCCGAATCAGAGGTGATCGCCGACGCGTTCAGCAGCACCTGCTGGTACGTCGTCATCGTGATGGCCGGAGAGGCGCCGCCGCCAGGTGTCGGATTCACAACACTCAGCGGAAATTCCCCCAGCGCAGTGAGTGACGTTGCCGCGATGGTGACCTGTAGCGACGTGTTGCTGACGAACGTGGTCTGCTGTGCGACGCCGCCCAATTGAACCACGGATTGCGGATAAAAGTTGCTGCCTGTAATCGTCAGGTTCACCGGCCCGTTGTTGATCGGAAGGGTCGTCTGAGGCCACGCGTTGCCAATACTCAGCACACTGTTCACGACGGGTGCACCATACGCGCTGTCCCCTGTTCCCCTCAGGCTGACGCTTAGTTGCGGATGTACCGGATCATTGGACGTGATCACCAGCGACCCCGTTTGCGGGCCCGCTGCCGAAGGGGAGAAGCTGAGACTCACCGTACAGTAGAAATTCCCAGGGACCGGGAACGTGCAGGAGTTCTGCGTAATCGAGAAGGCGCCCCCGCTTACGGAAACCGCGCCAATCGTCATGTTCGCATTTCCCTTGTTATTGAGATAAAGCGTCTGGGCAGGTCCCGTGGTGCCTTCGAGCAGATGTCCCATGTTGAATGGATTGGAGCCAGGTTCCAGATCCGCAGCTTGACCTTGGCCGCCAATCTGAATCAGCTGCGGAGAGATCGCCGCTCCATCCGCGAGACTCAGCGTGCCGCCTGAGGCGCTGTCATCCACGGGGACAAACGTGAGCGTGATCGGGCACGTTCCTCCCGGAGCAACTGCGCCGCAGGATTGCGTCGCCGTGATAGTGGAGACCGAAGACGTAACAGAACTGAACTGCAGTGGCGCGTTGCCGCAGTTAGTGATGTTCAGCGTTTGCTTAGACGTGGTAAGCGCAGGCACCGTCCCAAAAGAAACGCTCCACGACGCCGGGCACACCGAAGGCGCCGCCACGCTCATGTTAAGCTTCGACACGAAGCTGTGAATATAGCTGCTCTGCGGCGTCGTCGACGAAGGAGGCTGCGTCTGAAGGCTGCCCGTCGTGGTCGGATAGTCCGGAGCATCCGTCGTTCCCACCACAATAAGATTGTTGCTGGAATCCACCGTGAGACCGGCAAAATTCGAACCCGCAAAGACGCCGTCCGTAGCGCTAAGGAAGCTGCCGAACTCGAGCGCGCTGAGATTCGCGTTCATCCCTGCGAGCACCATCGCTGCGTCCGTCTCTCCGGTCTCAAACTCCGACATGAACGGATTCTGCATCGGAAAGTCACGTGAGCCGGTCCAACCGCCGACAAACACATTCCCCAAGCTGTCCAGAGCCACTGCGTCGAGACTGGTTCCCCCATTGAGCGAAGGACTCGCCCCGTCCAGATAGGTGCCTGCCAGGACGGAGGTGACCTGCGGGTTCAGCTCGACGATATATCCATTGGCGATCCCTCCGGAGTTGTCCGGGATTTCCGTTGCCTGGTAGGCGTTGGCGCTGGTCGGCAGAGTCGTCTCACCGGTTTCTCCGGCAACGTATATATCTCCTTTTCCGTCGATCGCCATGCCACCCAGCAGATCTGTGCCTGGCACATAGGTGGCAAAGTTGATGGCCGAGGCAGAGGGGTTCAACTGGAGCACGAAACCTGCCGACGGATTTTCGACGTTCACCGTGTTATTCGGGAAGGCAGCGCCGACAACGCCTGACGTCGTTGGAAGTCCTGGTCCGGCGGTTCCGGCTACGGTCGCATCTCCGGACGAATCGACGGCTATCGCGGTCGGTAAAAACCAATTGATATAGGCAGAGGAGGGGTCCGGCGCTGCGTTGCCGACGACCACGGTGGAATAGATAACCTTCCCCGTAGGATCCACCTTCATCACGAACAAGGTGCTGTACGGGTAGCCGGGAACCGTAGACGAAAGAGTTCCCGGGGTGATCAGGAAGCTGGAGCTGCCGGCGATTCCGGCTAAGTAAGCGTTGCCCGTTGCATCGACTGCAATTCGCCCGTTGTTCCCGTTCGTGTAATCGCCCGCAATGCCGCCAATCTGGCCAGAATAGTTAAGGCCCGATCCGTCGGGCTTCAGAGATGCCAGAAAGTAGCAAAAATCATTGATCTGGCAGGAAAGAGTAGGGACAGCTCCGGCATGAGGAAAATCCTTCGATTCCGAAGTGCCCCCAATGATGACATTTCCGCTCGCGTCCACCGCGATCGCTGCACCATAGTCCTGGTCGGACCCGCCGATGTAGGTGGAGTAGATCAGCGTCTTCCCGGTCGGATCAAGCTTCGTAATAAACGCATTCTCACAACCACCTGGGCTCGTTGTGGCACATCCCAGTTGGGCCTGCTCCGCATTGTGCGTCGGAAAATCGGCCGAGCCAGTCCATCCCGTCAGGTAGATGTTGCCGGTCGAGTCGGTGGTCACCGCCGTGACCGAGTCCGACAACGAACCATCCAGGTAAGTGGAAAAACTGAAGACGGGATCGATCGTCAGTGGGCGGGACGTGTCGAAGGCGCCCAGACGAAACCCGATTTGTCCGTTCTTGTTACGTAGAAAGTCAGCTGCAACAAGTTGCCGCCGGCCATCGATGGTTTGGTACGCAACTGGCCTCCTGAGCAGAAGTGTTCCGTCCGTGGTGCGAATCTGCAGGTCTCCGTTGCTGGCGATCGCGGTGTTCTTCGCTCCCCGGAATCGAAACGCAATCGCCGACGGATCGGCATGCGCCGCAATCGTAAAATCGTGTTCGAGACTGCCGCCGTTTCCATAAAAGTCGAGTGTGATGCCCGGATACATTCCTTCGTATCGGACGTCGCCATAGTTGGCGATGTGCGTGTGAAACTTGGAAGCGTCCGAGCCCAGCAGATAGTTGCTCTCGCCCTTCAATCGCTGCACTCCGGAGAGCGTGGTGTTCGGACTCGGCGAGACAAACTCGAGCCGAAGTTTTGTTTCACCTCCGTGACCCGCCGGCAGAATGAAATCAGCCCCTTGCTGGAAAAACATCGCCTCCAGCCCATGCTGGAGAACATACCGGTATTGCGCGCCTGCCTGTCCCTCATTCTTCTCGAATGTAAGCGGTAGAGAACCTGGCTTTGCCAAATTTGAAGCAGTGCTCCTGGCAAACGCACAGGACACACTTGCCAGAACGATGACGCTCAGGGTGGCGCGGAAGCATGAAGGCATGATGGACAAAACTGTATCAGACTCCAACAAGCCTGCCCACCGAGATTCGCTTGAAGTGGATCCGGGAAGACTGCTTTCATTTAGCTCGAGGCCAGGAAGCTAGTTAGGCGTGGCGAAGCGGACAAATACCAGCTCGGAGCTGAGCGGCTCCTGCAGATGGACTGCGATTCCGTTCAGTCTCAATTGTTGGCCGGTCACGACTTCGTCGGGAGAGGTTCCATCTTCAAAGTGGATTTGATACTGGGCCTCATCGCGAAGGCCCGCGAGGCGGAAGGAGTGCCGTGGTTCATCGAGGATACTTCCACGGAATGCAAACAGAACGCCGGTTGCCCGCTTAGGATCCCACAATTCCATTGCGTCCCAATGCACACCGTCGGGCCGATCCGAGACATGGTAGAGATTTGCGTCGCGAATCAGGGGTCTTAGTTGTGCTTTGTACAGCGCGAAAGCCCGGCGGGCGACGCTCCGCTGTTCCTCCGACCATGCGGTTGTATCGAGCATAACGGTCATCCAGCCCATCATGCCGCTGCGCAGCATATAGAGGAAGTTATTGATGTCGCGTGTCGGTACCTGCTCAACATAACTTTCCAGCATTGCGGGAGGGAGAAGATGACTGGCATCGAAGAATGCACGGCGGTTGGATAACGGGTCGTAGGCATCGGTGATGGAGAAATAGTCACCGTGGGCGGCAGAGCCGAAGTCGACCATGCGGCCGCCGTCGTTGCAGATTTCGAATAAGAGTCCAGGGTGTTCGCGGCGAAGCTTCTCGTAGATCGAATAGTAGGAGCGCACTGCGTGATAGCTGACGTCGGTGGAGTTGGCTCCGAGCGCAAAATCAAACCCGGCATCGTGCGTGATGCTAAGCGGGCCATCGGGTGGAGCGTGTGGATGGTCCGCGCGTGTGCAGCTTTCCGCGACAAGATAGCCATCGTGCTCAAGCATGTCGAGGTGATAGTCCTCGACGATGCGCTTGACTTCCCTCGACGCGTACTCGTGAGCCGCGGGAACGCCAAGGTCGATGGTTTGACCTTTGAACTCTTCAGGCTTCCAGTCGGGCCCGAGATCGTTAACCAGCCAGCCCTTCACCTCGGGGTTGCGCACGTTGAGGGCTGTGGGCGATGTGCCGAGGCCAGCCTGCGCCCAATCCACCCAAAGACCAAACCGAAGACCGCTACGATGTGCCGCGTCGGCGATAGAAGCTAAGCCGTGGGGAAATTTTTGCGGGTCCGGATACCAGTCGCCAACACTGCGAAACCACCCGGCATCGAGTTGGAACATGTCGAGGCCCAGGTCCTTTGAGTTCGCAATCATTCGCAGGGCGAGTGCTTCATCGACTTGCATGCCACTGCCCCAGCTGTCGTTCACCAAAAGAGGGTACTGAGGATCCTGCCATGTCTTCGGATTCGTGAGCGTGTTGCGCACCCAGTGTCGCAATTGATTTCCGGCATCGTCGATGCTGCCCTTGAAGGCTCCGAGAAAGATGGTTGGTGACTCAAAAGTTTCATTGGGTAGCAGGCGTGTGCGAAAGGGTCCTAACTCCGGGTTCAATCCCATCACGCTCTTGAGGTTCTCGCCCTGGCGCTCCAATGTGATGCGAGTTCGGCCGCTGAATTCTATGCCGGCATACCATCCAGCCCCTTGATCTAGCTTGGACGATCCATGCACATTCGGCATATTCGATCGATAGACAATCTCTGCCGGAATAATTTCTCGCGGCTGATTTTGAAAAGGATGAGCGTAGGTTGTCGAGCGCCCCATCCAGGTGTAACCATCGATCACGTGATCCAGATGAGTGCCGTGCGCTGAAGGCGCGTCCGCTCCTTTCTCTATATAGAGGTTCTCGATTGCAGCGGACACAGGCATCTGCAAGTTCAGGCGAAGGCTGTCGACGAGGGGCAACCAAATCTCCTGGCCACTCAGGTTCACAATCTGGATGTCGTGTTCAATGGGGCCGGAGCCCGCGCGAACTTCCCACCGCCAGCGAAGTTGCAGATGCGGCTTTGCAGTCTCGTAGACAAACTCTACGTGGTGCGAATCGGCGCGAGAGAGGCTTGGTCTGAACGCCCAGGTCACCGGCACGTTTGCATTGTCGATGTAAATCAGCGGCGGCGGCGACTCAATTTCTTCGTTGCGCCACACGTTGTCCGGCGTTCCAGAGATGCTTACCAAGGATGGTCCTTGTGCGCCGGCAACTAGTTTGATGTGGATGTCTGTGGAATTGAGCGTCGCAGTCTTGGCGACTGCTGGCGTTTCGGCGCCGCCCTGCAGGACGACGGTCACTGATAGGCAAAGTACGGTGGCACCGATGACTGCTCTCGTGATGGATCGAGGAGATCGCATATTTATTTTGGCTATCAAGCGTCAGCGCTTGAGTTGGAAGCTTGCTTCTACACGTCGGGTATGGTCAACAACAGACGTGGTGCTCGGTGCCTCGAAGGTGATTCGATCGATCCGCGGTGCGATCTTATCCACTCTTGCGTTGGTAGAGTTGGTGATCGTCCAATCCGTTGACACGTCAATCGTCGCTCTTCGATCAACGGGGATGTCCGCTGTGATTTTTAGTGAATCACCTGCTAGCTGTACGTCGATGATGTGGATACCGCGACTGGGATTTCCGAGCAGTAGTTGAGGATCGGTTGGGATAACGGAGAGACCCCCGCTTAGAGTCATATGCACTTCAGTGGCTCCGTGCGGAATCTCACAATCCAGATTCGCAACCGTATCCGGAAGGTCTTGCGCTACCACTGCTCGAAACGTACGGTGATTGACTTCGACGCGGTCAACAATCGCACCGAGAGGCAGGATCGGAGAAAAGTTCAGCAGGAAGCTAGCGCCGGGGTTATCGATTATTAGGTCCAGCGCTGAACTGTTCTGATGAAGTGTGAAGGATATTTTGGCTCCCGATAGAGGCACGTGCGTCACGGAGAGATCGTGCCATATCGAAGGAAGGCGCGGTGCGAAGATGATTGTTTGTTTCACTCCATCCACCTGCAGACCGAGTAGACCGTGAATGCTGGCTGCGAGAAAGCCCGCGGACGACCACGTCTGTTCCGGCACAGATTCTTCCTGGGGTTGGTAGACGTTTCCGGCGAGTACTTCATGCAGATGGCCTAGCGAGTCGAGGGAGAACCATGGGAGCAA
>FSXA01000458.1_pt1 | contig 14276 bp, 6 predicted proteins | sample 1638081 | NCBI WGS metagenome assembly FSXA01 (sample SAMEA3914788, study PRJEB12502) | metagenome | biome: forest; material: soil | place: Canada | collected 2011-07-03 | depth 0.1 m
AAGGATGAGATGACCAAATTCCAGACGGCTTTCGTGAAGTGCATGGACATGAAGCCGGCTTCGAGCACAGCACTCGGCGCTTCGCTCTACCTGCCCGAAATAAACCATGTACCCTCGGAGCTATATCGCGGCTAACTTTCATCGCGGGTAACTCGCGTATCGTTCCAACCGAAAAAGCCCCGGCATAAGCCGGGGCTTTTCTTTGTTATTAACGTGTATTTTCGTCATATTATTTCGCACTGCCATCATTTATTTGCGCTGTGACTTACTAATTTCGAGTTATGTGTCGAATACTTATTGACAATTCACGGGGCATTAAATAAACTCGGCACATCAACCAAAATTGGCCTGGAGCCTTCAGTGAATCCTCATTGAAAGTGTATCCGGCTCCTTTCCTAGCTGGCACCAAAGACTCCGAAGTCGGGATGCAACGTCCCATTCGTGTATCTGCAACTCGCAAGCGCAGTTCGCACTTAGGCCGCTTTCCTACTTCGTAACCACAGCATTCTCTGATTTTTCAGATGCAACCACCAACCGGAGTTTTTCCTGATGGACCGTTTTGCCGTACCCGTTTTGCCTTCAACGACTTCAATGGATCGCCGTAACTTTTTGCGAGGATCAGGCGCGCTTGCTGGAATGAGCGCGCTTGGACTAAGTGGCTGTGTGAAGCAGGTTCACACAGCTCAGTCGAGTGCGCCTCTTCTCCCTATTTACGACCAATACACCCCGCTGGTTCCTATTCGCGCTCACGCAGATCGCATCTTTCGCATCACGGTTTGCCTGCGGCCTTTCCGTGCCGCGGGTCCTCGCATGGATGTAGAAAAACTCGGCGACAAAACCATCGTGCATAACTATGGCCACGGTGGCAGCGGATGGTCGCTTTCCTGGGGCTCGGCCACGGTTGCAACGCAGAGTGCGATGACCGCCGCGGAAGGCTCGCAGGATATCGCCGTACTCGGTGCCGGCGCCATCGGGCTTACATCGGCCACCATGCTGCAACGCGCCGGTGCGCATGTGACGATCTACGCCAAGGAGCGTTCTCCCTTCACGCGCAGTTCACGCGCAACCGGCAGCTGGACTCCGGATTCGCGTGTGGCTCTGGCGTCTGGTGTCGCGCCCAGCTTCGCCGCAACCTGGGAGTCGCTGGCACGCACCTCGTTCTTCATGTATCAGAGCTACTACGGCATGCCTGGCTCGCCCGTGGAGTGGACTGACCGCTGGGCGCTGAGCGACACACCGCGCCGCAACCCAAACAGCAGGCCCGATCCCAACGTTCGCGACGACCGCCGCGCGGCCGTCCATGATTTCGTTCATCTCAACGACCGCATCTCGGATCTAACACCCCGGCCTATCGTAATGCCCCCGGGCTCGACTCCATTTCCGACCCCGTATGTTTCGCGTAGTTCCTCGATGACCTTCAACGTCGCCGACTACTCCCGCCAGCTTCTCACCGACTTTCTCATCGCCGGGGGCAAGATCGAAACCCGCGAGTTTCACTCCCCGCAGGAACTCACCGAGCTCCCGCAAAAAGTTATCGTCAACTGCCCCGGATACGGCGGTCGCTCCCTCTGGAAGGACGAATCGATTACGCCCATCCGCGGCCAGATCGCCTGGCTCATTCCGCAGGAGGGCGCGCAATACGGCCTGGCCTACAAGGGCCTCAACATGCTGTCGCGTCGCGACGGCATCGTGATGCAGTACTCAAAAGAAGGCGAGGACGAAGGTTGGAACGACACCAACGAATCCCCTGACCGCGCCTTCGCGGAGGAGGGTGTTGGCGTGCTCGCGGAGCTTTACAGCCGCATGCAACAGCAACCGCCCAAGCCTGCCGCCTGATCCTCGGTTTTGACACGTTGGTTGTCAATGTCTCGGCAACTGGAACTCTTGAAACTCTTGCTACCCACCGGGCGCTTCTCAGAACCCGGAGTTTGTAAAGAATCAGATCTTTCAACATCAAGCAGGTTTTTCTCGCTCTTGACAATGCGCACGACCACGAGTCGTGCGCCAACCTTTTGAATTCTTTCGTAAATGCACGACTTATTCTGGAGGCTTTTGTTATGAAACGGTTTCAGTCAAGAATAAATTTGTTCCTTGCGTTCATCGCTATACTGCTGGTTAGCGTAACCACCGCGTTTGCGCAAACAAACACTGGCGTTGTGCGCGGCGAAGTAAAAGACATCCAGGGAGCCAGCATTCCCCGTGCCGAGGTCACCCTTACCAATCAAGATACCCACGTCTCCCACACCGATGTAACGAACGCAACGGGCGGTTATCTCTTTCCTGCCGTTGACCCTGGAACCTATACGCTCAGCGTCGCGATGCCGGGCTTCAAAAAGTTTGCAACCACCAACAACATCGTCACGTTGGATAACACCTCCACGGTCGACGCCGTTATGCAGATCGGTGCCACCACTGACACCATCGAAGTAAGCGCCGATTCGCTAACCCTGAACACTGCAAACGTCTCGGGCGGGCAGCTCTTCAACGAACAGCAACTCCAAACCCTCCCCAGCCTCGGCCGTAATCCCTTCATGTTCGCCACCCTCGACGCTAACGTTGTCACCCTCGGCGATCCCCGCTACGTCCGCGCGGAAGACTCGAGCGGCAGTTCGCAGGTCTCACTCTCCGGCGCACCCAGCGGTTCCAACAGCTACGTCGTAGACGGTATTCCGGTCTCGACATCCTCCGGTGGTGAAACCTTCGTCGTCTCGCCCGATGCCGTCTCCGACGCAAAGGTGCAGGCTGATACCTTCGACGCTGAAATTGCCCGTTCCGGCGGCGGTGTATTCAACACCTCTTTCAAGACTGGTACTGCGCAGTATCATGGCGAGCTCTATGGTGAAACCCGCCAGACCGGTTGGTCCGCAAACAACTATTTCAACTATGCTCCAAAGCTCGGTGGCCCGGTCGCTGCCACGCCAAACGACGCAACCTACCTCTACTCCGGCGCCTTCGGCGGTCCTGTTCCCTTCAGCCAGAAGAACCGTTGGACGAAAGACACCTTCTTCTGGATCACCGAGGAAGGCTACCGTCAGGGCCAGCCCAACACCGGCACCAACCAGTATTATGTCCCGACTCTCGCTGAGCGTACCGGCGACTTTTCCGCTTACGCTCCGGCCAATGGCAGCACGACAAGCTGCGCAGGAACCACCGGCGCGGCTCTGGGCGCGTGCTATATCGTTTACGATCCCACCACGTCTCCAACAGGAGCGGGCCGTGTTTCCTATCTTCAGGAAACCGGCAAAAACGCTATTCCTGCCGCCGCGATCAACACCATCGGACAGGCCATCGCAAACGATTTCCCGGTACCAACGGGCGGTGCGGCATCCGCAATCTACGGCGGGAGCTTGAATTACAGCATCCCGGTCATGAGCATCAAGACTCGTTCCGACGAGTACGTCGGCAAAGTGGAACACATCTTCGCTCCGTGGTGGACCGCGTCGGCCTCCTATCTGCATAACGCTGTGCAGGAGCCGGACGTCAGCTTCATCCTCAGTCCGCTTGGAGCTCTCAACACGAAGCTCATTCGCTACTTCGATGCAACGTCGGTCACCAATACCTTTACCCTCAATCCCACCACTCTGCTCACTGTAGGCTATGGCTTCAATCGCTACTACAGCGCTTCCCCCCCATACTCCACGGGCTTCAACCAGTCCACCGGCTTCAACGGCACAGGTTTCCCAGGGTACTTGACCAGCAACGAGGCCTCGAAGACCTTCCCGAGCATCACTCTTTCGAATACAAGTAGTGCCGCAGCTTTGGGCGGCTCTTATAGCGGTCCCGGTGTCCAGGCTTCGCATAACCTCATCGCTATCCTGTCGAAAACCATTGGCAAGAATGACCTGAGGTTCGGTTATGGCTTCCGCGCCTTCACTTACTACCAGAATACGGAGACAGGTTCGGCTGGCGCCTACACCTTCTCCGGACAGAACACCAACTCCGGTGGTACGTCCACTTCCTCAAACGGTCCTTTGGCTATCGCCGATCTTCTGGTGGGTCAGCCCAATACCTCAACGATGGTGATCAACGCCGCTCCTTTCTACAACAAGGAAACCTACAACTCGCTCTTCGCGCAGGATGACTACCGTCTCAGCTCCAAGCTGACCGTCAACGCCGGCATCCGTTACGAATACGAGCTGGGGCAGTTCGAAGCGCATGACAAGTTCAACGTTGGCTTCAGCTCAACCGCCGCCAGTTCTTATGTAAACAATGCGGGCGTCACGCAAAACCTGTCCGGCGGTCTCCTGTTCGCTGGTGTAGGTGGCGCTCCGATTCATTGCTGCCAACAGAGTCATTTCAAGTTTTCTCCTCGTATCGGCGCGGCCTATCAGGTAATGGATAAGACTGTCATCCACATTGGTTACGGTCTTTTCTACGCCCCGATTGGAATCGTCGCTGCGACACAGGGCTTCTCGCAGACGACCAGCTACGCTCCCGGCAACACGACCGCAGCGGTTTCGGTCGGCGCTGCCGGCTGCCTTTCTACTCCATTCAACGGAGGCACCTGCGGCAGTTCCTTGCTTCAGCCCTCCGGAAGTTCACTGGGGCCTCTGACGGCTATCGGCAACGCGCTCGGTACGGTGCCGGACTCCAAGCGTGGATTCCCTCTCGTTCAGCAGTACATGCTCGACGTGGAACGCCAGTTGCCTTATGACACCATCCTTAAGGTCTCGTATATCGGCGCCCATGCCAGCAGCTTCCTGAACACCGTCAACATCAACCAGATACCCGACTCTGCCCTGGCTGCAGCTTCGCAGGCTGGAACCAATCTCGCCACCAAGGTCACGAACCCCCTGTACGCCAAGACGGTCGGGGGTTATCCGTCCACGGGCGTTATCTCGAACGCCACCTACGCACAGGGTCAGTTCCTCCTGCCGTTCCCCCAGTACACGTCGGTCAACGTCTCTAAGTCAGACGGTTTCTCCTGGTATAACTCTCTATCCTTCAAGGCGGAAAAACGTGTCAGCACAGGTCTCACCGCGCTGGCTACCTATACATGGTCCTCGAACTGGGACAACCTTTACGGTACCGGTTCTCAGGTCTACTTCACCTACGGCCCTCAGGACAACACCAACATCAACGCCGAGTATGCTCGCTCCATCAACAGCATCCCCAACCGTGTCACCATGGCTATCACCTATGATCTTCCCGTCGGAAAGGGAAGGAAATATCTTGCCAATACTCACGGTTTCGTCGGTGGCCTCACCGATGCAGTCGTCGGTGGCTGGCAGGTCAACTACGAGCACATCATCCAAAACGGTGTTCCAATCTCCGTCATCCAGACCGATCTGAGCTCCGGCACCTATGGCTCAACCAGCTATGGCGGTTCGTATCAGCGTCCGAATCTCGTGGGTGATGCGCACAATGCCTGCGTCTCGGGCAGGCCCCAGAGCAAACTTGGTTACTTCTCGTCTGCCCCTGGTATTGTTGCCGAGCGGCCATATCTCAACATCTCGGCCTTCACCGCGGCCCTGCCGTACCAGTATGGTGACGCTCCTCGCTCGTTGCCATGCCGCGCTCCTGGTTCGGACACAGCAACGGCCTCCATCAACAAGAGCTTCACCATCCACGAACAGATCAAATTTCAGTTCCGTATCGAGGCGCTGAACCTCTGGAATACGCCACAGTTCGGATACCCAACCACAACGATCACAGTTGCCGGAAATGCCGGAACTCCTGCAAATCCCCTCAACCCGATCACAACAACCCCAACCATCCTGGCCAACACACCAACCAGCCCCACGCTCCAGACCTTTGGCAACCTCAATACGCAGATCGGCTTCTCTCGAGTCATCCAGATGGGCGGTCGAATAACTTTCTGACCCACCATCAACCGCAACAAAGAAGGGGCGCAGACAACTCTGCGCCCCTTCTTCATGTTCTGCGGGTTTCCATCGAAGCCGGAGAAATCATCCCAAACCTCCAGACCGTCGCTACCCCCGGACCAAAAGAATCAGAAATATCCTCATTTCAATGAAAGTCATGCGACCGCATATCAGCGTCGCTTAGTCGGAGCACGCGAACGGCTGATGCCTTCACCGAAACAACGCCGTCCTGATTCTGAAGCGTACCTTCGACATGCAGGAACTTCCCGCTTGTTACAGCGACTCTATTTCGTTCGTACAGTTGGGGGTTGATGATGGCGTTTGAGATGCCAGTCTCATCCTCCAGGCTAAGGAAGATGAAGCCCTCGGCAGTGCCCGGACGTTGACGCGCAATGACTGCTCCGGCAATCCGGGCATACATGCCGTCCGGCATGGTTCGCAAATCCGCTGCACGGATGACGCCTGCTCTGTTCATCTCGGCTCGGTGATATGCCATCGGATGCGGCCCCATCGTTAGCCCTGTGCCGCTGAAGTCCGCGACGAGTCGCTCTTCAGTTGTCATAGTCCGCAATGGCGTGGCCGTTGCAAGTTCGTGCTCATCCGGTACGTCCTCGAAGAGAGGTCCAACGCTTTGCCCGGCGCGCTCGGCACGCCAAAGGGCGGTGCGGCGGTGATGCTTCTCTCCAGTCCAGTTGAACGCGCCGACCTTTGCTAACAATGTCAGCTCTCCCCTGCGTATCGAAGACACCCGGCGTTGAAGATCGTACTCGGACGTGAACGGCCCATCCATCCGCCTTGATTCTTCGATGGCTTTGCCTATCTCCAGCCGCAATCCTCGCGCATACTTGAAGCCCATACGGAGAGCAAAGGGTCCTGCATATCGTGCCCGGTCATTGTCCTTCAGCTCTTCAAGCGTACAAAACCAATCCGAATGCTTCACATCGATGGGTAATATCTTTAGCCCGTGTCGCTTTGCATCGTTGGCGATAGTGGCCGGAGAGTAAAACCCCATCGGCTGATTGTTGAAGAGCGCACACGTATAGGCCGCGACGTAGTGGTATCGCGTGTAGGCGCTCGAATATGCGATAAAGGCAAAGCTGTGTGCGTGTGATTCGGGGAACATGAACTCTTTCACTGTGGCGAGTACCCGCATAACCTCCACTTGCGTTGCAGCGTCGAAGCCGTTAGCGGTCATACCCTCGTGCAGTCGTGCAGTCATTCCCGCAATGATGGACTCCGATCGCTTGCCACCCATTGCCTTCCGTAGCTCTTCCGCTTCGCCTCCAGTCAAATTCGCGGCTACCATCCCGATCTTCATTACCTGTTCCTGGAACAAAGGCACGCCCAACGTACGGCGAAGGAATGGCTCAAACGATGGGTGCAAGTAGGTGACGGGCTGCCTGCCTAGCCTCCGCTCAATGTACGGATTCACGAACTTGCCTGTCACTGGACCAGGGCGAATGATGGCTACCTGCATCGACAAATCCGCGAAGCACTTTGGCTTGGTGCGTGGCAGTGCGGACATCTGCGCTCGACTTTCGATTTGGAATAGGCCGACAGTATCAGCGCGCTGGATGCTCTCGTAGACTCGCTCATCCTGCGGAAGCTGCGCGTAGTCGAGTACCTTCCCGTAATACTGCGGTACGAGTTGTGCGGCATCTTTGAGAACAGCAAGCATCCCCAACCCCAAGAGATCCACTTTGATGATGCCCATATCGGAGCAGTCGTCTTTGTCCCATTGCACAACGGTGCGTCCAGCCATGGATGCCCGCTCTATAGGTACAACGGAATCGAGATGGCCCTGGCAGATAACCATGCCACCCGAATGCTGACTGAGATTGCGCGGCAAGTTCTGCATCCTCCCGCACATCTCCAGATACTTGCGATAGCGTGGATTGCCTAAATCGAAGCCCGCAGCCTTGAAGGTGTTTTCGAGCGTGTCGCTTGGTCCCTTCCACTCCCACGCGCTTACGAGCGACGCAAGCCGCCCCGCTGTATCTTTGTCGAAGCCGAGGGCTTTGCCCGCTTCGCGTGAGGCGGAGCGGCTGCGATAGGTGGTGACATTAGCTGTCATCGCAGCGCCCAGCTCGCCATAACGCTGATAGACATACTGGATGGCACGCTCTCGGTCGGCTTCGCTCGGAAGGTCGAGGTCGATGTCCGGCCACTCGCCGCGCTCTTCGGATAGAAACCGCTCGAAGAGCAAGTCCAATCCGACCGAATCCACAATGGTTATTTCGAGGGCGTAGCAGACAACGCTATTCGCCGCAGAGCCGCGTCCCTGAACCAAAATGCCGTTGCTCTTGCAGAAGCGAACGATGTCCCACACGATGAGGAAATACCCGGCGAGCCCCAACCGCTCTATCAGCAGCAACTCCCGCTCTGCCTGCCGCTCGGCTTTGGCATAGAGTGCCGGGTCATTCTTCGGCAGGTAGCGATTGCGTATGCCTTCCTCAACCCGCTTGCGTAGAAACGAGTCCATCGTCTGCCCATCGGGCACGGGATAAGCAGGGAACTCATAGCCCAGGCTCGTGAGTTCAAATTGCAGACGTGATGATAACTCGCCGGTGTTGGCGATGGCCTCTGGGTAATCGGAGAAGAGGTGTTGCATATCGCGTGCGGAGCGTAGATGACGCTCTGCGTTCATAGTTAGCAATCGACCCGCTGTATCGAGGGTCTTGCTGTGGCGTATGCAGGTAAAGACATCCAGCACTTCGCGCTCATACCTGGTGGCGTAATTCACACCACCCGTTGCAAGCAGCGGCAAACTTAAGGATCGCGCAATGCGAATAGCTGCCCGGTTGCGATGCTCTTCCTCCCGGTCGTAGTGGCGTTGCAATTCAACGTAGACGTTACGCGGGCCAAAGATCCCCACCAGCCGCTCCACGGACTTCTGTGCCGCATCGTATCCGCCCTGTGCCAGCGCAGCGGCGAGCGGGCCTTCGCTGCCACCTGTGAGACACACAAGTCCCTCACCATACTCTTCAATGTCACGAGTAAGAGCAGCACCTTCGGCCTTCGTCTGCTCGCGCATTTTGAAGCAAGTGATGAGACGGCAGAGGTTTTTATATCCGGCACGTGATGCCACTAATAACGGTAACCGCGCAGGCTCGACCGGATATGAGTGCGGAAGATAAGCGGGTGGTCGTAGACGCTGCCCCATGTCGCTCACCGCTATCTCCGCACCGATGTGCGCCTGGACACCTCGCTTCTGTCCTTCCATGTGGAATCGCGGCACGCCATATATGCCGTTGCGATCCATAAGAGCCATCGCAGGCATCCCCATCTCGGCGGCTTGCTGTATCAACAACTCGGGCATAGATGCGCCTTCAAGAAAACTGAAGGCGGAGCGCGCATGGAGTTCGACATAATCAGTCATAAGTGCCCTGCACGTACCAACGTCGTGAACGTGGATCGAACGCGATGCGACAGACGCGCTCCGTGCCATCAGCGGCTAATCGAACATCCCACTCTTCACGGCACCAATTAGCTTCTGACCACCATTGCCCGCTGACTCGCCACGGGCCGGCAATCTCACGGACGATGTACTTCAGGCCGCCCCAAAATACTTGCGCGGGCGCATCGCCATTCAATACGACGCCGATCGCTTGTGGCGGACGGCAGACACGAAGAGCAGTTGGAATCGAAAGAGATGGCTTGTCCCTCTTCGCCGGAGGCGGTGGCACGAATGGAATCATGCGGAAGGCATTCGGCCTGTGATCGTCCGTCAGTTCAGGAGAGCCGACACGTTGCTCTCCAAGCAGCTTCCGCAAACGCGCAAGCAGCACCTCGAGCTGCCCCGGCTCCGGCGCTTGCGGCAGAAAGAGATTGTGCTGGGCGCGATATGGCGCGGCGGATTGCGCGTGCAGCTCGACTGCGAGAATCGCGGCGCTCGGCGGATGTGTTTCAAGGTCAAGCTGCATCAGCTTTAGAAGCGTGGGCGTGTCCTGCAACGGCAACGCGGGCCGCACAAGACGCTCGTGTTGTTTGCCTCCGTCAAGGCTGAGGATGATCCGCACGGAAGCGATGGCGCGAGCCTTGGACCGGGTTCGGGCTAGCAACGCCGTCGTCATCCTGGAGAGCAGAAACAAAAGACGTTCCAGGTCATCTATAGACGAGTCGAGTTCCAGGCGTTCAACCAGGCCCGCTTCAAAACTCGGCTCTATCGGGAACATGAGGTGCGGACACTCGCCCCGCGCCAATTCGTGCAGTTGTTTCCCGGCGTGGCCGATGCGCGCAATCAGATCTGTCACGGTAAGTGCGGCCAGCTCCGCGCACGTGCGGATACCCCATGCCTCAAAGGTGACCGCATGTTCCGGCGCAAGATTCAACACGCGCAGTGGGAGTTGCCCAAGTGCGGTCGCTTCATAGCCGGCCGGCACAATCGAAACGCCGGACCTTCCACAAGCCACACAAATCGCTGCATGAAAGTTTTCAGCAACCGCGACATTGGCGAGAAATCCCGCAGCCATGATGCGCTGCCGTAACTTGCCGGCAAGCCGTGCGGCATCTCCGAACAGTGTGTCCATGCCGCGTATGTCGAGCGCGTATGTCCCCGGGTGAACCTGGACGGATTCGATACGCGGCGAGAACGCACACGCAATGGTGTGAAGGGTTTGATGTGCAGCGTCTTCATGCTCCAGGATGCGGGGAAGCGACACAATTTCAGGAAAGGACTCAGCTTGTACGCGCGTCATGCCCACCTCTATGCCCAGCGTGCGCGCGGCCTTGTTCGCAGCGTATACGGTCTCTGCGGGCGGTTCGCCGTCGAGCAGGGCGAAGGCACGCTTATGCAGCTCCGGGCGTTCGTGCGCGGCGGCCTGTGCCGCGAAGTTAGGAGGGTGAAGAACGGCATACATCACCGCACCCGCGCCCAGAGAGTTTCCGAGTGGCACTCGGCACGCATCGAAGGCTTCTTGAAAGGCAGTGGTGAGCCTTCATTGCGATTCCGTTCCCGTACCAGCGCGTATTGCTGACTCTCAAAGAGAGCCGTCTCGCCGTTCTCGCTGAAGGCCGTAACGCTGGAAGGCTCGCAGCGAAGCATGAGCGCCGCGCAACTGCTTGTACATGGTGACTGAGTCAGAAAGATCAGGGCCGTCCGTGCCTGCTCTGCGGCAAGCCGGAAGCGATACCAGGTCGCCAATGGAATCCGCCTCGTGTGCTTCGGAAGCACGTCACTCATATCGAGCACGATGGCCGCGAAGCCGCCAGCCTGGAGCAGTAAATCCGTCGCCTTCAATGCCTGCTCAAGCCGCGACCAGGGTTTATCCGTAACGTGCTGGTTCCGTTCTGCTGTCATTCGGAGCCATAGCAGACGTTTGAGCTGCACGCTCGCAGCTGCGGCGGACTCTGGCGACAATGCATCGCTCACATCGACCCAGGCACAAGCGGCGCCGGATTGCGTGATAGCGGCAACGGCGGCAAGACCAAAGGACGTTTTGCCGGTCGATGAAGCGCCGCTGATTTCGGTGATGCTCCCGCGAGGAATACCGCCCCCCAAAACTGAGTCCACTTCGGCGATGCCAATGGGGAAGAGTTCAGCGGCTTGTTTGACCTTCAGGGTGAGGGCAGCGGGTACACGGCGTTCGAGTGCGGTTTCGATCTGGAGACGTAATTTCGCCGCGCTTGCCATGTAGGACAGATTAGGCGAAAATAAAGCGAAAGTCATCCACAAACGAACTGATGATGAATGCTTCTGCTCTGAACCATGCTGGCACCCCTTCGAAAAACGCTGTGACGGATTACAACGAGGAGAGCTTCTTCGTTCGTCAGGCATACTTCCTTGGAGCGAATGACCCATATAAGTCGCTCAAAACTACCCTAAAAGCGCAGATCAACCAGGAGGCTTGGGAAGCCCTGCACAACGATATGTCTCGACCGTTTACTAATCCTGAGTTCGATGAGTGGCTCGGCGAGAGGATGCTGCCCTTGCACGGCAGAGGTTTGGCCCGAAGATCCAAACATTTTTAGCATGTAGGGTGCTGGGAAGAGTGCTGAAAACTTTGCTGGACGCCATCTCTTCAAGAGAAGTGCGTTTGTCGTTGCTTATAGTAGGTGACGCGGAGTTGAGAGCGATGGCTGTGAAGGCATTGCATGGGCGAACTGCCCAATTGGACCTGGCTTTGCCCACCCGACAGGACTCCGATACAGCATTTGGTCGGTCTTCTGCTTCTTACTGACTCTGACACTTCAACGAATTGTTAGCCAGCACAGGTGCTGGGCTAACACCATTCCGTCAGAGTTCGAAAACCAGTCAAGCGCTGTTTCTGGATCAAACCGTTGCATATATCTGAGGGCGAGCCTGTAACCTTTCTTCCCTTGGCCTCTCCAATACCTGCGCACAGAGCGGTTATTGCATGAGCGGTGCCTTCGCAGACAACGTTTGGTTCTTCTTTGTGCGCGAATTCGGGTCTTCCAAAGGAGTAGTAAATGTTGAAAGCAATTCGTGGCCTGTTGACCGTCGCGCTCAGTATCGGAGCACTCACTTCCACCATGTATGCCGCCGAGAACGTCGGCGGTTCCGCTTCCACCGTCTTCGTCATGACAAACGACACCGTCAAAAACGAGGTACTCGCTTATCAGCGTCGCTATGATGGTAGTTTCGCTTTGAACGGGAGGTTTATTACTGGTGGCCGCGGAAGCGGAGGCACCACCGATCCATTGCAGTCGCAAGGTTCGCTTACTCTCAGTGGAGACCACAACCTGCTGTTCGCTATCAACGCCGGCAGCGGCACCCTCTCCAGCTTCCATCTCCTCGGCGGTTTGCCCATCCTCGTCGATCAGGAGACCACTGGCGGCGCCTTCCCGGTCGCGGTCGCAGAACACAACGGCACAGTCTACGTTCTCAATGCGGGCGGAAATGGAGCCATCGTAGCCTTCCGCGCCGATGGCTTCGGTCACCTCTCCCAGATTCCCAACTCCACCGCGCTTCTCACTGCCACGAACTCCGGCGGCGCTTCCATCTCGGTTAGCCCGAATGGCAAGACCCTCGCAGTTATCGAGAAGGATCCAGAAAACATCGATACGTTTCCCATCAATCCAGACGGAACCCTTGGGACAGTGGTCGTCAATCACAGCGTAACCCCCGGTATCTTTGGTGCTGTCTTTACACCGAGTGGCCAACTGATTGTCTCTGAAGATCAGCCTACCGGAACGGATGTTTCGAGCATTTCCTCTTACACCATCAACGCCAACGGCACCATTACCGCGATCAGCCAGAGTCTTCGTACTTTTGGTGACGGTAACTGCTGGAACGCCATCACCCCGAATGGCAAATTCGTCTACGCCGACAACTCCGGCACTTCGACGATCGCTGGCTTTTCTGTCGGCTCCAACGGTTCCTTCACTCCCATCGGTGACACCATTGTCGCTTCCTTCCCCGCGGGCACGACCAATCTTGATATGGTCGTCAGCGGCGATGGCAAATTCCTCTACACGCTCAATTCCGGCACAGGTTCCGTCGGTATCTACAGCATCAATTCCGATGGCACCCTCAGCAACCCAAGTGAGATCGAAGGCTTGCCAAAGACCGTAGGCTTCAACGGTATCGCTGCACTGTAATTGCAAAGGGGCTCAGGCCCGTTTCCGGCCCGCGCAGGTAAGCTCCTCCTTGCCTGCGTGGGCTGCGTCTCCCCAACGAGCCTCTCCCTATAGCGCACAGGTTCCACGGTACCAACCAGTGCTCAGAAAGAAGCATGTACCCAACCAGACAGCTTTGTTGTCTCATTACCAGTCCATCGCGAGAGAGTGTTCATGTTGTACCGCCTGAATCGAGCCACCGCAATCACTGCCATGCTCCTTGCATCCGCGCCACATGCATTGCTGGCGCAGGCAACAGATGCCAACAAGGCATCCGTCACACAGGCCGGCCCAGGGGCAGTTCTGGTAGAGCTATTTACGTCGGAGGGCTGTTCCGATTGCCCGCCCGCAGATGCGCTTTTACGCCAGATTGAAGGAAAGCAAACGGAGTCGGGTCAACTCATCCTCGGCATCAGCGAGCATGTGACTTACTGGAACCGACTCGGATGGTCAGACCCATTCTCGTCCGACTCGTACACGGAACGACAGAACGCCTATGGGCAGCGATTTCATCTCGACAGCGTATACACCCCTCAAATGGTCATCAATGGAGAGGAACAGATCGTGGGTAGTGACAAAGCAGGTCTTCTGCGGGCAATTCGCGAGGAGCAAAAGCCACAGCCCATTTCTGTCCGCATCAATGCTGTGAGTGTCCGTGATCGCTCCCTTGTGCTCAAATTTTCGATCACAGGCAATCTACCCTCAGGTGGCGCCGACCTCTTCGCTGCCGTTACAGATGACAACGCCAAATCGAGCGTAACGCGGGGGGAGAATTCGGGCCGCACGCTTTCCCATGTATCCGTTGCTCGATCCATTACACGTATCGCAAAAGTGAGTTCCCAAACGGAGCAAACAATCCGGATACTACTGCCC
>FSXA01001060.1_pt1 | contig 14167 bp, 15 predicted proteins | sample 1638081 | NCBI WGS metagenome assembly FSXA01 (sample SAMEA3914788, study PRJEB12502) | metagenome | biome: forest; material: soil | place: Canada | collected 2011-07-03 | depth 0.1 m
CCAGGAAGTCGTACATGGCCTTCTGCCCCATGGCGAAGGTGAAGACGGTCTTGCCGGGATTCTGCCGCTTGCGCCGGTTGGTCACCACGCCCGCTTCGATAAGGGCGATCATGCCGGGACAGAGCGCCTCCGTGTGGATGCCGAGGTCCTTCCGGCCGCGGAGCTGGGAGCAGACCAGGTCCGGCAGCGCGCCGACCCCCATCTGCAGGCAGGCGCCATCCGGCACCATCTCGGCGACAATTTTGCCGATGGCGGCGTCCTCCGGTCCCAAGGCACGGACCGGCAGCTCCAGCAGCGGAACGTTGTTCTCGACGATGGCCTCGACTTCTGAGACATGCAGTTGCGGCATCGAGCCATAGACTCGTGGCATCTGATCGTTCACCTCCACGATCAGGTGCTTGGCCGCGCGGGCCACCTTGGTCGAATAGTCGTTGCCTGTGCCGAACGTGAAGTACCCATGCTCGTCCATCGGTGACACCGTCACGAGGAAGGTGTCGACGCCGATGTGCTCGGTGAGTATCCTCGAGGATTGCGAGAAATTGGTAGGAACGTATGTCAATATCTTCCCGCGCCCGTCCTGCTCACCCCGTTTAATCAGAGCGCGCTCCACGGGACTAAGAAACATGCAATAAGGGTGAATGCGCTCAGTAAGTTCGTAGCGCAGAACGGTCTCCGCGGCGATGCGTGTGGATTCGAAGTAGTAGAGCTTGAGACCATCCACATTGCCGGCAGCCGCGCGATCGGCGAGTGCCTTGAGCAGCGCCGGAGGCTCAGTCATCGCCATCCCCATCGAGAGGTTGACTCCCGAGACAATGCTCTCAACCGCGGCTTCGGGTGTAGTGAGTTTCGATTGGTACACAGATCTGAAGTCCATCATCTTTTCCTTTCAAGGGGTATGCCCACAAGTGTCAGCAGCCCCATCAAACCTAGTAATTGGCGGCGGCTTCCGGCGAGTGATTGCGCTTGTAAATCAGCATCGTGCGCTCAAAGCTCATCACTTGTTTGCCGTCCTGATTGAATCCACGAGTCAGAACAGTTACGATCCCCTGCGTGGGCCGGCTCTTCGACTCGCGCTTTGACAACACGGTAGATTCTGCATAGAGCGTGTCACCCGCGAAGACTGGATGCGTTGCCTTCACGTTGTTCCAACCAAGGTTGGCAACGACCTTTGCGCTGACGGTCCGAACGCTCATCCCCGTCAGCAGCGCAAGAGTGAATGTGCTGTCGACGAGCAACTTCTTCCACTCTGTTTGCGCGGCGTAGGCAGCATCGAAATGCACCTGTTGCACATTCATCGTGAGCAATGTCATCCAGATGTTGTCTACGTCTGTAATCGTTCTGCCAGGCCGATGTTCGAAGACGTCGCCAGCTTCGAAGTCTTCGTAGTAAAGCCCGTTGGTCTCGCGATAGCGCTTTAGGCCTATCTCGCGGTATGCCGATATTGCGTTCTCCATGTTTCCTCCTTGCCGCTCCTTTGTTCCTCTGAAGGAGCAGCGCTATTGCTGAATCACAAGGCCGGCTCGTTCGAAAACGAACCTCGCCTTACGTGCAACCGCCTCATCGACCATCTGGCCGTCGACAGAACCTACGCCCTGACGATTGACGATGAGAATCTGGCGCGCCCTTGCGATCTGTTCTTCGGTTGGGGTCAAGACTTCGTTAATGGTTGCAATCTGCTTTGGGTGGATTGCACACTTGCCGTGAAAGCCAAGGCTGGCGGATGCTCGCGTCTCTTGCTTCAGACCCTGAGCGTCCGCAATATCGAAGAATGGCGAGTCGATGGCCGCGATCCCGGCGCAGGCGGCCGATTGGATGATCCGTGACCTCACCCAAAGCAGCGGCTCCCACGCAGTCTCCGCACCGAGGTCTGCCGACATGTCCGCAGCCCCGAAAATCAAGCCGGCGGGTTTTGCTTCGCTGCTCGTAATGTCATCCAACGCTCGCACCGCCTTCGCGCTCTCAATGAGCGCGATGACTTGCGTGGATTTACCTGCCTCTCGCAACAGGTTTGTGACCAGCGCAACGAGTGCCGCGGAACTGCATTTCGGGAGAACGAGGTAATCAGGTCCGGCGCCCGAGCTTAAGAGATCCTGCAAGTCATACAGCCCGAATTGTGTGTCAGGGGAATTGATTCGCAGCGCACAGGGGAGGTGATCAGCCGAAATCTGTGCAAGGTAGCGAAGGGCTGTTTCGCGCGCCTCATTCTTGGCTGAAGGTGCGACTGCGTCTTCAAGATCAATGATGAATGCATCGGCTCCGACCTCGGCAGCGCGAGCGAATCTGTCGGGTTTGGTGGCGGGCGTGAACAGCCAACTCTTCAGGGAGAAAATCGATCTTGTTGACATTGAATGTGCCATCTCTGTTCCTTTCAGATTGATTGACCGCAAGTTGCGCTTGCGGACAGGTAGCGATCCGGTCCACCCGATATCGGGTGCAGTGGCACGGGAACGCGGCAGAAACGAAAATTCTCACTGATATGCAATCGGATTCTCCTTGAACAGCCGGGCGACCATCGCTGAGTCTAGGTAGGCTCGCACCTGAACGATCAATCCGTCCTGAAAAGCGACGACCCAGCAGTAGCGGTTATCAAATCGCATTCCATTCTTGGCTGTCGCCAGCGAGTGGAGCTCGATCACGGCCTGATCACCCTGGACGATCACATTCTTGGTATGTAGCTGAGCGCCGTGGGAAAGAACCTGCCCTAGCTTTGCGAAGGTGCCTTCGATGAAGGCCTTCTTGCTGAGGTAGTGACCGGCCAGAGGATGCGTTCCCATTACCATCCAGTCGACGTTTTCAGCGACGTGTTGGAAGAAGGCAGAGCCTTCGCCGTTCTCCAGCCCTTTGAAGATTTCGCGAACGCGTTCGTGTGTAATCTCCATCTGAGTTTCTCCCTTGTCTTTTGATTTTTTGCTTGCGGCGCGTCTGCGATAACGCGCCCCAGTTGCGGCTGCTCACCGGTGAATCCTGGATTGGATCCGTTGAAGCAGTCTCAACCGGAGCTTACAGATAGATAGAGTAGAATTTTGTCCATTGGAAGCACGCTTTGTTTCGACCGCAGCGTTCGTTTTTCTCGATAGGGGCTAGGATATGGAACTTCGGCATCTACGCTACTTCTGTGCCGTAGCCGACTGGAATGGATTTAATCGCGCCGCCCGTGCGCTCCATACTTCACAGTCCTCTATCAGTGCGCAGATTCGTGATCTTGAGCAAGAGATCGGTGTGAAGCTACTCAATCGCACGCAATCGCAAGTAACTCTGACGAGCGCGGGTGAGAGGTTTCTGGAGGAATCGCGCAAGGTAGTGGCAGCTGCCGATCGTGCGGTCGACATTGCGCAACGGACGGCACGAGGCGAGATTGGAAAGCTCACGATCGGCTTTCTCATTTGGGGAACCGGCGCATTCTTTCCGGGAATCATCCGCGGCTTTCGTCAACTCCACCCAGGTGTGCAGCTCTCTGTGATGGAGATGCTCTCGCGTGCGCAACCGGAGGCGCTGCTCAACGGTTCGATTGACATCGGCTTCATGCGGCCGCCTGAGCCTCCTTACGATTCCCAGCTCCGCTCCGAACTGCTGTATATGGACCCACTGGTGGCCGTACTTCCCGCAGATCACAGGTTGGCCGGCAGACCGCTCCGTCTTCAAGATCTGGCTGACGAACGCTTCGTCGTATGCGACAGAGACATCGCCCCCACCCTCTTCGATAAGATCACTTCGCTCTGTGCGCTGGCGGGCTTCTCGCCAAACATTACTCAGACGTCGAATCTCGTGTCCAGCGTGCTTACCTTGGTGGAGGCAGGCGAAGGTGTAACGCTGTTGCCCTCAGGCCTTCGACATGACCGGTTCAGCGATCTCTCCTTCTGCCAGCTCATCGAGCCAGCGGGTGGCATCAAGCTGGTCATGGCGTGGTCTCCAAAACGTGAAGGAGAAATCCAAAAGTCGTTTCTGGAGTTCATGCGCGGCAAGAAGAAATTCATTCGAAGCTCACTCAAAATTGAATAGCGCGTTCAAGGTTCCGTCCGCCGCCTGCTGCTTTTAGACAATCTGTAGCAGATTTCTGATTCTGTTGTAGCGCCGAGAATAAAGCAATGGCCACAGAGTTAACAGGCCGACTGCCTTCCGGATTGGATCACCGTAAGTATGAAGAGGAAAACACATTTCAGCATTTTAGGAGCAAGCACCTGGAGCCTAACAACAGGTTGCCCAAACGGTGCGGTAGCTATTCCTGCATTCATGCCAGAAGTTGCAGTAGGCGATGCAATCTCACTTGGCTGGAGTGAGGTAGAAATCATCGATGAAGATCTTGGCCGGTCAGCAGCAAGAATCGTCACTCGCACCGGCTTGGAGCGCATGGTGGCACAGGTCTGTTTGGGAGAAAGGGGGCGCAGTTTGTGCACGTGAAGTCCTACGCTTTGCGCGCAACAGCCGCGAGTGGTACAACAATCAGCGCAATGACATAGACGTTAGTCCTTTAGACGGCGGCGTATGGATGCCATTCGTACTGCGGCGCCCGAGCGATCACGAGGTCGAGGAATGCCATGCGGTCAGCAAGGGGAACGAACACCACTTCACTCCCGCGCCAACCGTGTGCCAATACGGCTACGCCCTCCCCTGCTTCGACAAGCGGGACAACACCGGCCGCATTCGTAGCCGTAGCCCCGATCCGGGGAGAAAAGCCAGCTTCCGCGCAAAGGGTGATCAGCCTGTCAAAGGCGAACGGCGAATGATTGCGTTCATTCAGAATGAATCGTTCGTTGGCAAGTTCGCGGATAAAAATGCTTCGCTTCTTTGCTAGAGGATGACTGTTCAGCATCACTGCGTGGAGCGGCTCCGAACGATAATGTTCGGAACGTAGACTTGGGACATCCGACGGTTGCACGGGCCGAGTGAACGCGATGTCAATAGCTCCGGACTGCAAGGCCCTATGATGCATCCCGGGAGTCATCTCCACTAGCGAGACCCGTACGTCCTGAAAGCGGCGCCTGTATCCTATGATGATTGCCGGGAAAATGTTCCGGTACCGCCACCGAAAAAGCCGATAGTCAGAGTCCCGACTTCACCGCGAAGTGATCGCTGCACATTGGCAACAGCACTGTCGGCCGAGGCTAGAACGGCCCGGGCATCCTTCAGGAGCTGCTCGCCGTGATAGGTGAGATGTATCTGCCTTTTCGCTCGATCGAAAAGGGGCACCCCAAGCTCCTCCTCGAGATCGTGAATCTGCTCGCTGATGGCGGACTGAGCCACGTGGAGAAGACGCGCCGTTCGCGCAAACCCTCCGTTCTCTGCGACGGCTTTAGAGTAGCCTGGATGTCTGAGCTCCATGGATACAATCCTAGTTGACTAAGTCCTATCGGTTCTGTAGATATGTGTGATCGGAACAAAGTACCGGGCTTCTCCTCCTCTTCGGATTAAGATAAATAGTGACAGTTACTCCGTGATGTTGCGGGGAGGCGGCCGTGGAGAACTCTACGCAGGAAGCGTGCTGATCCCGAGACTTCAACCTCTTGATTGGAGATACCTTGCCGAAGACTGACAGCCAATCTTTTGCTTGCGTCACGAATGATGCTGTCCTCGGCTCTGCAAAACGCTCCTCCCGTCCAACCCTGATCCTTGCGATCAGCTGCATGAGCCCGCTGATCGGGTAAAGTGCGGTTAGCCGATCAACCAGGGAGTAATCCTGGGGATGAACCCCATGCGCTTTGTTGGTGAGTGCACTGCCCTGTTGGCAACGGTTGAGCGAGAGGGCACTTGTTCGGAAATCAGAAGATACATACAAGTGCGTTCTCCGCCATTCGTCGGTGATTTGACTCGCGATTCGTGCCATTTGAAGAAACCTCCTCATTTTTTGCCAGGGTTCGTAACATCCTCCAGAGCAGCGATCGGCCCCCTCAGCTAATGACCTGATTTGCTCCCTTCAAGGGTTGGTTGCTACGCGCTCTTCTACGCCCCGAACCCGCGTGCCGCTCGCTGTGCGAGCACTACCACAATTCGCACTGCGTTCATGACAGTAAAGCCGATCAGTCCCCCGAGGATAACGTGCGATGCCCTTTCTGCGGCCATCCCCGAGGACTGGCCTTCAAGCACCAGGGCAAGCACAACGCAGGCGCAACGCAGACCGAAGGCGAGCCTATAGGGATGCAGCGCAACCAGCGTCAGCACCGCAGCCAACAAGGCGAGTTCGTATCCAAAGACGCTATGCGGAAGCAATACTCCTGCTCCAATACCTACGGGAACACCCACCAGCGCGCCGACTACCCGGTCCCGCAGCTTCTTGTGCCCGCTGGTGAGATCTCCAGTAATCACACTCGCGGCCGACCAGATCATCCATTGCCCATGCCCCAGGTGCCACACCACCACCGTGCCTGCCGCCAAGCCAACCGCCAGCGTCGCTGCTACCATCGCCTCAAGGTACGGCACCGACGCATCTCGTCCGGCCCAGCGCAGCACCGCTCCGAAATGCCAAAGCCGGCTGACATGGAGCGGACGGGTCCTCCTATGCTCAAATGCCGACATCCCCAGAACCGGAAGTATGGCCAATGCCATGGCGGGAAGAAAGCGAATGCCGCGTTGCAACGGATTGCCCGGCCCCTCCCACTCCGCGGTCTCGCAAGCAAGGTAGAGCGCTGGAATAAACGTGAAGTTGCCCAGCGACCGCAACCTCGCATCCCATCCCGTCAAGAGGATGGAAGCCGCTGCCAGTAGAGCGCAGCCTACGACGAACAGGAGCCCTGAGGCCTGCGCCGCCAGCAGTGCCACATAGCAGACGACAATTGCTGCTCCATGTAAGAGCGTCCCCACCGGCGCCAATCCGGAGCGCTCCATGGCGATGAAGGTGGAGATGGTGACCAGAGCCGCGCGCAACCAGACCTCCTCGCCTGTGATCACAGCAAGCAGCACCAGCGGAGCGAGCACGATGACGGCGCGCATGCACGCGACGCCATCGAGATCGATCGCGTCGCGCCACGCAGCCTTCACGAAAGGCGCTCCAGATCCTCCACCCGGATCACCTTGGCGATCGCGCCCAGCAACTCCATGGAGGAATGATGCACCGGATCATTCACCGCCGCACAGGCGTCTTCCAGGACGAACACCTCGTAATCGCGGTCGTGCGCATCGCGCACCGTGCTCTGCACCGCCCACGCCGTGCTCACACCGGCGATAATCAGCCGGTCGACCTTGCGCGCACGCAAAGCCGCATCTAGTCGCGTGCCATAGAAGGCGCTGATGCGCGGTTTCACAACCACCATATCAGCCAACTCGGCTTTGAGCTCCGGGTGGAAGTCCATACCCGGCGATTCCATTTCGAGCGCCCCCATCCCATGGAGTGGCCCAAAGAACGGCGAATGCTTCGGGTGGTCGACATAGCCCTTTTCAAAGCCAACCTTTACTAAGATCGTGAACCACTCCTTTTCACGAGCAATCGCAAGGGCGCGATTAGCCTTCGTGATGACGCCCCGCTCCGCCGCGTGCCGGGCGGTGTGCGAAATCTTGCCCTGTGGGTGAACGATTTCCATGATGTAATCGAGACCAATAAAAGCTGTTGCCATGTTTTCCATCCTTTCAATTCTCTGTTGCCTTATGGACAAATATATTAGGATTCGAGCGATAGCCAGCACGCTTTGTTTCGAACGGATTGTTCGATATTTTCGATCGGGGCCGAGTATATAGGTCAGCGGCATCTCCGCTATTTCTGTGCCGTCGCAGACCAGCATGGACTCAATCGCGCCGCTCGCGCGCTGCATCTTTCACAGTTCTCTATCAGTGCGCAAATTTGTGATCTGGAGGATGAGATCGGTGTGCTACCTAAGACAATGCCCCTTTTGTCGTAGGTAATCCAGGCGACCCACCGCGCAGGCCGTCTTAAGTTGCGATCACGTTTGAGCGACATTGATTTTCACCCATCCGTACATAGCTAATCAGTGGGTGTACGAGTGAGCGAAGTCGTGGAGCAACCGCGGGTCGCTCAGGACGTAGTCGGATTCGGGCGCTGGAGGGATGGAGTTCCTATTCGCAACTGATTTAGGTCTATAAAATGCAGATTTCAGGCGTTTGTGCGGAAAATTATGGAGGTGATATGAAATGTCAAGTGCCCGATATTCCAAGCAGATTAGTCGAAAATATCCACAATAATAGTCAATTCAGGCCGGAAGCAGAACGGCTTAAGGTCGCTGAACGAGATCAAGAGATCGCTTCTATGCAACGTACTATTGAGGAGTTGCAGCGAAAGGCCGAGCAAGGCTCTCAACAACTTCAGGGCGAGGTTCAGGAGGTGGAGTTGGAGGACCTTCTCCAGACGAGATTCCCGGATGACACGATTCAGCCTGTTCCCAAGGGCGCCTGTGGCGGCGATATCGTTCAGCTGGTTTACAGCGCAGCGGAGATCATGGCCGGGACCATTCTTTGGGAGGCAAAGCGTACCAAGAACTGGAGCAACGCCTGGCTCGCTATGCCACCGCGTTGGTACTTTTCTCCGCCATTCTTCATGCCACCTGGAATGCCCAGCTAAAAGGAGGCGTCGATAGGCCGCAGATCATGGCAAGCATGTCGCTTGTTATGGGTTTGTTGGCATTGGTTTGCGCTCCCTTCGTGCCTCTGCCTGCAGGATCCGCCTGGATCTGCGTTGCATTGTCTGCTGCACTGCACTGCACCTACAATCTTCTCCTCCTGCAGAACTACAAAATGAGTGACTTTGCCAGCGCCTATCCAATCGCTCGCGGCATCTCTCCGCTTCTTGTTACGCTCGGAGCCTTCCTGCTTTTGCATCAACGGCCCAATGTTTTCACGATCGCTGGTGTGGTGATGATCTCTGCGGGGATTGTGTTTCTATCGACAGGCAAGGAGAAGACTCACACGTTCGCAACTTTGTCTGCATTGGCCACAGGAGGAATCATTGCGGCGTACACGGTTGTCGACGGCCTGGGAGTGCAACGCTCGCAGAGCACGATCTCCTATACGGTGTGGGTCTTTGCCAGCTATCTACTGATGCGGGTCATTATGCTACTGCTGAGACTCCCAGTTCGCGTGTTCGCTGCAGACTCCCTACCGCGTGCCACAAGTGCTGGTGTCTTCTCTTTGGCAGCCTACATACTCGTCCTGTGGGCCACGCACTACGCCGATGTAGGTATTATCTCCGCGCTTCGCGAAACAAGCGTGCTCTGGGTGATCGTCATAGGCCGCGTGCTACTTGGCGAAGCTTTTACCCGGCGGAGAGTCGCTTCTGCTTCGTTGATTTGTTGCGGAGTGTTTCTCCTGGTGGCTATGTCAAGGTAGTGTGGCGATAAAAGTGTTTATTTCGCGCAGGACATCGGCCTCATTGGACTGGAAAACATAATAATTCGCATGGGGGATCAGGACCATGTGGGCTGAAGGAACTTGCCGTTCGAAGGCTGCGACCTGCTGCTTTTTGTTGCGAATCGCAAGCGCCTGTCCCTCGGCTTCGGCGCGGGATTTGGGATCATCTTCGGATGCGGGATGTGGATTGTCCTCATCGCCCATGATCACGAGGGCAGTTACGTGAATGGTGGTGAAACGTTCCCGGCCACTGGCTGCAGTTCAGCCCTTGCTGAACTGGCGAAGCTGGTTGCACAACTCAATGGCATCCAGTTCCGACTCGCCGTTGGTTTGATCGTAGAGAGCGTAAGGATAAGCGGTTTCCAGATAAATGAGTCCGGCGACCTTTTCTGGATGATGCGATCCAATGTGAGCTTAGTTCTTCGCCGGCCATTGAGTGCCCCGCAATGATGGGTTTGTTGAGATGCAGCGCATCGGTGACAGCCAGTACATCTTCACCTAGCCTATCAATTCTCGCTCAATATGCGAAAGCGCTCATTATCATGCGCATAAAAAACTAGAGGATCTTCCATAACTGGGCGTATGATGCTCTCGCCGTCTTACTTGGTCCAACTGAATGAGGAAGCTTGCCTGCCTGATCACGTTGTTCGCGATGACACCACCAGTGCTGGCGGTGAAGCGGGTCACCGTCGATCAGTTACAGCAGTTTTTGCTTGCGGAACGCGGCCATCAGGATGCTGAAGTCGCCCGGGTGCTCTCGAACCTGCAGCTAACAGAAGCGCTAAGCCTCGGCAAGCTAGCCAGCTGGCAGGCCGACGTGCCCGGTTCCGAAGCCCGCCAGGCGCTTACCGTACTTGCGGATGAGTCTGCCTTTCTCGACCCTCCAAGCCGCGATCTGCCGACTCTCCCAACCCCCGATTTGGCTGAACAACGCCGCATCATGGCGCTTGCAGTGAACTACGTGAGCAACACCCTGCACCAGCTACCCAACTTCTTTGCGACACGGGAAACGCTCCACTACGAAGACACGCCGCAGGGGACAAAAGCAGACCTACTGGTCCCATACCAGCCCCTGCGTCCGGTAAGCAGTTCGACTGCCACCATCACGTACCGCGATGGGGAGGAAGCAATGGAAGCGGCGATGGGCAAGACTCCCCAGAGGCAAAGCGGTCTGAACACCTCCGGAGAGTTCGGCAACATCCTCAATACGACATTACTCGACGGCGCTCAGAGCCTTGCGTGGAGCCGCTGGGAACAGGGAGCAGGCGGACCGGAAGCGGTCTTTCGCTACACCGTACCCAGGGCGAAGTCGCACTACCGGCTGACCTTCTGCTGTGTCTCGCAGGGAAATGGCAGCCAGATCTTCCAGCAGTATTCCGGGTACCACGGTGAAATCGCCATTGATCCTGCGAGCGGCGTCATCCTTCGCCTCACCCTGGAGGCTGACCTCAAACCATCGGACAGCATTCTCAAAGCGGATATCCTCGTCGACTATGCCCCAGTCCAGATCGGCGACAAAACGTTCATCTGTCCTGTGCGAAGCATCTCCCTTTCCGCCCTGCCTGCGGAGGCATTTCAGCCTAAGGCCATCAACACGTCGCTAGGCGCTCTTCTGAAATCCGAGGCACTCCGCACCTCCCAGCTCAGCAACACGGAGGGCGCCCTCATCCAGTCCCCTCCCGGGGCTCTCAAAAATTTGCTCAATGAGGTCACCTTCACGCACTACCATCTATTTGGCGCAGACGCCCGCATCCTCAGCGGAGACGTTGCACCGCCGCCCTCCAACACTCTGCCCACTCAACAGACCAGCAAAACAATTGCTGCCGATCTAAGCCCGGCAGCCTCCGCACCTCCACCAGCCACGGAAAAACCTCAGCCCACCGCAACAGCGCCCCCCTCACCGACAGCAGCCAATGCCGATACATCGCCAGCCCCGGGGGCCAGGTTAACGCCGCCACCACCGCCAGTAGTTCCGGAAATCTCGGTAGTCGCCACTACCCGCATTCCGACCCTCCCTCTTGCCACCTCGGGAGACGGTTTCGCGCTGCACGCAGCTGCACGCCTAGTGGAGCTGAGTGTCGTGGCGTACGATGCCACGGGCCTTCCGGTCACCGATCTCAAAGCCAACGATTTAGAACTTCTCGATAACGGCCGTCCGCAGAAGATTCGCATCGCTGCCTATCCGGGCGGAGCCACAACTTCAACATCCGCCGCTCCGGAATTCAACGACCCGGCATCTCAACCCATCTTCTCCAACCAGTCACCAAAGTCATTGGCGGCGAATAAAAAATCGGGGAACGATGGTCCCGTCAGAAGCGAACCAAGCATTATCGTGCTGCTCATCGACTCCGCTAATCTTTCCTGGTCAGACCTCTCCAACGCTCGCTGGCAGATGCTGCGCTTTCTCCACCAACTCCCAGCCGACCAGCAGCTCGCCCTCTACATTTTGAAGGCGGATGGCTTTCAGGCTCTTCAGGACCAGACCGCGGATCATGCCCTGCTCGTAGCAAAACTCAGCCACTGGATGCGCAACGCCGCCGACCTCTCGCAAGCCCAGGAGGAGGAGCGTCGCAATCGGCAACAGATGGACTACGTTCGACACAAATCCGACCTGCAGTATGTGAACGGCAACATGATCAGCGCTCCTGAGACGTTCCAGCCGCCAGATCCCCAACTGCGCGACAACGCCAGCAATGCAGGCAGAGATGCCTTGACGACTCTTGTCGGCCTGGCCCGCCACTTCGCCGCCGTTCCAGGACACAAGAATCTCGTCTGGATCACCAGCGATAACGTGCTCGCCGACTGGGCTGACAAGGCCGTAGGCAGTGACAAGGGCAGCAAGCACGTCGAGGGCTACGTCCTTCGTGCCCAGGAAGCCCTGAATGATGCGCAGATCGCTCTCTTCCCCCTCGATGCTTCGCAACTGGAGGGCGGGAGCGTGAGCGCTGCTCTACAGAACGCCAGCATTCAGGTCGATCCGGGGGCTGTTGATCCTCCGGCTGCGCCAAACCCCGGACAGCCTGCTTCCCACGCGACCAGCAACTCTCGCGGGGCGCCGGGAGGCCGCAACCTTGTCGCCATGGAGCAGGACGTTCACGCGATCCAGGGTCCTATTCGCGAGATGGCAGATGCAACTGGAGGCCGAGCCCTCCGCCGCTCCAGCGATATGGTCTCCGCCCTCAACCACGTCGCGGAAGACGGGCGTGCCACCTACCTGCTCAGCTTTGTGCCCGACTCTGCGGCAGATAACCAATACCATTCCGTCACCCTCAAGCTCGCTACACGGCGCGGTGTCACCCTCCGCTATCGGACAGGCTATCTCGCTTCTACTGAGCCATCCACCTTCCAGGAACGCTTTCAACGAGCACTCTGGCAGCCCGTGGATTTAGATGGAATTGTTATGAGCGCGATACCCTCAACGACTGGTGCCGCATTGACCGTCAAGCTGGGGTTAGCTGCCGATGATCTCGCTCTCGAGCAGCAGAATGGGCGCTGGGTCGATAAGCTCGATCTCTTCTTCGCCCAGCGAGACAATCAGGGCCGTAGTGCACGTCTCATCGGCCAAGCCGTCGCCCTGGCACTCACGCCCGCGACCTACCAGAAGCTGAAGGCAGAAGGGCTCCCCTTTAGTCAGACCTTGGATAGCGCCCCGGACATGGGTTCCATACGCGTCCTCGTCGTCGATGAAAACTCAGGCCGCATCGGATCGATCACTCTCCCGGCCTCCTCACTCCAAGGCCAAAGTCGACGCTAGCTCGTTTGCCAAAGCTTGATTGGCAATCTGCCATCCAGAATGCGTGCATGGCGGTCGCCCAGGTTTGCACTGGCGCATGTAGGGCCGGCCAGGTAGTTTTGGCCAACTTATGACGCTACGATGGATTTCCGGCCAGCTTATGGTGTCTTACGCAATGAGTCGATATTGAAAAGGAAAGGATAGATTGGCCAGTTTACGCTCGTCGACAACTAACGTCTACGCTGTGCCGTTCAGAAAACAATCGCAAACCGTATCAACAGTCGCAACGATTTGGGTCGTGTTGTCGGCAAACCGCACCTTACCGGATTGGGGGGAGGTTTTCGGGATCAACCAGGGACCATGTGGATGACTCTTGAAACGGGCTTTTGAGCAAGTTCGGCCGGTCCCCGCTGAAATCCGCGCGGGAGCGTTCAGTGGGCTTTGTGGAGCGAGGTATAGCGGTTCCAGGAGGATTGACGATTGGTTAACTGAGGCATCTCCTTAGATTCAGGGCGGTAGGAGAAATTGCCGCACGGGTTTTTGGATGCTGTGTTTGAAGATGGCGAAGAGTAGGCAAAATGGCGCACAATTGGCGTGTACTGACAGCTGCAAGTCGTTTGGTTGGCATCGCTGAGTAGGCGGAATTATTGTTGAGTTCCACGGATGGACGGAGACGGACAACAATATCCCAAACTGGACAACAATATCCCGAACAAATTTGATTGCTCAGTGCCGCCGACGCCCTTAAGCGTCGGCGGCATTCTCTATGCGTCCAGCAGCGCCATCCGTTCTGAGCGGCAGTTGCACCATTCCGCCCGCTATTTGCCCACGTGAATGCTTGGCTCTCAGTTGTAGCCAAAAATTCGCGGCGACCTATTTGCCACGACGTCCGACGCCGCGGAGATCGCAAGACCCTACGGCGTTGAACTAAGCCGCTGCAGCGGCGGTCCCCCCCCCCGCCTTTTAGGCCGTGTACAGTTTGGGTCACAAGAAGGCTTTTGTGACCCATCTTCGGCAGAAGATGCTGGATGAGCTTCCGCGTCGCAACTAGTGTTATGTCCCGGAAATACATTTACTATTGAAGCGGTTTGAAGTAGGCTTTGGGTATGTCGCTGGGACGCCCTTTGTCTGCTTTGATCTTGACCC
>FSXA01001230.1_pt1 | contig 14125 bp, 7 predicted proteins | sample 1638081 | NCBI WGS metagenome assembly FSXA01 (sample SAMEA3914788, study PRJEB12502) | metagenome | biome: forest; material: soil | place: Canada | collected 2011-07-03 | depth 0.1 m
AGGGGGATTGCGGTGAGATCGTGCGAGGTTCGGACATCGTTGCAGGTACTCCTTCATTGGCAGAGCCTAAGAGCAGCTGGGAATTTCGCGACTCTCAGGAGCGATTCCGGAGCAGTATCAGCCACTTAGTGAAGCTTCGCAAAAAACTCTTTCAAACGGAATGCTAATGATGCACAATTGAGCCGCACAGGTTCGATTCGGACATAACAGTGTTCTTTTAGGACAGGGACTTCGCTTCATGGAACTACCACTTTGGAATGAAAAACGGTATGCACCTTACAAGATTGCGGCTCTTGTCGAGGTTCTCGCGGAGCAAGGCATTGCGCCCAAGGCGAGCCTGTCGGGCACCAGCTTAACACCGGAGAGCCTCTCCGATCCTGAGACGCTGACTTCGGTTCGACAGTACATCACCGCGTGCCACAATGCTCTGCAGCTGTCCAAGACGCCTGAGACACCCTTTCGCACGGGCAGTCGCATTCCGTTGTCGGCGTATGGAATGTATGGCTTTGCGCTGGTATGCAGTCCTACGATTCGCGAGTACTTCCAGATGGCCATCAAGTATCATCGGCTGGCGACACCGCTCCTGTCGATGTCGTGGCGCGAAGAGGGCGATACCGTTGCATGGGTTTTCCCGATGAACGCAGCGGTGACGCATCCCGACTCGTTGCTGCGGTTTCTGATCGAGCAACAGTTGACGCAACTGGCGACGCATTTGAAAGCCGTGGTGGAGAGCGATGAGTACCGGCCGATCCGCGCCACGTTGTCGTACTCGACACCGAACCACACGCAGCTGTACGAGCGCTACCTGGGATGCCCGGTGCGGTTCGGTCAGCCCGTGTCGGAGTTGGTGTACCCGAAGTCGATTCTGTCGGCGAAGCCGCGCATGGCGCATGGTCTTACCTCGAAGATTTTGCAGGACACGTGCGATCGTATTCTCGGTGAGGTGAAGACCTCGACGGGCGTAGCGGGTGAGGTGTATCAGATCATCGCGTCCACGCCGGGGCATTCGCCGAGCATGGATGGGGTCGCGAAAAAAATTTGCACGACGGTACGCACGCTGAATCGAAAGCTTAACGCCGAAGGGACTTCGTTCACGCAGATTCTCGATGATGTGCGCTGCAATCTTGCGAGCGAGTATCTGCGGACAACAAAGTTGAGCATCGACGACATTTCAGAGCTGGTGGGATTCAGCGACGCGGCGAACTTTCGCCATGCGTTCCGCAGGTGGACGGGCAGCACGCCGGCGCGTCACCGGGCGTGACGAAGAATCTTCAAAGCTGCGTTTGCGATTGACGTGTCAGAAAGGGACATGAGAATGTCCGCTGTGAACCTGTCGTAGGTTGCCTTCGGCTTCTTATGATCGTCCGGTTCGTATCGAGACCAACGATGGCCAAAGCGAAACGCAAGATTATCCTTAGCTGTGCAGTGACCGGTTCTGTTCATACGCCAACGATGTCGGAGTATCTGCCGATGACTCCGACACAGATTGCCGAAAGTGCGATTGAAGCGGCTGAGGCTGGCGCGGCGATTCTCCATCTGCACGCCAGGAATCCGGAGGATGGCAGTCCCACGGGGGATCCAGGGCGCTTCCGGGAGATCTGTTCGGCCGTGGCGGAACGTACCAACGCGATCATCAACATCACGACGGGTGGCAGCTCGAACATGACCATCGAGGAGCGACTCACGTATCCAGTGCAGGTGCAGCCAGAGATGTGCTCACTAAATATGGGGTCGATGAACTTTTCCATTCATCCGGTGGCGGAGCGAATCACGAACTGGCGGTATGACTGGGAGAAGCCGAAGATCGAAGGCATGAAGTCCGCCGTCTTCAGGAATACGTATGCGGACATTGAATACATTCTCGCCAATCTTGGGGAGAGAGGCACGCGATTCGAGCTGGAGTGTTACGACGTTGGGCACCTTTACAATCTCGCGTACTTCATCGAGCGGGGGCTTATCAAGCCGCCGATTTTCATCCAGGCGGTGTTCGGCATTCTCGGGGGCCTGGGCCCGGAGCCGGAAAATCTTTTCACGATGCGATCGACGGCGGATCGGTTATTTGGGCGAGACAACTATCTTTATTCCGTGCTGGGCGCTGGGCGGCACCAGATGCCGCTGCTGACGATGGGAGCCATCATGGGCGCGAACGTGCGCGTGGGGCTGGAGGATAATCTTTTTATTTCCCCTGGGGTAAGGGCGACGAGTAATGCCGAACAGGTGAGAAAGATCCGGCGGATTCTTGACGAGCTCTCGATGGAGATCGCCACACCGTCGGAGGTGCGGGAGATGTTGCAACTGAAAGGTGCGGCGAATGTCCATTTTGCATGAAGGCTGTGGATCGGAAGGAACGGTGAGCCGAGCATGACGTTCCGAGACCGGCTCTATCCCGCGGAAGGTTTGCGTGTCCTAGTGACGGCAGGAGGCTCCGGGATTGGAGCTGCCATTGCATCGGCATTTGCGGAGACGGGCGCGGCGATTCATATCTGCGACGTCGATGATGCGGCTTTGGCGGCATTCAAGGGAAAGTTCCCGGGGTGCCAGGCGACGCACGCTGATGTGGCGGATGAGGCGCAGGTCGCGGCGATGTTCGAGACACAACAGAAGAGGTTCGGCGGTCTCGACGTGCTGGTGAATTGCGCGGGAATCGCAGGGCCGACGGCCGGTGTCGATCAGATTCCGGAGCAAGAGTGGCTGCGCGTAATGGACATCAACCTGAATGGGCAGTATCGATGCCTGCATCACGGCGTGCCGATGCTGCGGGAGTCCAAGGCGGCCAACATCATCTGCATCTCCTCGATTGCGGGACGGATGGGGATTGGATGGCGGACGCCGTACGTGGCGACCAAGTGGGCCATCGTGGGAATTGTGAAGTCGCTGGCCATTGAGCTTGGCGCGGACAACATCCGCGTGAACGCGGTGCTGCCAGGCATTGTAGAAGGGCCGAGGATGGACGGCGTCATCAGTGCCCGCGCCAAGCTGGAAGGCATGGAGGAGCAGGCGATGCGGGATGATTATCTCAAGAAGATCTCGCTGGGCCGCATGGTAACGGCGGACGACGTAGCGCTGATGTGCCTGTTTTTCTGCTCGCCAGCAGGGCGAAATGTTTCAGGGCAGGCGATCAGCGTGGACGGCAACTATTTCTAGATCGCTCGCGAAGAAGGTGTGTGGCATGAGCCGTGATGCAGTCATTGTTTCCGTTGCGTGAACTCCTATTGGCCGCGCCTATCGGGGGCATTCAATGCGACGCCTTCGCCGACGCTGGCCGCTTACGCGATTCGTGCTGCTGTGAGCGGGCATAGGTTGAGCCCGGTGAGATCGAGTTCCGAATGATCGCTTCAACGTGGATGGCGGCTCGATCTCGATTGGCCATTCGTACGGCATGTCGGGTAACCGGCTGGCGGTGCATGCGCTGGTGGAAGGGCGTCGGCGGCGGCATGGGGGCGGCGGCTCTGTTCGAAGTGTTGTAATGGGACGTTTCGTAATGGTTGAAAGGTGAGCATGGCAACGAAGACATCTGCAGCGCCGATTGAATCGCATGGTCAGGCCGGTGAGCCCGTCGAAGTGCGCAGCACGGTACCCGGGCGGCGTCCCTGGATTGCGCTTGGCATGCTGTTCGTCGTCTATGTGCTGAACTTCCTCTCCCGGCAGTTGCCTGGCATCCTTGCCAAGCCGATTCAGGAGAGTCTGCACTTGTCGGATGGCCAGCTGGGACGGATCGGCGGCCTGTATTTCGCACTCTTCTACTGCTGCATCTCGATTCCGGTCGGCTGGCTTGCTGACAAAACGAGCCGCTCGAAGATTCTCGCGCTAGCGTGTGGGATCTGGAGCGCTGCAACGATGTGCTGCGGTTTCGCGGGCAACTATCTTCAGTTTGCTATTGGATACATGACGGTCGGCTTCGGCGAAGCCGGCGGCGTTCCACCGTCCTACTCCATCATCTGCGACTACTTTCCGCCTGGCCGCCGTGGCAGGGCGCTTGGCCTCTACAACGTGGGACCACCGGTGGGCGCGGCGTTGGGAATCGCGTTCGGAGCCTCGATCGCTGCAGCCTTCAGTTGGCACTATGCCTTTATCTGGCTGGGCGCTGTGGGTCTCATTGCAGTGATCGGAATCCTCATACTGGTACCTGAGCCCCAGCGCGGCGGCCTGGATCCGGTGTCCAATCACACGGCTGCGATAACACCGGGCTTTCGGCAAACACTGGCGATGTTCGTTTCCCGGCCGGCGCTCATTCTCACGGCACTCGCGTGCGGCGCGAATCAATTCATCACCTACGGTCTGATCAACTTCGCAGTGCTCTTTATCATGCGTGAGAAACATATGACGCTGCACGAAGTCGCGATCTATTATGCGCTGGTTGTCGCGATCGGTTTAGGTGGCGGCATTCTCGCCTCCGGGCCGACGATCGACCGGTTCACGCGGCGCTCGAAGCAGGCCTATGCCCTAGTGCCTGCGGCAACGCTGGCGCTGGCACTCCCGTTCTATCTCGCGTTTGTGTGGGCCCCGGCATGGCCGCTGGCGTTGCTCTTCCTTACGGGCACGATGTTTCTCAATTACTTTTATCTGACATCGGCGGTAACGCTGGTGCAAGAGGAAGTGCGGCCGGACCAGCGCGTGATGTCCGGCGCGCTGCTGTTGCTGATCATGAACCTGATTGGCCTTGGCCTCGGCCCTACGTTTGTGGGCGCGGCCAGTGACTTTTTCCGCGCAAGCCATCCCCATCACTCGCTGCAGCTGGCGCTCTATATGCTTGCTCCGTTATACGTTGTAGCCATCTCGCTGTTCCTGGCGTTGGCGCGTGTGCTTCGAAAAGAAAACCTGCCTATTGGAGAAACAATCGCATGATGCCCTTTCGTCGCTTGCTTGCCTGGTCGCTCACGATTCCCTGCCTGGTGATGGCGCCCTCAAACTTCGCACAGCAGACTCCCTCTGTGACGGCTTCGTCGAACGATCAGAGTGGCCCGGTGGTGAAGGCTCCGGCGGGCACGGTGCAGGGACGGAGGGAAGGCGACCTGCGCGTTTTCAAGGGGATCCCCTTTGCGATGCCGCCGCTGGGGCCCGCGCGTTGGAAGCCGCCGATGCCAATGCCGCGGTGGGTGGGCGTTCGGCAGGCGAATGACTTCGGACCTGCATGCTTCCAGCCGACGTCGAAGCTTTCAAGTGTCTACATGGAAGACCCGTTTCCGATGAGCGAGGATTGCCTTACGCTGAATCTCTGGGCTCCAGCGAAGGCACGCAAGGCGCCAGTGCTGGTATGGATCCATGGTGGCGCGCTAACGTCGGGATCGAGCAGGGATCCGCTTAACGGCGGCGCGCGGCTGGCCGATCGAGGCATCGTGGTGGTGTCGATCAACTATCGCCTGGGGGTCTTAGGGTACCTGGCGCATCCTGAGCTGAGCCGCGAATCGCCGATGGGCATTTCGGGAAATTATGGTTTGCTCGATCAGATCCAGGCGCTGCAGTGGGTTCGGGATAACATCAGTGCCTTCGGTGGCGACCCCTCCAACGTGACGATCGCAGGAGAATCGGCGGGGGCGCTGAGCGTGATGTACCTGATGGCTTCGCCGCCGGCACGAGGTCTGTTTGCGAAGGCAATTTCAGAGAGCGGCTACATGATCTCGACGCCCGAGTTGAAGGAAGCGAAGTACGGCTCGCCCTCCGCTGAGGAGAGTGGCACTCGGCTGGCCGCCGCATTGAAAGTGCCCGACATTGCCGCGATGCGGGCGATGGATGCGGCCACCCTGACCAATGCCGCGCCGAAGGGCGGATATGCGCCGTGGGGTACCATTGACGGACACATTATGCTGCACCAGCTTGTCGACGTCTTCGACAAAGGAGAGCAGGCACCGGTGCCGCTGCTGGTGGGATTCAACCAGGGAGAGATTCGCTCGCTGAGAGTTCTTGCGGCGAAATCTCCTGCAAGTGCTGCCGATTACGAAGCCACGATTCGCGCGCGATACCTTGATTTGGCCGACCAGTTTCTGCGGCTCTATCCAAGCTCGAACCTGGAAGAAAGCGTGCTGGAGACAACGCGCGATGCGCTCTACGGCTGGACCGCGGTGCGGCTGGTGAAGAAGCAGACCGCATTGGGGCAGACGGCGTTCCTCTACTTTTGGGATCACGGATATCCGGCGGAAGACTCTGCCGGCCTGCACGCCTTCCATGCCAGCGAACTGCCATTTGTGTTCGGCACGTTCGATAGCACTCCTCCCCATTGGCCCAAGGTTCCCGAGACCGCGCAGGAGAAGGGACTGTCGGACGCAGTGATCGGCTACTGGACCTCGTTTGCGCGCACGGGACGGCCACAGGCGGCGCGGGAGCCGGCCTGGCCGGCGTTCGGATCGACGGGCTCGTATATGGACTTCACCGAGGCTCCACGGCCTTCGGAGCATCTGCTGCCGGGCATGTACGAGTTCAACGAAGAGGTGGTTTGCCGGCGCCGGGCGGAAGGAGATGTCGCCTGGGTTTGGAATGTCGGGTTATATTCCCCCGAGCTTCCACCGCAACAGACGCTATGTAAGCCGTGATACGTGCGTCAGAATGGTGGAAGGCTGCGGCCTGGTGGGTAGGCGCATCCCGTTGCAGGCCCGTCCGCTTCCGTGCGTGCAGAGTCTATCGCTTTGAATCTTGTTTATCTGGGTGCGTGTCGGTAAAGGACATGAAAATGTCTGCTCAGAACCTGTCGCGTCCTGTTTTTGTTTCTTACTATTCGCCATTCGCTATTCGGCAAAATTCTAAGAGGCGGGATTCGAAGCAGCGAATGCGAAGAGGAAAAAATTGATGCCTGACTCCCAACCGATGCGTTCCGTTCGCAAACAGATTATCTCTCCAGCTCGGTGCGCCATCGTGGCCCTGATCGCATGGGTTTTCGTTGCGGCCTCAGGGCTGCTGCATGCGCAGACCGGTGGAACCGGCGCCATCACCGGTGCCATCACGGATCCGAGCGGGGCACGGCTGGTGGGTGCACAGGTGAAGGTTACGGATGACGCCACGGGAGACGTCCGAACCGCGCAATCGAACGCCAGCGGTCTGTATAACGTTTCGCTGCTACCGCCGGGGCAATACACGGTGGTTGTTACGAAGGAGGGGTTCAAGGAAGCTTCCTCGACGGGCGTGCAGGTGATCGTGGCCGAGGCAAAGGTACTTGACATGCCCATGGAGACTGGCGCGGTGACGGAAGTGATCACCGTAGCTACTTCAAATACGCAGCTGCAGACGGAGTCGAGCGAACTGGGCCGCGTAACGGATTCCGAGATGATCGAAGATCTGCCGCTGGTTACGCGCAACTATACCCAGATTGTGGCGTTGAATCCGGGCGTCTCGCAGGAAGTGAACAACGCGGGTCAGGAGGGGAGAGGTGGTGGCAGTGAGCCGGGTAATCCTGCAGGCGGCAGCATTATCAGCCAGGGAGGTACCTCGGTTGACAACAACTTCGAGATGAATGGCCTGCCCGTCGACGACATCCAGAGCTCGGCAGGATTCACCGCGGGCATACCGGTTCCCAATCCCGACACCATCCAGGAATTCAAAGTGCAGACCACGCTGTTTGACGCGACGTCTGGCCGCGACGCCGGCGCCGACGTCGATGTGATTACAAAAGGGGGTACCAATCAATTCCACGGGACGGTGTTTGAGTTCTTGCGCAACGAAGATCTGAACGCCAACGAATGGTTTGCAAAGCGTGAGGGTCAGCAGCGTCCCGTGCTTCGGCAGAACCAGTTTGGATTCACGGCGAGCGGTCCGGTCATCAAGCACAAGCTGCTGCTGTTTGGGTCCTACCAGGGAACGAGGCAGCAGAATGCGCTGGATCCGACGAACCAGAAGTATGACAATCTTCCTCCGCTAACGAATGACCGTTCGTTGGCAGGTCTGGGTGCGACGTTTGCGGGTGACTACGGCTACCTTGGGCCGCTGTTCGGCACCATCGCTTCGGATGGATCCAACATTGCTCCGCAGGCGGTGGCGCTGCTGCAAGCGAAGCTAGCGAACGGACAATACCTGGTGCCGACGCCGCAGACGATCGACACATCCAAGTCGCTCGAAGTGCAGGGCTCTTCGTTTCTGAGCAGTCCCGGGTTCTTCAATGAGGACCAATTCGTGGTGGATGGCGACTACCTTTACTCTGATCGCAACAAGGTACAGGTTCGCTACTTCAACGCGCTGAGCAACCAGGAATCGACGACTATCTTCAGCACTGAAGGCTTCCCGCTCTATACGCCGGAGCGCTTCGATGTGGGTTCGGTTGGCGAGACGTTTGTGATCAATTCCAAGCTGGTGAACCAATTCCTGGTGGGCATGCACCGTACCACCTCAAATCAAAATTACAAAGATACGTTTACGTTCTCGGATCTGGGCATCAACGTTCCCCAGCCTGAAAATGCGTTCCCCAACATCTATATCGCTGACACCGGGTTCGAGACAGGCACGTCATCGGCGCTGGCGTTCTTTGAAGAGGAGTACAACATCTCCGATGCGTTGTCGTGGTCGAAAGGCAAACATCAGCTGACCTTCGGTGGCGCCTTTGCGTACGGTCGTGATCATATGCAGAAGTTCGACTACGAAGCGTATGTGATTCCGCTGACATGGGCGGACTTGCTGCTGGGACAGAGCTACCTGCCGTACGGGGTGCCTTACAGTAACATCTATGAGTCGGCCGACAGTGTCGGCGATAAGGTTCGTGACTGGCGCTACAAGGATGCTGATGCCTACGTTCAGGACAACTACGCCATTACCAAGCGCCTGACGTTGAATCTGGGTCTGCGCTACGAGCACATCGGCGATCTCGGCGATGCACGCGGGCTTACTGGAAACGTGATTGTTGCAGATATTGATCCTAACCCGCCTGCGAGCGGGAGTTATGCCGGGTACGAGGTTGGCTCGAATTATCATGCCGCTGCTGCGCTGCCTCAAGGTGCGGTGAGGGGACCAAACACCTTCGGCATCACGGGCCAGGGACAGGACACAATCAATCCGCGCATCGGCTTTGAATATCTTCTGCCGGGCGGAGACAAGATGGTTTTGCGCGGCGGCGCAGGCTTGTATCACTCGACGCCGGAAGGACAGTTGAATGTGCAGCTGTCTTCGGAGCAGCCGTTTGGTGGGTTCCGCACGCTGGTGGGTTCGGCGAACGCAGCTGCAACGGATGCGATGCCGTTCGCGCCGGCTCCGGCATTGCCCTCCTTCGTGCCGTACTCCCCGACAACCGATCAGACGCTGGACTCGATTGCACAGGACTTCCGTCCTCCATCGACCTATCACTACAGTCTTGGCTTGCAGACCAAGCTGCCGAGCGGGGCAGTGCTGGAGGTAACTTACTCCGGAGCGCGCGGGCTGCATGAAATTCTGGGCAGGTCGATCAACCAAGCGAATCTGGCGTCGCCAGAAAACCCGATTCGCGGCCAGACCACGAATACTCTGGCGAACATTCCGCTGCGCTCTCCGTACCTGGGTTGGACGACGGCGACGATGTACAACTTCGGAACGCAGGGGCAGGCCTGGTACAACTCTCTGCAGACATCGCTGTCGCAGCATTACAAAAATAAGTTGCAGTACCAGGCTTCCTATACATGGGCGCGGCTGCTGACCCCGGTGCCTGGCTATACCCTGGGAACCAACGCGTATGGCCCGAGCGGCGATCAGAATGATCTGCGCGTTCACGGGCCGGGTTACGGGCCAGAACCTTATATCCGCCCGAATCGTTTTGTGGTGTCGGCGCTCTATAACTTGCCGAGCCCGTCGAGGACTCATCTTTTGCTGGCGGAAACGCTGGGTGGATGGAGCGCTTCGGCCGTGGTTGTGGCACAGGATGGGCAGCAGGGGAGCATCAGTTATACGAACCCGTATAACGTGTACGGCATCAGCACCGATCGGCCCAGTTACGCTACGGGTTGCAACAAGGACGGGGTAGAGACCAAAGGGTCGGCAAGTCAGCGGGTGGACAACTACATCAACGTGCTTTGCTTCACGACCCCGGCAGTGATCGGTAACGACGGGGTTGGCACCGGCTTCGGCAATGTTCCCAACGGCATCCTGCGCGGACCTGGCCAGATCAATGCCGACATCTCCGTCATCAAGGCATGGCAACTAGGCTGGCCTAAGCAAGGGGCGAACCTGCAGTTCCGCACAGACTTCTTCAATGCAACCAACCACCCGAACTTTTCTTTCCCGGACGGGGCCTATCAGCCATGTACGCCGAGCACATCCAACGGCGATTGCACGACGTCGTCGGGATCTGCTTTCGGGACGATCACGTCCACGAGCACCAACCCGCGGCTTATTCAGTTCGCGTTGAGGTTTGCGTTCTGAGCTTTCAAACGGATCAATATGCATTTTCATTGCAGGTTGCGGATGGACAACCTCGATCGCATCGCTGATTTAGCAGTGCTTACCTCCGCTGCCAGATCATCCATGAGCCGGTAATCATCGTCGAGGAAAGTGAATCGGGCCCTCATTCGTAAAGGTCTATGACGATCAGATGTGCCGGAAGATCAACGACAAAAAGACTGGCAGATTGATCTTAAGTGCCTATCACGACTTAGAGCGTGTGCCGATCCGCGCGCGATATTGCCCGGTGCGTTCCCAGGAAGCTAGCCGCAGCTCCCGCAACACAGGGTTTTCGCTAACCTCAATGCACTGGACTCTCTGGACCGTAAACTTGGTCAAAACGGACTTTCAGGGAGCTTCGTGGAAGCAAGCGGTGATCCGTTAATTCACGCGCGTTTGTGAGGACCAATCTCAGCTCTAATCCAAACTCACTGAGCGCATTGGTCTGTATGCGTCAATTCAAAACCGAATCCAAACAGTCAGCATTAAACGTAATCACTTATATCTTTTCATCCTGAGCAAACTACTGCACTGTGAGATTAACGCTGCCGATAGCGGTCGTCGTGCCCGAGGTGGCTGTAACCATTATCGCGTAGGTGCCTGGGGTGGTACCAGGATTACTGGGGGGCGGCGGGGTACCTCCGCTGCTACCGCCACCGCAGGCGGAGACGCCGCAGGCAAGGACTACGAGCAGCGCCAATATTCCGAAAATGCTGCGCCAGCGGCGATGCTGTGTCGGAATGCCGAAGAGCACCAGACAGACCAGCGTCCCGCCGCCGGCTGCGTACCAAGGCGGGCTGGGACGCCGGGGATGAGCCAGTGCAGTGCTGGTGGCTGCTGTGCTGGTAATTGTGAGTGTCGCCGTTCCGGCCGCTGTGCTGCTGATGCTCGTTGGGGTGGTCGAACCGAAGCTCAAGGTGGGCGGATCCAATGCGCCTGCCGGACCACTTGTGATCTGCGCTGTCAACTCCACGCTGCCGGTGAAGCCGCCGCTTGGAGTGACGGTGATCGTCGAGGTGTTGCCGCTGGTTGCTCCGGGGACGACCGTGACCGCTGTTCCGCTGACCGTGTAATTGGCAATTGGAGGAGTTGTAATGGTCTCGTTGAGCGTGTTCGATGTAGAGGCCGAAAATGCCGACGTTCCCAGATAGGCGGAGGAGATCGTCAGTGCGCCAGCCGCCGGAACTGTTCCGGTGAAGGTGGCAACACCGGAGCCGTTCAACGCTACAGTTTGGGTAGCAGAGCCAATGGTGAAGACGACATTGCCGGTGGGCTTGGTGGAACCGCTCGCCGGAGAGACTGTAGCCGTCAGGGTATAGGAGCCGTCTGCGGTCAGGGTGCCGCCGCTGGGGTTGATCGACAAGACGGTGGTGGTGGGAACGACAACACAGGAGGTCGAGGAACTCACTGTCACTATTACGGGGGTGGTTACGGTCTGAGTGCCAGATGTACCACCGACGACCACGGGATAGTTCCCGGCAGCGATAGAGCAATTCGCCGTCAACGTAAGTACGCTGGTTCCGGTCGTGGGGTTAGTGCCGAAGGCTGCGGTCAGGCCGCTCGGAAGGGTGGAAGTGCTGAGCGTAACGTTGCCAGTGAATCCTGTCTGAGGGGTTACCTTGATGGTGGCTGTGGCTGAGGCGCCCTGGGAGACATTCAGGGAAGAGGGCGAGGCACTCAGGATGAAACCAGGCGGCGGATTCACTTGCAGAAATAAGGTAGCGAGTACGTTTTGGATACTGCCAGAACTGCCAGCAATTCCCACGGAATAAAATCCTGAGGGCAGGGTGGTACTGCTGGCGGTCAGCGTAAGCACACTGGTTCCGGTTGTCGAGTTCTCGCTGAACGCTGCGGTCACCCCACTGGGCAGATAAGGAGCCGTTAGATTTACGCTGCCGGTGAATCCATTTTTCGGAGTGACCGTGACCGTCGCTGTGCCGGAAGCGCCTTGTGCCAGTGTCATAAAAACAGGAGAAATGCCGACGGAGAACGTTGGCGTCGCAACGGCTGTGACTGTTTGAAAAAACTGGTTTCCCGCGCCTGAATACGATCCGTTGCCCAGGATTTGCGTCATCGTTGTTCCAAGGGGAGCGGAACGACTTGCGGTCATCGTGAGCACGCTGGTTCCCGTGGTGGGGTTGGGATTGAATATTGCCGTCACGCCGGGCGGCAGCTCCGACGCCTCGAGTTCTACTGACCCGCTGAAAGCTCCCGTGGGGACCACCGTGACAGTGGACGTGGTGGAACCGCCCTGAGCGATGGTGTAAGGGTAAGGGGAGATGTTCAGTTCGAATTCGGACCCATAGACGGTGAGAGCAACGGTAGTGGTCTCACTAAGATCTCCGGAGATTCCGGTAATGGTCACCATGGAAACGCCGACCGTGGCTGAGTTGCTTGCCGTGAAGGTAAGGACACTGCTTCTGGTAGTGGGGTTGGTCGTCCAAGCCGCCGTCACCCCGCTGGGCAAGCCGGAGGTCACGGCAAGGCTCACGCTGCGGGTGAAGCCGTCATAGTCGGTCACCATGATGTTGGTTGAATCGGATGTGCCTGCGTTTAGCCACAGCTTGGCGGGGGAGGGGGTGAGGCTGAAGCCTGGCGCCTCGACCACAAGGGCAAGCGTGGTGGTGGCCGTCACGGTCCCGGCGGTTCCGGTGATGGTCACAAGGTAGGAACCGCGGATGGCGGAACTGCTCGCGCTCAGTGTGAGCACACTGGTTCCGGTTGCGGAGCTCGCGCCGAAGGATGCGGTTACGCCGCTGGGCAGGCCGGAGACGGAGAGCGTCGCCTTGCCCGTGAATCCGTCTACATCCTGTACCGCAATGGTGGTTGTGGCAGAGGTGCCTGGCTGGAGGGTAAGGCTGCTTGGCGAGGCCGAGAGTTGGAAGCCCGCGATTGCCGGCGGCGCGAGTGCATCGATTAAGTTCTGCCCGTTCGGGCTTCCCCATCCAGTGATCAGATCGTAGCCTGTGACAGCATTGAATCCTGCCAACGTGATCGGCGCCGCTGCGAGATAGAGCGTGGTTCCATTATTCCCGCTAGTGATGTCGTGGAAGTCGTTTTCGTAGCCGGAACTCTCACCGATCGTGTAGAGGGCTGGGTTGACAAGACCTACGGTTGGATTGCCTGCAGCCACAGCCTGCTGATTGACCAGTGCCATAAAGCCGGCCCAGCGTGGTGTCGCAAAGCTGGTGCCGGCCCAGTCTCCCTGGCACACACCCATATCGCAGTCATAGTTATCAAAGTTGGCTTCCGCAGCCACGTCGGGAACATTGCGCAGGGTGGTGGAACCAGCATTCGATGCGTTGGCCACCCCTGCCTGCCAGCTCGGAATTGGGATGCCATCGGGACTGATACCGCCGCCGCTCGAAGCCCAAGCTGTTTCGGAACTCCAGCCCAGCTCCGCGCTGCTCGTGACCATATCCGTTCCGCCGACTGCCGTCAACCAAGCGTCTTCCGCCGGATAGAACACATCCTCAAGAGGATCGAAAGCTCCGTCATCCCCGGACGCGGCGAAAACGCTCTGCCCTTGTGCGCAAGCTCCTGAAACAGAGCATCGTCCGTTGATGGGTCATCGGGACTCCAACCCCACGAGATACTGATCTGCTTGGCGATATTCTCTGTAGCCATGGAGTTCAATATGTCCACATCCGAGAATCCGATGTAGAGACGAACCTGGCTCAATCCGGGTGCCATGCCGATCGCCTGCACAATGTCTAATGTCTCTTCCGAATCGTCGCAGGCGGTGGTGGTTTGCTGGCAAGCAGCCGCGCTGGCGTCGTCCAACAGCACGTTGTTGATGGGG
>FSXA01001231.1_pt1 | contig 14096 bp, 6 predicted proteins | sample 1638081 | NCBI WGS metagenome assembly FSXA01 (sample SAMEA3914788, study PRJEB12502) | metagenome | biome: forest; material: soil | place: Canada | collected 2011-07-03 | depth 0.1 m
CAATAAGACCGGCCTCTCGAACCTCTTCGGCAAGAAAAAAATAATTCCTGTTCAACCGCCCCGGCAAAATAATTAGATTGGACCGGACTCGTTTTGCAGGATGTTCGCCGCTACTGCCCGCCATCCTTCGACTTGAGGCGCATACGCCGCATTACCTGGCTGTCACCCACCCATACACCTGTGGGGTCTTCCTGAACTTCGTTGTGAGATTGAGCGTGGCAAGATTCAGCAGGTAGAGGTTCACCTTTGGATGCACCTCGTCCTCCTGCGGTCGTTGCAGAAGGAACTCTTTGGAATCCGGAGACCAGATGGCCGGGACGTAAAGATCCTGGCCCGGCTTGAGCGGCGCGACGACTCTGGAACCTGTCCCGTCCGGGTGAATGAGGCTCACTCGAAAGGCAGTGTCCGCATACCTGCCATGTTGGAACGTGGAGTAATCGCTGAACGCAATCCACTCTCCCGAAGGCGACCATGAAGGCGCAATGCCGTCCGCGAGTTTCGATACCGTTCCATCTTCGACATTCAGAATGTCGATCTCGGGAAGCAGCGTAACGGATGCGGCGTCCGCATCTTGCCCGAGCTCCTTGTTGAACGCAATGCGCCGGCTGTCTGGAGACCAGGTGAGGAAGCTACCCTTCATTGCTTCCGGGCCTACCAATACTTTTCCAGTCTTCAGATCGAGGATGTGAATCAGAGACGGCCCAGAACTCATGTGGCTGCACGCTAGCCTGGAGCCGTCTGGAGAGATCACAACCGACCCGCCCTTGATTTCGAGTCCCCTGTAATACGTCCATCGATTGTCGGCGATAGTGTAGGTTCCGACGACGAACCGCGGCTCTGCTTCCAACGGAAGGTTTGGAACCCCTCGCGCAGAAGCCACGATGCGCCCATCCGCCGAGATGCTGGGGATCACCTCCCACTCGCCGCCTCCCTGGATCTGGATGGTGTTCTCCCCGACCGTCACTGCCAGGTCCTCGGGGAGATGACCCATCAGCAAGGCTTGACCAGGAAATCGCGGTAAATTGTCCTTAGCTGCATCCACGAAGGAAGTGAAGGACAGTAGGCAGCACGCAATCACTGGAAATGTGGCGAGTCTCTTGACCCAAGGCTTCTTCATCTTCGGAATCTCCGATCATCCGAATGAATTATCTATTTCCGAGTTGTTGCAATGGTTGATTCGCTTGTTGACGAAGTGGATACGTCGCTCGTTGAAGCTCTGGTTACAGCGTTCGCGCCTGAACTTTCCGCAAACCCTCTGCAATTTTCGAGACCGTTCCGTCTTCGATATTAGAACGTGGCTTTCCGGAAGCAGCGAAATTGGATTTACAACCGTTCCCGTGTGCTGACCTGCGTGGTCAAAATCCAGATTCGGTCGGACTGTAGCTCAAAACTATGAGCGGACTAGTTTGATGGAGGCTTCGTTGAGCTAGATGACGGCTTCGCCGCTGCTGGTGAAGTTTGATAGACCACAGGTGCCAGATGGCTCACGCTGGCGGTTGGAACTTCGATGACGCCAAAGTGATTGGAGGGGACGTCATAGACGCCCATGCGGAGGAAGGTTTCCATCCGGCTGGGAGCGCTGATCTCGAGGTGGCATTCGATCGCGCCGTTCATCCACCGAGCATAGGTTGCTGGACTCAAATTGAGCGAGACGGTCTTACCCGTGGCGTTGAGCAGTCTTCCGTCCACGTCGAAGACATACACGAGGAACTCGACTTTGCCTTCGTGGCGGCCGTCGGGCTGCGGACTGAGTGTCAACTCGCTGGGCAGAGCAACGTAGTCCACAGCGAAACGACGGAAAGGCCCTTTCGGAGACACGCTCGCATCCAGGCTGTTAGCCGGCGCAACCGCATTTTCGGTTACGCCGGACGCTGGAAGCACACGCACCTTGAACAGCAGGTCCTGTGGAGTTGGTGCTCCACGGCTCATCGCGGCACGTTGGTAGGCTGACGTCGCGCCTGGGGTGGAGACCGCGTCCTCAGAGGTTGTTGCCGATTCGGTGTCCTTGTCGTGGCGCTCTGCGTCGTCGGCGTAATATCCGTGGCGATACGAAAGCTGCAAGCCGCGACTTGCAGCTGCTCCGCCAAGGTCGACCCCGATCTCGCGGTAGGCTCCATCCCGCTTGCGGTTGATGGGGCTATAGGTGAGGGTATAGTAGTTGGCGCCGGCATCGATGGCCTGCGCAACGGCGTTCGCCAGATCATTGGTGTTGAAGTACGCCTTTCCGCCCGTTTCGAAAGCGAGCGTGTCCATGGTTGTGTGCTCGGCCGCCTGGCTGCTATTGAACGCACTGAGCGCTGCCGAGAACTTCTGCGGAGTGCTTGCGGAGGAGCGGCCCGAAGCGGCGGCGTTATACATGGGCGGCGTCTTCATGCCGCGCGCGTCGATTGGATAGACGGCGACCTGCGCCTTGGTAAGCAGGTTGGTCGTCTCTCGGTACTCCTCTTCGTTCAGATGCGCGACGGCGAAGGGGTCGGACAGGGCTGGGTCGGGAAGAATGTTGAGCGGAAACGATCCCGAGAACCAGATAAGATTTTTGCGGCCCGGGAACGCAGAAAGATAGTGGGCCAGTGTGTTGAAGGCATCGAGCGTGTACTGCATGCGCAACTGTGTCTGCATGTTCGCCGTCTGCTCTTCGAACTCTTGCATATTGGCTGCAAGCTCACTTGTCCCTGGGCCGGACATGGTCGATTCCACCACGTCGGATGGGCTGTCCTGGCTGCTGCCGCTGCCGGTCGGATTGTCCAGCAGCGAAGACGATCGAGGGATCAGCTTGTGCTCCACCACGTCCTTCAATTTTGCGGGATCGGACGTGAATCCCTGCAGTAGTATGAGACGGTTGGCCAGGCCGAAGATGGCGATCCGCGTGCCCGGATCTGCGTGCTTCACATACTGCTGCAGCTCATAGCGAACGAAGTTCTGGTCCGTCATCGGGGTGTTCAGAGCATCGAGCAGAAGAATGTTCAGCGTGCCATTGGGAGCCACAGGCGTGTAGTCGGTAAAGGTGCCGGCCGGCAACGGCGGCAGCGGAGGCCCCTGATTGACCGGCGCGAGCGCTCTGTGCTCTTCAACGTGGCGGATGGTTTGCGCGACTTTGCCCTCGGTCAGGTGGAAATCCTCCGGCTTGAGACCGTGGACAGGGTGCCCGTCCCTGTCCTGTACTGTCACATCGACCACCACCAGTTGCGTGCTCGCGTGCAGGATGGTGGATTGCGCATTCGGCTGTGGGGCGGGCTCCTGAGACTGCTGGGCCGATGCCGGCGCGTATCCCGCGATCGCGAGGACGATGGCGGCCAGCATTAGCCCGAGAGGTCTCCACATGATTTGCCTCACAAACTCTGTTCGCGGTTTCTTCCTGCTGGACGGTTAAAGTGAGGTAGGGTCTCGGTCATCAGAGCAGGTTATTGTTGGATCTCTATCAGACCCGTTGCGGTGATGCCCGGCGCAAACGCGCTTTGAACCGTCACGTTTACCGAGCTTGCCGGCGAAGAAGGTGCGGGCGTGTAAACGCCGGTGAGTGAATCGACCGAGCCGAGCCCACCCGTCACTCCGGCCGGAAGATAGAAACTGTAGCTGACCGGAGAGCCTGCGCAGGGCTGCGTTGGAAGGGTCGGTGAGCTACACATGCCGAACCCGTTCACCACAGCGGGAATCTGTACAATACCCCCAGCCGCGACAGTAATTGTCTGCGGAGTGATCGTGATGGAACTGACGCCGGCGTACTCCACCTCCACGCTCTTCGACTTGCTCATGGTGACGTTGCAAGCATCGCCAGTTGTAGCATCGCAACCAACCCAGGCGACGAAGGCGCTACCGGCAGAAGTTGTTGCCGGCGCCGTGAGCGTCACTGCTGTGCCAGCGTTGTAAATGAGCGAAAGACTTGTCTCCGGCGTTGGAGCCCCTGATGCTCCTGCGCTGTTGACGTCCGCAGGGCTTACCGTCAGTGGAAGCCCACTCACAGGGTTAACCGACGCGACCGTCAGGGCGTACGTCCCAGGGCCTGCGGTGCTCGACCCTTTGCTGCCGCCGCATCCAGCGGCAGCCAGGGCAATCAGACTCGTCGCGCAAATGAACTTCTGGTTGATCTTCTTCATACTTGTAACTCCATGAGCTTCGTGGTCCGCTTCAAATCGTTACCAAGGTGATCGCATTTCCATCAAGAGCTACTGCACGACCAGCGTGATCGTGAATTGTTGCACCAGGTCAGGCACGCATCCAGGCGCGGTGCCCGCGCACGCTGGTTCCGCGCCCGTCGATGTTAAGCCGGTAGCCGTCCCTGTGACGACGATCGGATAGCTTCCAGCAGGGGTTGGCGGGCTCGAAAGGCTGCCCGATCCGCATCCGCTCAGGGCAGCCAATCCAGCTAGACAGAGAACCAAGCAGAGGGACGCTAACCTGATCCGCCCTGTTGGCACCATCCGGCGCCATGTTGCGAGGAAAGCTAGAGAGAGCAGGAGACCGACCCAGCCGAACGATCCCTGCACTACAGCCAGGCTCTGATCAACCTGGATCTGAAGCACGGAGGTAACCGGGTAAATCGTATTGGGCGTGACGGACGTAGCCGGATCAAGCTGTACGGAGATCGGCCGGAACACGCAGTACGCATTCGCCGGCAGCCCCGCGCAGTTCAATACGACCCCGCCCTGGAAGTTCGAGTAGTCGGTGACCGTGACATTCAGAGAACCGTAGTTATTCTTGCTCGAAGTGACAGTCGTGGCACTCGTGGTAAGCGTGAACGTTGGGTTGGTGACGATCGCAGGGACCGGCGCCGAGCTACTTCCGGAGTAGTTTGTGTTGCCTGAGTATGTCGCCACGATATTGTAGTTACCCGTCGTCAAACCGTTCGCCTGGTTCTCGTACGTGTACGTCGCGGTATAAGTGCCATTGGCGTTGGGCGATCCCAACGTCACCACCGCAAGCGGCGGCGCGTTCGGAGTGAGAGTGTTGGTGAACGTCACTGTCCCGGTGAACAGCCCGGGAACGGATGGCGTCAGCGTATCCGTCATCACCAGGGAGTGGGTTGGAGCGGTGCTGAGCGGGTCCGACGAGTCGCCAACGATCGTCAGCACATTCGTGCTGGTTGCCAAGGTGATGTTGATCGGAAGGACAGCAGACGTCGTCTCGGCGTAGTTGCTGTCTCCTTCGTAGTAAGCCGACAAACTATGAGCACCGGCGTTCTGCGCGGGTAGCTTGAGCACGGCCGATGCGGTGGTTGACCCCGATGCACTCGTGAGCGCGATCGGGGTCTCTGCCTGCCCATCAAAGGTGAACACGACGAACCCCGTCGGTGCGACGGTCCCGGCAGTTGGAGTGATGTTGGCCGTGATCGTGATCGGCTCGCCATACGTAATCGTTCCAGTAGGAGTGGTTTGTACCAGGTTGACCGTTACCGATCCTTCACTCACTCCCTTGCCGACCAGGTTCATTGTGGGCGTCGAGGTATTCTGCGCCGGGGCGGAGAATACCAGCGGATAGCTCGAAGCTCCAGTTGTCGTGGGAGCAAACGTCGCACCCAGGTCGCAGTTATATCCGCTGTAGAAAGCCCCGCTGCTGCAGACCAACGGTCCTGCACCGGCAGAGACCGAGAATCCAATCGACGTCGGCACGGGTGCGAATAATGGAGAACCCAGGGTGATGGTTGTGTTTCCAATATTCGACAGAACGATCGTCTGCGTGTCGCTGACCGTGTTTACATTCCAGTCGCCGAAGTTGATCGTGCCCGAGGTGCGCACCAACTCGTCGACCATGCCAGTTTGCATATCGCTGGCATACAGATTGCCCGAGTTGTCGATGCGAATCGAGTATGGAGAAATCAGCGGGCTGGCGAGTACTTGCTGGTCTAACTGGTTCAACCCAACCGGAGAAGCCGGATTGTTCTCGTTCGGAACTCTGAGGATGCGTCCCGACCCGTCTGCAATCATGACCGATCCGGAGGGATCCACGGCCACGCCCGTCGGCGCTGTAGTGCTGTTGCCGACCGTGCTTTGGAAGCCGTCTCCGATCTCGACCACACGATTGTTTCCCGTGTCTGCGACGTACACGTTTCCAGCGGAGTCAAGAGCGATCCCGGTTGGCGCACTGAGACCATAGCCGAGCGGAACCAGTGCCTGATTGCTCCCATCGAGGTTCGCGTTTGAGGCCTGGACCACCTGGTTGCTTCCGGTCAGCGTGATGTACATATTGCCGAGGCCATCAAGCACCAGGTCGCTCGGGGTGTTCAAACCGCTCAGTAGAATCTTCTGCGCCGAGTTGTTCAAAACTCCTGCAACACTTGGGACCTCGACCACCGAACCCGTGCCGTTCGAGGAAGAGTTGCTCGTTCCCTGGTTGAGGATGTAGACATTCCCCGCAGCGTCGAGTGCAACTGAGGTCGGGGCACTCAAATTTGTACCGACGCTGATCGCAGTGCCGCCCCCGGCCGGATGCTCCTGGACCGTACCTGCTCCGGGATCTGCAACGTACACGTCACCCGCAGCATCGAGCGCAATGCCGGCCGGCGTTTTAAACGTCGTGCCAATCGCACTCGGAGTGGCCGGGTCTACTGCGACGCCGCTTCCGGTTCCAACACCGCTCAGGAGAGTCGTCGTTGTTGCTCCGGTGCTATCTGTAATCAGTACCGCCCCGGTCTGCACCCCGACGGCGGTAGGCGTGAAGCTGACCGTAAAAGAACACGTCGCCTTCGCTGCAAAACTGCCAGGCGCGCAACTCCCAGGAGTCAGCACAAACTCCGTCGCCGGGGCATTTCCCTGCATCGCCTGGATGGACGCAATGGTGGTGGCCGCGTTGAATACGATGTTGAAGGTTGGTCCGTTCGCCGCTGTCGTACCGATCGCTGTTGGCGGGAACGTGCCGCTCCACAGCGAAGCCTTGTCCACGGGGACTGGCGCATTGTGGGCTGGCATACCAGTGTTGAAATAGATATTGCCCCGATTGTCGACTGCCGCGCCCATATACGTCTGGTTGTTGCCGTACTGATATCCCAGCGTTGGAAGCGTTACGGGAACCACCAGATACCCGGAATACGGATTCAACTGACAAACATCCGCCTTCCCCTTACACGGAGCACCGCCTGTGGTCTCGACCGCCGGTGTCTTCCAGATTCCGGACTGATCGCTGACATAGAGATTCCCAGCTTGATCCATGGTCACGCCATAGGGCTGGTTGTAGCTGTAATCGAAAACAGTTGGAGTGTTACCGGTCGCCGGGCTACCCGCGGGTATGACATACAAGTGTTGCTCATCTGTGAAATAGACATCTCCGGCGTAGTCCGCAATGATCGACGAAATGCTGGTGGAAAGCGTCACCGTATATTGCGTAGCGCTTCCGCCTACAAGCTGCTCGTTGCATGCCAGGTTGCATTTAAAAATGCCATGGGAGCCGGTGCCATAGCTGCTGTCCTGAACCGAGTACATATAGGTATTCCCTTGGCCATCCGCCGCAATGCCGTTGGGCAACCAGTAGTACGACGCAGCAGCCTCGTATTGACCTGCCGAACACACAGCCGTATTACCCGGGGAGCAAGGCACCGGGTGCGCGCCGGCATTGTAGACGTAGGGCGGTGGATAGCTTCCGTTCGTATAGGGGAACTCATAAATCAGGGAGTCCGTGTCGTTGTTTCCACTGGGACCGTTATACGTAGCATTCGTGACATAGAGATTGTCGAAGGGATCCACTGCGACGCCGGACGGGCCTAAGTTGTCACTGGCCGGTACCGTCCAAAGGACGATCGGGCCACCACCGTTCGCCGGATATTCAAGGACGTGCAAATTTCCATCATTCAGAAAGAAATCTCCCTCTGAATTCACGGCATAGTTTCCCGCTGCCCCGTTTGTGATGGACTGGCTGACCACTGAGGTCACGTTAGCCACGCCGGAAACCACATACTCCGGGGTCTGAGCGTGACCGGTTGCGGTGATCGACATCATCATGCACAGAAACAATAGTGCGCCGGAACCCATCGAGATGGAAGAACCGAGTAGTAGATCGATTCGGCTTCTCACGAACGTTTTCTTTTTCTTATGCGTCATAGTTCCGCTCCGTGTCCAAGGCCGGTTGGCACGCTGTCTGTCGTGTGACGGTAAGCGTTCCGTTAGTGGGTAATTTCTGATTCATGGTCTTTTCTCTTTCGCTCGTCTGCTGCGCTTTGCTAGAACGAATACCGGACGGCCAACTCGATGACGCGCCTTCCAGAGTTGTAGAGCGATCGGCCGAAGTTCTGGTCAGAAGTGAGCGGATAGATGAGCTGCAACGAACTTGCATCGATATTGCTGAAAGTCTTGAGCTTGTAATTCAAGAAATTGAACGCGGCCGCGCGGAACTCAAGCGTGTGGTTGTCGTTGAGATGGAAGTCCTTGATCAGGGTCAGATCGGACTGAAAGTAGGCTGGACCGTGGAGGTAAGGCAGGTTGAACACTCCGTTGGCGCCGCCCTGTGCCGGAAACCCGAAGCAAGATCCGTTGGCATATTGACGCGCAGCCAGGTTTACCGCGGGATTGCAGAGAACAGTGGGCTGCAGGTTGATATCCGGCGTGCCAAGGAAGGAAAGGTTGCTCACAGCATCCTGCTGCCCCGACACCGGTGGCCCGGTCAGATTGAAGTTCGTCGAATAGTTGATCGCGAGAAGATTGGGGCCGCTTTGAAGATTTGTGATACCTGAGATTTGCCAACCATTCGCCAGGCCTCGAATGAGACGGTATCCGTGATATCGCGATCCCAGATCGAAGTTATACGAAGCGTTGAAGATGTGGGTGCGATCGTAAGCCAGCGGTCCATAATCGTTCCGGAGGTTGAAGGAATCCCCAGCGTTTCCGTTCTGGTAACCTCCTTTTTCACCCATGTTCTTGCTCCAGGTGTAGTTGAGCTTGTAGTACATCCAACCCTTGCTGTGCTCCACGATTACCTGGGCGCCGTTGTAGTTCGCCGTAAGAACATGCGACTCGATCTCAATGTCTCCATATCGCGGATACTTCCGGTAGTCATCCCACTGAGGTGCTCCGTCGTAGCCGGCCTGGGATGGAGGATCGACATCCTGGTAGAAGGTGCTCATCGGGTTTGGATCCGGCTGGAACAGACCACCTAACGGGATCGCATTGATGTTGGAAATGGTCGGTCCGCTTGCGTCGTCGTCAAGCAGGTAAGCACTGTGATTTCCTACATACCCTATCGAGAGCGACACATTCTTGGGTAAGAGTTGCGTCACCGTGAGGCTGTAGTTGGTGGTCATCGGAACCTGGCTGTCGTTCTGGTTCACTCCATAGAAGATCTCACTCGAGGCCGTCGCATAACCTCCCTGATTTGCCTGGAAGGTTGAGGTTTCAATCCCGGGCTGGGGACTTAGTTTCAGGCTCTGGACGTAGGCCATCGTGACCCCTTGTCCACCTGCCGCCTGGCTCGGCTGTTCGGGATCCGGTCCGGGATTCACCACCTCAACGCTGCGCAGACCATTCGAGGCCAGGATGGCGTTGATGGAGTCCTGCTGGCCATCGCGAAAGCGGTACTGGCCCCAGCCTCCGCTCAAACTTGTCTTGCCCGTCCCGTACACGTCCCAATTGAAGCCGATGCGCGGTTCGTAAAAGAACTCTCGCTTGGCGAAGCCGCTGATAGGCACCGAACTATCGATCGAGTGCCAACGGAATCCCGGCAGCGGAACGTTTGCATTGTTGAGGCTATTCGCTTCATTGCTGTAGTCCGTCGGGGAAAAGATCGCCGATCCAAATCCGTGATCGTCTATCCAGCGCCCGATGTGCTCGACACGCACGCCCGCTGTCAGGCTGAAGTTGCGAAGTACCTTCCAGTCATCCGTGACGTACATCGAGGTGGTGAAAGCATGCATCCGGATATGCGGAATGATGTTCGCCTGGTAGTAATCCTGGATCTGTCCGGTGAAGTAGTTCGCCAGTTGATTCGATTCCTGGTTTGAAAGGCTGCAAATGGGGTCCGACGTTTGCCAGCAGGTGCTGTGGTACACGGTATACGGTTCGCCTCCCGGCGCGCCGACGGTCGGAAGCTCGTAGGTAGGTGAGATGTAGTAGGACTGAATCTGCCCGTTCGTGCCAACACCTGACCCGAAGTTATAGGTGCCATTAATTCTTGGGCGCTCTAGGTTAATGCCAACCTTGACGAGATGTTTTCCGAGTTGTTTGGTAAGGTTGTCCCCGAAGGAAGGATTGAATGTTTTGTTATAGAGGTCGCCAAAGCTGTAGTCGGGAGTGAACTCATATGGCAATCCCTGCACCGTGTAGGTCGCAAGCGAAGGAAATTCCTGGGTGCCGTTTGCGTAGGCTCCCGTATAGGGATATCCGATGGCGCTGTCCAGCAGATCTCCGGCATTGCCGGGCGAATCGATCTGGTCGCTGTACAAGCCGCTAACAAACGCTTCATTCGTGAGACTGGGCGTGAAGACGATGGTCCAGTTCGCTGAGCCGCTATCCGTATAGGTTTGCTGCAGGCTGCCTCCGGGCGTGTTGACGCCGCCGTTTTCGCCAGAGACGAAGGTGGTCAATTGCTGGGGCTCGTTCGTGGTGCCGTTTTCCGCCGTGTAGGTGACATAGAACTTTGAGCGGCCCTTTAAATAATCCAGACGGCCATGCGCCTCATAGATGTCCTGGTCTACCAGATCGACATGCGTGTAGTTATAGCCGTCGGGCGTGGTCTGGCCGCCGGGCGTGTTGGGAAGAGGAAACAGCCGGAGTTGTGCCAGTGTCCCAGGATCTTCATGTCCCGCAAGGCAATCGCCCGGCACACCTTTGCAGCTGATGGGGACACCTTGAGCCGTGGCGACAGGGACCTCGTTGACGTTTTGAAAATACGCGTCCGTCCCATAGAGAAGACTCGGAATCGTCTCCAGGTTGGGGCATTGCAGCTCAGTGCTTGGATCGCACACCGGAATTCCTGGCGGGAGGTATTTCGCCAACTGGGCCGCGCTGAAATCACCCTGCCGCATGCCGGCAGTGGGAACCAGGGCATGCGTGACGGCATACGAAGGACTGTTATACGCATAGACATTGCGCTGGATGTAATCTTCGCCGCTTACAAAAAACGTCAGATGTTTGTCGTGATTCCAGTGAGTTCCCGGAACTTCCACAGGTCCACCGAGCGATGCGCCGGGATAGATGAACCGATCCTGCGGCTTTGTCGTTCCCAGCGCCTTCGCGATGGAGTCCGTCGAATTCAATTGACCGGTGCGCCCATACGAATAGATCGAGCCATGAAAGTTCGTCGCTCCGGATTTGCCGACCGCGTTGATCACCAGAGGCCCGTTGGCGCTATCCGCTCCGAAGTTCGACATCTGCACCTTTACCTCGGCAGTCGATTCGGCATTGACCGTCTGCAGCGAGGCCGACCCGCTACTCGGATCGGTCAGGTTCGCTCCGTCGGACCGGACAGTCGCACCATTCACCGGCGATCCACTCATCGAATACGAACCGACAGCGCCGCCGAAGCCCACCGTTCCCGGATCGAACGCTACGTTCGAATCGCCCGATCCTCCGTTGACGCCGTTGTTGATTGCGGAGCCGGGAAGAATTTTTAGCAACTCCGTCACTTCGCGGCCCTCGAGCGAGAGCTTGGTCAAATCCTTCGCTGTAATGAGCGAGCTGCGCTCTCCGTCATCTTCGACAGCGTTTGTGTTGGTGACGTCCACGTTGATGACTTCGCTCACCTCGCCGGGAACCATGCGAATGTCGCTCAGATCGCGGGTATCGTTCGGGTTCAGATGAATCAAGTTCAACTGGTAACCTTTGAAACCCTTGTAGGTGATCGATACCGTATAGTCGCCACTATCCAGTCCGGGAAAAGAGAAAGCTCCGCTTCCGTTGCTCATGACCGTACGGCTGAACTTGGTCGCCAGGTTTTTCACGATAACCGTGGCATGTGGTATGACCGCACCGTCTTTGTCGGCGACCGTCCCGGTGAGCGTCGCTGTGGTGACCTGGGCAAATACAACACTGGAGATCAAACACAGGCTCAGCAGGCATGCTCGATATCCCGCTCGAACGCACCTGGCCAACCTCCAATTTGAATGACGAATCATAACCTTCTCCCTCTTAGCCACAGGCGCCGCTCTCTATTTCGCGTTTCGGTGAACCGAGACACCTTACCTGGTGAACCGGTTTATCAGGGCTTTGGTTTAATTGTCAACTCAAAAAGCATCATTGTGGTACGCTGGCGTCTATTGCGATGAGCTCTGACAAGTCGACTGCATCGAAACGAACGTTAGTGAGCGATTCAGGCCGCCGGATGACGTTGAGAAAATTGGCCGAACATCTTGGTCTCTCACGCACGACGATCTCGATGATCCTCAACGATGTCCCCGAAGCCACACGCTTCCCAGAGGAGACTCGGCGACGAGTTGTGGAATCTGCAAAGAAGCTTGGATATCGTCCCAACTACTTTGCCCGATCGCTCGGAAGAAAGCGCAGTTACCTGATCGGAGTCATCGCGTCCGATGTTGCGAACGGCTATGACGCAGCCCTGCTCGGCGGCTTCCAACGCCATCTGTTGGACACGGGCTACACCTGCTTCATCTCGAATCATTTCTGGTCCCCTTCGCTTCTCCAACGGAATGTTGAGACCCTCTGCGACCGTGGCGCCGAGGGCATGTTGCTGATCGATTCCACACCCAGTGAAGCGCCCGGAATTCCCTCCGTGACAATCTGCACAAGTAGCTCGCCCATATGGAGCACACGTGTTTCCATCGACAATACCTTTGGCATTCGGGAAACCATTCGCCACCTCAGCGGCCTTGGCCACAAAGAGATCGCTTTCATCAAAGGACCTGAGGGTAGCGGCGACACGGAAGCTCGCTGGACCGCAGTTCTTGCGGTTTGTCAAGATCTTGGGGTTCGAATCGATTCTCGTCTTACCGTTCAACTGGAGCGACTGGAGCCAAACGGGACCGGTCATCCGGAAGACGGTCGCATCGCTGCACAGAAGTTACTAAGTCGGGGTAGGCGCTTCACCGCGCTCGCTACCTACAATGACATATCGGCTCTTGGCGCCATGGCCGCGTTGCGAGAGGCGGGCTGCCGGGTCCCGGAGGATGTTTCGGTGATGGGGTTCGACGATATCGAGTTCGCCAGCGTCGCCTATCCGCCGCTGACCACCATTCGCCAGCCGCTTCGCGAGATGGGCGCGACGGCGGCGGAAGTCCTCATCCGCAAGATTGAAAAAAACGTGGCAGTAGACAACATCAGTGTTCGTCCTGAGCTGGTCGTCCGATCGTCCACGTGCCCCCCTCCACAGATTGCCAAGAAGTCTCCGGTAAGACAACGCACTCGATCTTAAAAATCAATCCGAGCAACAAACTCAGCTGTATGCTCTCCAATACAGACAACCCTCTCATCGCGATTTGGTGGCGTGCATGTACCGCTCCCGCGTGTGTGAACGCGAGGCTTCATGAGATTCGAAAGCGATCACATCGCAGTTTTTAGTATTGACAAATGTCCCCCGCGTGTATCAGTCTAAGTCTCGAGTAAACCAGTTCACTATTGACGGTGTATCGTTTTACTACCGAGACAGGATCGTCGCAGTTGAGGCCAACGCACTTCTTCCGATGACGCGTGATTCCTGGCCCCGACCGCGATTTGACTGCTTCGGTAGGGATAACAGGTCTCCGTCATTTTTTATGAACCGTTCGTTCCCGCATGAGGGATGTGGGCGCTTCATTCCGATCTCAAACGCGCAAGACGCCTAGCGGTCCTCGGGGACAGGAGTTGGCGATGAATTCGAAGTGCACTGCCTTGTCGCAGCAGGGGCGAACCACAACCCCACAGAGCGACGATCGTTTGAAGCGTTGTCAGCCTTGCCACGCGCTCTTTGATCCGGGTGTGCAGAGGTGGGAAGGGTCGATGCGAAAAGGGTCGCTGTTGCATGGTTCGAAATGCCGCATGTTGACGACGGTGTTTTTAGTTGTATGGATTGTGAGCTTTGTTGCGATCAACGCCGTAGAAGCGCAAACGGGCTGGAAGCAGGTTTGGAGCGACGAGTTCAACGGCCCCGCCGGCTCGCCTCCGGACTCGGCTAACTGGAAATTTGAGGCTGGACCTGGGCGGTATGTCGGCGGAAACCAGGAGGCAGAGACCTACTGTTCGTATGGC
>FSXA01001468.1_pt1 | contig 14053 bp, 9 predicted proteins | sample 1638081 | NCBI WGS metagenome assembly FSXA01 (sample SAMEA3914788, study PRJEB12502) | metagenome | biome: forest; material: soil | place: Canada | collected 2011-07-03 | depth 0.1 m
AGCGGCGCGTAGTGCAGTCCTCCCGCATATGGAGAATGCGTAAATCCCATCGGCCCCATCCAGACACGGAAGGCGATCAGTTGTACTACCGGGCCCTGGCCTATCGGGGGCCCAGTAGGCTTCGGCAGAAGAAGCATCACCGGGCGGGTGGAAAAGACAACTGGCGCCTCGGCACGAGTATCAAACTTTTCAGATCCGCCGGTTAGTTCACCATTCGCAAATACCTGGTATCCGTCATCTACGTAGATCGGACAAGCCAATGCGAGCTGCGCACCGTCTTTCGCTACTGCCGATACCCGCAGTCGATACCACGCGTAGCCCATGTATCCAGGATGTCCCTTCGACGTCCAGCCAGAGATGTATCTCGGATCGCCGTTATAGGGATCTGTCCAGCCGGGCTGGGGCTTGAGGTCCACGGTTTCCCATGCGGAATCATCAAAGTCGGGATCGGCCCAGAGCAGCCCGTGGGTCAATGGATCGAGAGGCGAATCTCCTGTGTGAAACTTCCAAGGACCATAGAGCGGCACGTAGGAGTTGCCGAGGACGATTTGCGAGGGAGCATTGTGATCAGGCTTCGTTTCAGCCGGCGCGCTGAGGACCTGCGCCCAGCACGCCATTAGGACGTAAAAAATCATCAACAGAGTGCAACGGTAGCATCGTGACACGTCTGAATCCTCTCAACTCGCTGCTCGCAATATACGCATTTGCGGCTCAAGCAAAATCTTTTCCAATTCGATGCAGGCACTGCGCTACAAATCATGTTGGTAGATTCGTAGGCAGAGGCGTTTCCGAGTGACTCAGTTGAAGTCAAATCGCCGCGTCACTCATGGAGGGGCCGAACGCATCCTGACTGCCTCTATTCTCCCGTGTTCCAGGGACGCGCTGTGGCAGGCCGAGCGCGCTGAGAGGATATTCAGAGAGCGGCAAGGGCCGCTGTCTCACTGCTGTGCATGGCGGCGTATTTATTGATGCCCACCATCGTAAAGACCTTCTGGAAGTGCGCGCTCAGGCCAAAGATGCCGATGGTGTGCGATCCGAACTTGCTGGCTTCGAGCAACATTTGGATGATGATGGCGATGCCCGAGGAGTTGATGTAGTCGACGGCGGTGAAGTCCAAGAGAACTTTGGAGGACGCGTCATCGAGCCCGTGATACGCGGCGAGAATGGCGTCCTTCGATGTGGAGGAGATGTCCCCGGAAAAGGCGAGCACGCTGACCGGGCCGCCGACTGCGGAGGTCGCAGTGCGCTGGGTAACCTTGGTAGTGGTCTGCATTTACTGATTCTCCTTGTCAAGCTTGATCACAAGACGAACAAAGCTTTTTCCCGGGGGGCCCTTGTGCCACTCGGCTTCGTCTACGAGCCCTTGAATCAAAAACATGCCCATACCGCGGGGATCCTCTTCACCGTGCATCTTGCGGTCAATATCGGGCGAGCGGGGAGCCATACTCACGCCTGCACCATGGTCAATGACTTTCACCTCGAGTTGATCCTCGGTTGTGGAGAGTACGACTCCAACACTAAGGGGATTGTTGAGTTGATTGCCGTGCTCTATGGCATTGATGCAGGCCTCGGCGACGGCGGTTTTCAAGTCCTCGATGCGGTCGCTCGAAAAACCCATCAGCGCGGCCATGCTGGCAGCCGTGCTCATCGCAACCTTTTCAAAGCCGAGTTCTGAAGGGATACGGACTTCAACTGAGCTTCCGTATTTCATGGGGCGGGGAACTCCTGCGAAGAGGAATGCAGATGACAGATCGCAAGCGCGGTCATGTCATCGGTCTGTGGTGCGGCGGAGGAAAAGGAGATAAGCGTCTCCCAGAGTGAACTAAGGATTTGGCCGGCGTCGGGGGTGGGGATTTCGCCAAAGGCCGATATTAGACGATCGCCGCCGAACTCTTCTTCGCCTTGAAAGACCTCGGTGAGTCCATCGGTGTAGAGGAGAATGCGCGAGCCGGGGGGGCAGGCCAGCACCTCCGACACGTAGCTCGTGTCGGGCAACATGCCGAGAGGTGCGCCCGATGCATCGATCCTATGAACCGCGCCGTCGGGAAGAACCAGAGCTCCGGGATTGTGTCCGGCGTTGACAATCTCGATCTCACCCTCCTCAGCGCGAAGGCGCAGGAAGATGGCGGTCACATATCGCCGCCGCGCTTCTTCGCCTTCTTCCCAGTGCTGCTGGCTCATGCGCGCCGCCAGCTCTGCGAGGGGGAGGGGATGGCTGGCCAGCGAACGAAACACCGAGCGAAAGCTGCTCGCGACAATAGCCGAAGCCAGTCCCTTGCCCGCCACATCCGCAACCACCATCAGATAGCCGCCGTCGGAAAGGCGGATGATATCCAGATAATCGCCGCCCACCTCATAGCAGGTGGTGGAGCGCCCTGCGACGGAAAATCCTGGGATCTCCGGCATGGTGCGGGGCAGGAGCGACCTCTGAATCGCGCGTGCCGCATTCAGATCCTGCTGTACGCGTACCCACTCCAGATCCCGCTCGTGCAGCGTAGCGTTTTCCAGGGCTACGGCCGTCTGCAGAACCAGGCCTTCGACAAAATCCTGCTCGTACAGCGAAAACTCACCATTCGGGGGAGAGGCGACAATGAGATCTGCAAGCAGCTGGCGTTCCCTCGAGAGCAGAGGGTAGCGGCGGCAGTTTTCATAGGGAGCAGCTGGAACACTGCCCCAAGTTACGAGCGGCGCGGACGCGACGGGGCTAAGAAATAGCGCGCCTTCCATTTCCAGCTCGCGCACCAGAATGCGCGCCGCCTGCAGTAGGACTTCCTTGACTTGGATGGCGGAGTGAACCTGGCGGGTGGCTTCAAGCAACGCTTGAAGACGCGCGACCTGTTGCTCTAGCGGCAGAGCATCTTGCGGCGATTGTGCGATACCAGTGTCCATAGTAAGAGCGGGACGCTCGTTCTGTCGCGAGGCCTCCTCCACAGAACGAGGAGCCTTCAACAGCCAGCGGCGTCGGGAACCGTAGAAACGCCTTCATCCCTCTTAGGATGGGGCGCATTAAAGTAGCAGCAGCACAGGCGCGCATGCAAGATATTTCTCAGCGCGATGAACAAACAGTGCATGCTCTCCGCATAGCCGCTTGTCATTCCATGCACGTGATTAAACAGCAGCTCCGTCCTACGGGTAGTGCCCTGTAACGCGCCGCGTAACAGAGGGATTGCTCCGCGGTGGGCGATAGTGGGTCTTGGCCCCTGGAATGCAAAACGACTGTGGACGGCAATGTGATCGAATCCGAACAGATCGCCGGCGAAGCCTAAAAGCTTCGGGACTCGTGCCAAATCGGCGATGCACTCAGCGAACCCTGCGGGCAAAGAATCTTCCGGGTTTCGGCGTTTTGTGCGACCCAAGGGCAAACCGCGCCCTACCGGTCGTCTTCCTATTCAGATCGCTCGGAGGGAAGCCAATTACCTAGGAAAGAGGCATTATTGTGGGCTACGGCTGTCCCGCGGCAACTCCCTAATTTGTTTTGGACTTAGAACCGCCAGCCAAAACCGGTGAGGAAGAGAATAATCGGTTCTTTCGCCAAGATCGTCGTCGTTTTCGACATGTCGCCTCGCGGGTAGAGGCAACGATCCTGCAACTCATGCTCGCTTTCTTTGCGCGCGCGTCTCGCACGTGTCGTCCTCTCGAAGGCCGGTTGTACGACAAGTTGTATACAATCTCCAGATAGTTTTGGAAGCTGTACGTGAAAATAGTGCATTTTAAGGCGAATATCAATCATCAGTTGACATAGGAGGTATCGCGAGGTATAAGAGGAAAACCAAGTTCCTTTTGGCAATCCAACAAATATCTCTTCCTCGCGGATCCACGACGATCGTGCGGGACATCTTCATATCCTTAGGAGACAAAATGTCCGTCCTGAAGTTACGCACTGGTGTCTTTATCGTCGTGGCAATGCTTCTCGCTAGCGTGCCGATGCATGCACAATCGGGTCAAGCGGATGTTCAGGGTGTCGTTACGGACTCCTCGGGTTCGCTCGTCGCGGGTGCGGAAATCGCTCTGATCAATAGCGATAGCGGAGTCAGACGGACAGTCAAGACGGGGCAGGATGGCCGCTATAGCTTTCCGACCGTCGCGCCGGGCCACTACGCCATTACGGCAACTGCGGCAACCTTCTCCCCGGAGACGATCAGCGGCCTTGATATTCAACTCGACAATCACATCAATGAAGGCATCACGCTCCAGGTAGGGAGTGAATCGCAAACCGTTTCCGTGTCGGGTGCAGTGCAGGCGGTGGACACGACGGCATATGACGTGGGCGGCGTCATCAGTCAGGCTCAGATCGATACGCTCCCAATCCAGAATCGGCAGTATCTAAATCTGGCACTTCTCATCCCGGGCACCTCGCAAGATGCTTCGCGCACTTTTTATAACAATGTGCAGGCGGGAGGCGGTGAGTACTTCTACGCGAATGGCTTTTATCTTGATGGCGTTACGAACCAGCAGACCGAAGAGGGGGATCCACGGCAGAACATTCCCGAGGGTGCGGTGGGGGAGTTCAAGACCTACACTGCGTCGTTTCCTGCAGAACTTGGTTGGGCGATGGGCGGATTTACCACCGTGGTCACCAAGAGTGGAACCAATACGATTCACGGCGAGGCATTTGAGTATTACCGCGGGCAATTCCTGAACGCCGACAATCAATTTACGCAAGCGACCGAGCTCGCCGATCATGTCGGGTCGCCGGCATACAACAGGAATCAGTATGGGTTCGATATTGGCGGTCCGATTCTGAAGGATAAGCTGCATTACTATGGCGCTTTCGAGCGGACGCAGCAGACTACGTCCTACACGCTCTTCGTGCCGGGAGCGGCCGCGGCTGATTTCAGTGCGGTCACGGGCACGTTCAGAACCCCGGGCCATGATCAGATGCTGACGCTTCGTTTGGATGACGATCTTACGAGTAACCAGCAGCTGTTCGTGCGCTACGCGCAAGAATGGAACCTGGTCTCGGGAAATGGATGCGGTGGGTCAAATACGATTGGGTGCTACGACGGGCAGATTCCGAGGCATGCGATTGTGGCCGGTCACACATGGGAGCCCACGGCGAAGATCGTCAACGAGGCTCGCTTCCAATACGCTTACATCTCCTACGAGCTCGGGCCTTATGGGACGCCGGTGCCGACCAAGCCGACGGATCTGATCGATCCCAGCTATACGAAAAACGTTGGTGTAGCGTATCAGTTCCTCGACTTTGGCTACGGAGCAAACTACGCGGCCGTGGGCGTGGAAACGCGGTGGGAGGTCAACGATTCGATGACCATCCAGAAGGGAGCGCACTCCATCAAGGCGGGCTTTGATGCAAGCTATGTACCCTATACGGACGCCTCGGCTTATAACTTGAACGGAACCTTCTATTTCCACAATGACCAGCCGTTCAACCCGGCGAATACCTCGAATCTGAGCAATCCCTATGAGTTTAGCCAGAATGCAGTCCCACTGCTCTACTATCTTCCGTCCACACAGGCGTCGTACTTCGTGGAAGATAGCTGGAAGGCGCGGAAGAACCTGACCGTTAACTTAGGTATTCGGTACGACCGGCAGTACGGCTCGCCATTCTTGGATACCTACACACCGAACACGACCACGGATCCGGTAATCCCGGGCGAAGGCAACCCTCATACCCGTGGCGACCGAAATAACTTTGGTCCGAGGGTCGGCATCTCCTATGATCTATTTGGCAAGGGCCTCGATGTGATCCGTGCGGGTTATGGTGTCTATTACAACTTTATTCAGACCGAGCTGAGCGAAGCAGAGAAGCTGAACTTTGTTTCCTGCCCCATCACCATCGTTGCGGCGACCGGAGGAAGCGTAGGATATCCAAATCCCTATGGCGGCCAGACTGTTACCTCTTACTGTCACAGCTCGCCACCCAATGTCACTATCCTGTCGCCAGGACTGAGTAATCCGTACGAGCATCAGTTTTCGCTTGGATATAGCCACCAATTTCAAAACAATATCTCTCTCTCCGCAGATGGTCTCTACAACCATGGATTACGTGACTTCAAGGTGTACGACCTGAACTATCCCAACGCGGCCGGCGTCAGGCCCGATCCTGTGCTCAGCCAGATCGATCAGCATGCTTCGACCGGCGTGAGCGAGTACAAGGCTTTGTATCTGAAGTTGGATAAGAGCTTGAGCCATCATTACATGTACACGGCATCCTATGCGCTGTCCTCTGGGCTGGATAACAACTCCCAGCAGCCAGTAACGAACTATGCAAACCCTCAGGCTGACTTTGGTCCCGCAGCGACCGACCGGCGTCATGCGATCGTGCTCAGCGGCTCAGTTCAGCTGCCGTGGAAGATCTTGGTTGGTGGTATCTACACCTTCCGCAGTGCGGAGCCATTCAGTGTCTACTCCACGGCTACGAACGCCGATGGTACTGCACAGTACGTCCTCGGCACGACCCGAGATCAAGGGAATCGCGGTGTTAGCTACGCTGCGATCAACGCGTACCGCGCCACCATCCCCGGCCTCAATCCTGTGTCCGCTGCGTCGGTTGCCTCGACAAAATACCAAGACTTCGACCTTCGCGTTTCGAAGTCTGTCTTCGAACGGGAGTCCATGAAGCTCGAAATCATCGGACAGGCCTTCAATCTCTTTGGTAATGAAAACTATACGAGCATTACGACTGCCGGTAATTCTGCAACGTTCGGGGCGCCCACATCTGCAGGCACCGTTCAGATCGGCGAACTCGCAGCGAAGTTCACCTTCTAGTTGCCCCTCTTATACCGGGCGATCTGGATGACATTGTCTCCTCCGGACCTCCCTCTTCTCAGGAAAGGAAAGCGAATGCGAATCGTTATGGGGCTGTTGCTGTTGAGCTTGACGGGGACATCAGCCTTGTCCGCCCAAAACAGCGATCCAGGCAAAGTTGCGCAGTATTTGAAAGCCTTGCCGTCAACCGCGGCGCCTGTCTTTGACGAAACCAGACATGAAGCTCTTGCGGCCTCCTCTATTAGCTGCGTTGATCGGCCCGAGGAGGCGCCGATCAACCACAATAATTATCTTTGGCAGTACGCCAAGCCGCCACAGATTCTCGACGGATATGACAAAAATCGTGCGTTTTTTGGCTGTACGGATTGGCATTCTGCAGTTGGTTCCACCTGGATGCTGATCTCGCTCATCAAACAGGATCCGACCATTACGCTCGGTTCGGATATCAAGGACCTCACAACCAACCACTTCAAGAAGCCGAACATGGACGGCGAATACGCCTTCTTCAACGACTTGAAGGGGCCGGCTGCTGATTTCGAGAAGCCCTACGGCTACGCGTGGCTCCTGAAGTTGGATGGGGAGGCGAAGACTTGGAACACCGAGGATGGAAAGAAGCTTGCGACCGCATTGGCGCCCCTCGCCAAGTGGATGTCCGAGCGGTATGTCTTCTATCTCTACAATCTCAAGTTTCCTTACCGGACCGGCAATGAATCGAACACGGCATGGTCGATGGGGCTTGCTCTCGACTACGCAAATCTCGCCGAAGACACGACCTTGAAGACGGCCATTCAGGCGAATGCAATCCGACTCTTTGCGAAGGACACGAAGTGCCCGACCGCCCTGGAGCCAGCGAGTGGCGACCTCATCTCCTCTTGCCTGACGGAAGCTGCTCTCGTGGGTCGAGTGATGGAGCAAAAGGACTACCTCAAGTGGCTCGATGCCTTCCTGCCGCCGGTCTACTCCGATGCTTTCCAGATCTACGATAAAAACGTCGATGTCAGCCATGTCACTCCAAATGGAGCCGACCGTGAAGTCCAGTTGCTGCGAAAGTCCCATCTCATTGGTCTCAATTTCCAGCGTGCGACGGAGTTGCTTACGATCGCCTACGCGCTGCCAAAGGACGATCCTCGCGTCGCGACGTTCCGCACGTTTGCCGCGATCGACGCGAAGCGGGGCTATGAGATGATCGGCACCGCTGACTATGAAGGTCAACGCTGGCTGCCTACATTTGCCCTCCTCTACGAAAACGAAAATAAGGGGCCTGCGCCACTGGAGCCGGAGAAGCCGAAGCCGGGTGTGAGTGCGTCGCAGACTGCAAACGGGAACTAGTCACCTACGGAGGAAACGATGCGAGCTACATGTTTGCTGCTGACACTTTGCTTGGCGGGCGGGACCTCGCTCGTGGGGCAAGAGACCGATAACGCCAAAGTTGTTGCCTATCTCAAGACGCTTCCGGTGGCGGTTCCACCGGCATATAACGAGGTGCGACGGGTTGCGCTGGCCGCCAATCCGCTCGGTTGTGAGGATCATCCGCATGCTGCTCCCGAGGTTCGTACCAGTTATCTTTGGCAGCATGAGGACAAGCCGGAGATGCTCGAGGACTACGATAAGCATCGCGCCTTCTACGGCTGCTTTGATTGGCACTCCGCGGTCAACTCGGATTGGATGATGGTGTCTCTCATCAAGGCCGATCCGAGCATCGAAGTGGCGCCTGCTATCCGGAACGTATTGGAGAATCACTTTCAGAAATCCAATATCGACGGAGAACTCGCTTATTTCACAAACCTCAGTGGAGCGGGCGCGGACTTTGAAAAGCCCTATGGGTATGCGTGGCTGTTGAAGCTGTATGGAGAGGTGAAGAGCTGGAATGATCCTGAGGGGCAAAGGGTAGCCGGCGTCATGGAGCCGCTCGCGAAGTGGATGTCGGGACAGTACGTTCTCTATCTACAGAGCCTCAATTATCCGGTGCGTGTTGGTTTGCATCCGAATACCGGCCTTACCATGGGCTTTGTGCTTGACTATACTGGGCTGGTACACGATGAGGTCGCACAAAATGCGATCCACGATACGGCGCTCCGGCTTTTCGGTGAAGATAAGCACTGCGCGACGAATTCCGAGCCTGTCTTCGGGGATTTCACGTCGCCTTGTCTGGCCGAGGCTGCCCTGATGGGCCGCGTTATGGATCCTCCCACGTATAGCAAGTGGCTGGACGATTTTCTGCCGCCTGTGTATGCGGAGGAGTTCCAGGTATACGCGAAGGAGATCGACGCGGTACACGGGAATAACCGCGACACCACCGGCACCGACGAAGAGGGGTTGCCGAACGCTCACCTCATCGGCCTGAACTACCAGCGTGCCGCCGATCTTGTCACCATCGCGCAATCCCTGCCGCAAAATGAACCCAGGGTTGCAGCGTATCGCCGGTTGGCAAGCATTAATGCCAAGGAGGGATACGACAAGATTGGCGCCGCGGGGTATCTCGGCACGCACTGGCTCTCCACCTACGCGATGCTCTACGAGAACCTAGTCAACGGGGACCACGCTCAGTCGATACCAACCGCGGCGAAGAAGACCGCTCCGGCCAAGAAAGATCAATCGAAGAGCAATGTTAGTGGAGAGTAAAGGGCAAGATGCCTGCGGGATCAGAGTCGCGCCCTATGGCTACGGCACGCCGTTTGATTATCGATCGAAAACTCGCGGAGGAATGAGAAATCACAAGAAGATAAAGCGGGTCAAAGGCTAAAAAACGATACGATAGATTTCGGCGCTATCGTATTAGCGAAGCGAAGCCACTGAAGCGAGACAATCGATGACGGAAGCAAGTCGAGTTTATCGAGAACTAAAGCAGGATGTAGTCACTTGCAATCTGGCTCCCGGACAATCGGTCTCTGAGCAAGAGCTCTGCACCCGCTACCATGCTAGTCGCACTCCGGTACGCGAAGCGTGCCGAAAGCTCTGTGACGAATCTCTCATGCAGATGATCCCATTCCGCGGCTACAGCGTTACCTCTCTGACGATCGAGGAGTATCGCAATCTATACGAGTTGCAAACCGTTGTCGAGCCCGCGGTCGCAGCGCTTGCCGCCGAGAGAGCAACGCCGGAGCAATTGAAGGAGATCGAGTTATGGGCGTCCTACGAATATCACTCCGGACAGAAGAACAGTTACTACACATTTCTCGAATGGAATAGGAACTTCCACATTTGCATCGCGGCAGCGAGTAGGAATCAAGCACTTTTGGAGATTGTAACGAATGCCCAGACGAGGTTGATGCGTTACTACTATCTCGTCATTGTGATGGATAGTTATGGTTCGCAGTTGGTCGCGGAACATCGCGAGCTTGTCAGAGCGCTACGTTCAGGAAAAGCGGATCTAGCGCGTGCGAAGGCGACCGACCATCTGACAAACACTATAAATCGAAGCATGAAGGTAGATCTTCGTTCTGTAAATCTTCCCAGCGAGATGCTATCCGCTGTGAACTATTCCGATTGGTTGACGACCACGCCTACGTTAGGCGCCGGGCGTCCACGAAAGCGCCAGCCGGAAGGGGTGCGGAAGCCCAATTTAAAGGCGAAACAAGAATAACGAACGTTCACATTCAGCAAAGGCACTTGGTCCAGATTAACTATGCGCATAGCGATTGATACGGGTGGCACGTTCACGGACATCGTCTATCTCCAGAACGGAAAACTAGTAGTGTTGAAGGTTTTTTCCACGCCGGACGATCCCGGCAACGCTGTACTCGATGGCCTCCGTCAAGTTGCCGCCGATCCCGAGGTGGTTGTCCGTCATGGAACGACGGTCGGAACAAACGCGATGTTAGAAAGAAAGGGGGCGCGCGTCGCCTTTCTGACAACGAAGGGATTTGAGGATACGATCGCGATCGGCCGCCAGGCGAGACCCAAGCTCTACGACTGGTTCCAGCCCGGCCCCGACTGCCTGGTGCCGAAGGAACTTCGCTTCGGCATCAAGGAGCGTGTCAGTTCCAGAGGGGAGATTCTTGCTGACATCGATCCGTTGGAGTTGGAGCAGTTGGTCACCCGGATCGCTGCTGCAGATGTGGACGCTGTTGCCGTCTCTCTCCTTTTCTCCTTTGCCAATTCGAAGAATGAGGCAGCGATCTTCGCGGCCTGTGAACGGCTCGGTGTGCCCTTGTCGGTTTCTCACCGTATTCTTCCTGAATTTCGCGAGTATGAACGGGCCTCTACAGTTGTTGCCAACGCATACGTGGCGCCGAAGGTCGGTTCCTACATCTCGAATCTGGCTGCGTGCGTGCGCAAGGACTATGCAAAGGGACGGCTTGAGGTGATGCAGTCGTCGGGAGGCATCATCTCGGCGCGACTTGCTGCCGCGGAGCCGGTGCGCACTGTGCTTTCGGGCCCCGCAGGGGGCGTTATCGGAGCCTACAAGCTTGCTCAATTCGCCGGCTTCGACCGCATTATCGGATTCGACATGGGCGGCACCTCGACCGATGTCTGCCTCGTCGATGCCGCGACGGGCGGACCACGCATCAGCAACGAGTCCATGATCACAGGGATTCCAATCGCGATTCCGATGCTCGATATTCATACGGCGGGCGCAGGCGGAGGATCGATTGCCCGCTTTGACTCAGGCGGGTTGCTGCACGTAGGCCCCCTGTCTGCGGGCTCCTATCCTGGGCCGATCTGTTTCGGTCGAGGAACCTTGCCGACGGTAACGGACGCGAATCTTGCGTTGGGAAGGCTCGACACCGAGCGCTTCCTTGGCGGTTCCGTACGACTGGACCGCGATCGAATGATGCATTACATGGATCAGTCGAAGGGTGGCATCGCAACCGTAGAGGACTTTGCCGCAGGCATTCTTCAGCTCGTCGAAACCTCAATGGAGAAGGCGATTCGTGTCATCTCGGTGGAGCGCGGCTATGATCCCCGCGACTTTACGCTGGTCGCCTTCGGCGGCGGCGGCCCACTGCATGCCTGCTCTCTTGCCCATGCGTTGCGCGTGCCGCGCGTACTTGTGCCAGCCCTTCCGGGAGCCCTCTCCGCAGTCGGCATCCTGCTTGCGGACACCATGCGTGAATACTCCCGCACGGTGATGCTCGCAATCGACGCTGACCCCGAAGAGGCGTTCGCCGACCTTGAAGACCAGGGCTTCTCGGAGTTCGCGACCGAGGGTCTCGATGGCCAGTCCTTCCGTTCGGTCGATCTTCGCTACGCCGGTCAAGGCTACGAGCTGAATATTCCCTATGGATCGGAGATGGCGGCTGCCTTCCACACGATGCACAAACGGCGCTACGGCTTTGCCAGCGAGACGCGGCCGCTCGAGATCGTCAACATCCGAGTGCGGTTGGTCGCAGCCGCCGAAGGCTTCGAACCGCCTAAGCAGTCGATCCATGAAGGTGACGGCGCACAGGCTCTCGTCGGCACGCGGCCGGTCTATTTCCATGGAGAGGCGCTCGATACTCGTCTCTACAATCGGGATTCGCTGCGCGCCGGTGATACCTTCGCCGGTCCCGCTATTATCTCGGAGTACAGCTCCGCAACCATCCTTCCTCCAGGCGACGTGCTGCGGGTCGACATCCTCGGCAATCTGGTCATCGAGGTGCACGCGTAATGCAAAAGAGTCCCGTCAGTCCGATTGAGCTCGCGATCTTTCAGAGCAGCATCCACTCCATCGCCGAGGAGATGGGCGCGGCACTTCGCCGCACCGCCATCTCTCCCAATATTAAGGAGCGCCGCGACTACTCCTGCGCACTTTTCGATGGCAAGCAACGCGTGATCGCGATGGGCGATCACATGCCGGTTCACCTTGGTGCGATGCCCTTGTCGGTCGAGGCGGTGGTTGCCAATCTCGATCTGGGGGAAGGCGATATCGCGATTCTCAACGATCCGTTCGCGGGCGGAACGCACCTGCCCGACATCACGCTCGTCCTCCCTATCTTTATTGAAGGCGCGAGCGAGCCCTCCTTCTATGTGGCGACGCGCGCCCATCACGCCGACGTGGGCGGCACCTTCGCCGGATCCATGGGGCCCGGTCGCGAGATCTATCAGGAGGGGATCCGCATTCCTCCGGTCCGTCTCATCCGCGCCGGCGAGATGAACTCGGAGATCCTTTCCCTCATCCTGCACAATGTTCGCACTCCGGAGGAGCGCGAGGGCGATTTGGCTGCCCAGATTGGCTCGTGCCGCGTCGGGGAGCGCCGCCTCAAGGAGATTGTCACCAAATATGGCCTCGAAAAGGTAAACATCCTCGCCGAAGAGCTGATCGCCTACTCCGAGCGCCTCATGCGCGCCCAGTTGCGTAAGCTTCCGGCAGGCACCTTTGCGGCTGAGGACTTTCTGGACAGCGACGGCATCACCGATGAGCCAATTCGTTTCGCTGTCACAATCACACTCGATCCCGAAGCTGGATCTGCCGACATCGATTTCAGCGGCTCATCGCCACAGGCTAGCGGCAGCATCAATGCTGTTTATCCGATTACCTATTCGGCCTGCTTCTATATCTTCCGCTGCCTGCTGGCCGACGATGCTCCGGCGACCGCCGGCCTGATGAACTCCATCCGCGTCTCCGCCCCTGCGGGCACAATTGTGAACGCTCGGCCACCCGCAGCAGTGGCTGGCGGTAACGTTGAGGCGAGCCAGCGCATCGTGGACGTCCTTCTCCGCGCTCTCGCCAAGGCCGCGCCGGAGCGCGTTCCTGCCGCCAGCTACGGCACCATGAGCAACCTTACGATCGGCGGTAACGATCCCCGCGCGGACGTTCCCTTTACCTACTACGAGACGACAGCGGGCGGCATGGGCGCGCGTCCCGGGCTCGATGGTATCTCCGGCATTCACTGCCACATGACCAATTCGCTTAACACTCCCGTCGAGGCGCTCGAGTATGCCTATCCCTTCCGCGTGCGTTCGTACAGCTACCGTCCGGGCTCGGGCGGGACAGGGGAGTTCCACGGCGGCGACGGCATCATCCGCGAGATCGAGCTTCTTGCCGACGCCCAGGTGACTCTGCTCGGCGATCGTCGGAAATTCCAGCCCTACGGCCTCTCCGGCGGCGCGGGCGGGATGGTAGGTCGCACGCTGCTCATTAAGCCAGATGGCAGTTCTATCGAGCTTCCGGGAAAGTGCAGCATCCACGCACACCAGGGCGACCTCATTCATCTCGAGACCCCAGGTGGTGGTGGCTGGGGAACACCCGTGAAAAGCTAACCCAGATCACTCGCTGCTGCATCGTCCATGCATTGACCCGTTGAGCAGGCCCAGCAAACGGGCTAGAAGAAGAGGGATTCTCCACGATGATCGAGTCCACACTGAAGTCCAGCGAAGCGGTCCCAGATAGGCTTTGGCTCAC
>FSXA01001427.1_pt1 | contig 14022 bp, 9 predicted proteins | sample 1638081 | NCBI WGS metagenome assembly FSXA01 (sample SAMEA3914788, study PRJEB12502) | metagenome | biome: forest; material: soil | place: Canada | collected 2011-07-03 | depth 0.1 m
TGATCCACCATGGTGCGGTTTGGGAGGCCGGTCAGCGGATCGTGCTTGGCCTGCCACTCGAGCTGCTCGTGCAACTGGCGATGTTCGGTGACGTCCAGCACGGCGCCTTCGATTTCAAACGGCTCGCCACGCTCGTTGCGCTGCAGCTTTGCGTTGAGAAGAACAGTGCAGACCTCGCCGGTGATCTTTGTGTACTGCAGTTCGATATTTTCGATCGCCCCGGCAGCGAGAAGCTCGGAGGTCCAGTTTTCACGGGAGTGTGGGTCCGAGTATATCTCGAGGGCGGGTCGCCCGATCATGTCCTCGCGGGAGCAATAACCGCCGATTTTAGCCATTGAGTCATTGCAGTCCAGGAAGACTCCCGCCCACGAGGAACGGAAGAGACCACACTGACTGCGATCGTAGAGCTCGCGGTTTCGCCGAGCCTCGTACGCGGCGGACTCGGCTTCATTCTCGAGCAGCGTCAGGATCATGCCGACAGCGACGAAGAATTTGGGAAGATTCCAGAGCACAGCCGGCGGAGCGAAGGCTGGGTAGTGCTGGCCAAGCCAAAAGGCGACGGGGAAGACCGCGCCCCAGGTCAGAAAGCCGAAGATGGAGGTAAAGACGCCGGTCGAGAGGCGGGGGAAGTGGTGGTAGAAGAGGAGAGCGTTGAAGAGGTAGATTCCCCCGAGCAGCGTCATGATGCCCCAGAAGGGCTGCCCAAGAATGACGGAAGAGACGACGAGCGCGCCCCCGAGGAGAACGGCGACGACGAGCTGCCAGAGAAGCTTGCCCCGCTCTCCTGCCACGATGTTGGCGGCAAGCACACCGGCACAGGCGACGACGACTGTGGACGAAAGCAGCCAATGCGAGGTAACACCGCATAAGACCAGGGCGCAGTAGGCAGAGGTCGGCACGGCAAAGCTGGCCGCGATCAACAATAGGAAGTGTTTCTGCGTGATGGAACAGAGCGCGCACAGAAAGGCTGTTCCAGCACAGATCAGGGTATCAATAACCACAATCTCTTTGGCGTTGTCGCTGAACCCAGGGAGGCCGAGCCACTGCACAACACAATGGATAAGGATCAGCGTCCAGGCGATGAACCAGAAATGGAGGCGCAGATTCGCACTGCGGCGCAGGATCGATCCGAAGATTAGGACCAGTGCCGAAAGAACAATTGTGGTCAACAAACCGTCGAAATTCATTAGCCCCTATTTTGCTCTGCAGAGTAACTAGTTTTGACGGAGTTCGGCGCCCCCGTTTGATACACAACATACACTATTGCTTCTGCGGGGCATATCGGCCCTGTGGCCGAAAATGTGTAGTTCTTCCTCTAAGCGTACGGCAATCCAGAGGGCCTGAAATCGACGATTTTTTAGGACGTCTCCCTGGTGCCGCCTATTCGAACGATGGGGGGGCATTTTTCTCTGCCAGCAGAGCAGTGTAGGCAGCGCAGCTTTCTTCGCTGGCGGAGAGGCTATCCTCGCCGACGAAGACGGTGTGGACCTTTCCGCAAAAGGGACAAATGCGGGGCACGGATGCGGGAAACTTCGGCGTGGGGGCGTGGGAGCCGCCCTCTTGGAAGAGCTGGATCGCTGCCTGCCAGTGATCCAGCCCAGAGATGGGGAGCACGCCTCCATCAGGATTGAAGCGACGCGCCTCGAGGGGCCTGGGGAAGGCTGGCGTATCGTCGGACAGGATGGCGGGAAGGCCGGCGGCGGCGGCCTGGGCGAGCGCCTCCGGGCTGAGCTCGAAGGTGGCGGCCGCGACCGTGGCGGCGGACCCGGCGATCAGAGACGACTCGGTCACGGCCTGATCGACCAGGTCGAGAATGGCCGCAGCCTCCACATTGACGGAAGTTTCCGCGAGCAAGGTTTCGGGGTCGCCGGCGAGAAGCGCTCCAAAGTTACCCGATGCGAGATTGGCGGTGCTGGAAGAGAGCGCGAGGGGATCCTTCGCGAGGGCGCTCACAATATCCAAAGAGAGCGGATCGACCATTGCGGATTTTCCTCCTCTGAAGACTATCGGTGGAGCGGCCCGGAATTTCAACAGAAAAAGCGCGCCGGCACGCTTGGAAAAGGGGCGCCAGATGGGGCAGGACGCTGCGTTCTGCGGACGAATTAAGGGTTCCGTCCCTACAATTTTGCGGAGGCTTCGCCGATAGCAGTAGAAACGCCAATCGGGCAGCGCCCCATGCCTTACGCACTCGATTACAAGAAGGGATTCATGAAGCTAAATGTTCTGTTGGTAGATGACTCGACGGTGATTCGCAAGATGCTCAAGCGAGTGCTTGCGGAGAGCAACCTTCCATTTGATAAGGTCCTTGAGGCAGGCGACGGGCAACAGGCACTCGCCGCCCTGGACGCGGACACGGTGCACCTCGTCCTGTGTGACGTGAACATGCCAGTGATGGATGGGTTGGAGTTCCTGCAAAACATGCGGAAGAATCCGGCCTGGCAGTCGCTTCCGGTCTTGATGATTACCACCGAGGGCGGGCAGGCGAACGTTCTGCGCGCAGCGGAACTCGGCGCCAAGGGCTACATTCGGAAGCCCTTCACCACTGAGGAGATTAAGGACAAGCTTGCCCTCTGCATTCAGACCTCCTATCCGGCATAAAAGGGTAGTTTCCAATTAGCCATCGAGAAAGGAACGGCAAGGACACAGACTATATGACTGAAAATTTGGAATTGGTACAACTTGACGAGAAGACCATTATCGCTGAAGTCTGTGGCGCAGTCCGGAATGTATTCTCGACTGTCCTTGAACTCGACGCTGTGATGGGCGACGCTGAACTGGACAGCCCTCCAGAAAAGGGCTCGGAGAACGTGCTCGCGCTCATCGGCTGGAGCGGTCAGTGGAAGGGCACCGGCATGATCGGCTGCTCGCCACAGTTCGCATGCCGGATTGCCTCTTTGATGCTGGGTACGACCTATAGCTCGCTGGGAGAGGATGTTCTCGACGCGCTTGGAGAGATGGCGAACCAGATCTTCGGCAACGTGAAGACTAACCTGGAAAGCACGTTGGGATCGATGGATCTTGGCATTCCGACAGTACTTTATGGAAACAACCTGAGCGCGCGCAGCATGGTACGCAAGGCGATTTTCATTCCGGTAACCGTGGAAGGGCATAACTTCACGGTGAAGGTCCACATGGCGCCGAACACGGGCCAGGCGATGCGGGCCGCACGGCTATGCGTCAATGTCGATTTGGCCGAAAGTTCGGCCGCATTCTAGCCAGGCGTCTGCTCGAAAACGGGTTTTTCGAGGAGAGCGCGGCATGATCCGGCGACGGGCTCAATTATTTTTGGTTAATTCGGAGACCAAATCTTAAGGTTTTCTAAATATTTCGACGACTGCCTCCGATAACACTTTCAAAGAATACATACAGAAGTGTTATCGGAGGACTCTCTTTAATGCGTGTCTCGAAGAAGTTCAGATCTCTCACCTTGGTTACTGCTCGGATTAGCATGGTCATGCTGATCGTATCGGTGCTTCCGCTCTCTGCTCAGGAGGCCCGGAAAGTCCTTACCCGCGTCGCTCCCGTTTACCCTGCCACAGCGAAGAGCATGCATATCTCCGGCGAAGTCCACGTCGATGCAACGGTCGCTGCGGACGGACACGTCGAGAGCACGAAGGCCACCTCGGGACACCCAATGTTGGCCGCTGCCGCACAGGCTGCGGTAGCGCGCTGGAAGTTCGCCCCAAGTTCCGACACCTCCGTTGTCCCTGTTGTCGTCAACTTCCAGGGCGCCCAGTAAGGCGAACACCTGACTCCAGCGCTTCCGCAGCTTACCCCAGGTGCGTCCTGGATTCGAAACAGTGTGCTCGAAGACTCGAACATCCACGTAGACAGTCCGGAGAATGATTGTGGCATTTCAGATGACGATTGGTAAGAAATTCATGGTTACATGCGGAGCGCTGCTTTTTGCGGCGCTTCTGCAGATGGCAGTGGCAGTCATCAACTTCAACTCGGTCCGGTCGGGGATCCGCTACATGACGACCCAAACAGTTCCCGGCATGACCGCGACGACCGCTATTCTGCAGGACATCTATCAGCTTCGCGGTAACTTCTACCGGCACATGCTCTCCGTCGACGTGGCGGAGATGGGACGGCTGGAAGATGAAAACGACGGTGTGGTGCGGCAGCTTCGCAAAGACATGAAGACCTACGAAGCGGGCCTCACCCAGGAGAGCGATCGCGAACGCATGGCGAAGCTCGATACCCTGCTGGACCAGATGCTTGAGGGATGGCAGCAACAGATTCTTCCAATCAGCCGGGAAGGACGTTCGGGAGATGCCAATATCGCGTTTACCGCCAAGCTTCTCCCGATTCTGGAAGACCTGGAGAAAAACCTCGCGGAGATTCAGAAGGCGAGTCGCGAAGGCCAGGATCATACGAGCGCGGCAGTCACCCGCAGCACCGATCAGGGATGGTGGCTCACAGTCGCAATTGGCCTTCTCGGTCTATCCGGCGGTGTCGTGATTGCGTGGATCATGATCACGAGCATTAACAAGACGCTGCATCAAGCGATCTTCGAACTGGCGGAAGGGGCCGAGCAGATCGCGAGCGCGGCTACGCAGGTATCGTCCTCCAGCCAATCGCTCGCCGAGGGCTCGTCGCAACAGGCCACCTCCATTCAAGGCACGTCGGCATCCACGGCACAGGTGAACTCGATGGCTCGCCGAGCAACAGCAAACTCCAAGTCGACCGCGGAGATGGTTTCGCAGTCGCAGGAAAAGTTCCAAGCGACCAATCTTCGGCTGGAACAGATGGTCGTCGCCATGAATGGGATCGGCGATTCGAGCAACAAGATCGCCAAGATCATCAAGGTCATCGACGAGATTGCCTTCCAGACGAACATCCTCGCTTTGAACGCGGCGGTAGAGGCCGCGCGTGCAGGGGAAGCGGGTGCTGGATTTGCAGTGGTTGCTGACGAGGTTCGCAATCTGGCGCAGCGCTGTGCGCAGGCGGCCAAGGATACGGCTCAATTGATCGATGACTCGATTGCGAAGGCCAATGACGGAAAGACCAAGGTGGACGAGGTAGCGGCATCCATTCGCACGATCACCGCAGAATCGTTGCAGATCCGGCTTCTCATCGATGAGATCAATACCGGCAGCCAGGAACAGGCCAAGGGCATCGACCACATCACGCAATCGATCGCGGAGATCGAACAGGTCACGCAGCACACCGCGGCGGGCGCAGAAGAGAGCGCAGCAGCCGCTCAGGAGTTGAGCGCCCAATCGAACATCATGAAAGATGTCATCAATCGCATCAACTCAATGGTGGGTGGCGACATCGTTGTCAGTCACTCAGCCCGTGGCGCTGCTGCACGCAGGATCTAATGGCACGCAGGAGCGACACAAATCAATAGTCAATGTCCAGGAACACGGTGGACAAATGAGGTGATGCCAAAGACGGCATCACCTCATTTCTTTTGCTGCTCGGACGATCTCTGCGTGCCGAGAAGAGCAAAAGATGATGGACCTGAAACCTTGTGTATGACAATCCACTTGTAAAGCGGATTTGTTCGCCGATAACGGAAAAACAGCCAATAGTTTTACACTCCATAGTCTCCGGCCAAGAAATAGCAGGTGGAATCCATGACCCTCAAGAAGAAACTCTTTGTCTCGTATGGCCTGATAACGGTCCTAACCCTAGCTACCGGCATCACGGGAATTGTGCTTTTCACTCATCTCTCCGCGACCATGGAACAGATGGATGCGGTAAGCTTCGCCAGGCTGTCGCTCGCCGCGGACATCCGCTTAACCTCTGAGCGCCTTTTCTCCCTGGAGCGCTCGGAGGTGATCCTGACCGAGCACAACAATCCCGATCTCGTTGCTCAAGCGCAGGCAAGCTACGACAACGAAGCCTCCAGCCTCAGCCAGACGTCGCGGCAGCTTCGGCAGCTGCTGGTGTCGGACGAGGAAAAAAGGATGCTCGATGACCTCGATGCGAACCTGGCGCAGGTTGCGGAGAAGCATCAGGCGTTCCGGCTAGCACTTGGACGCGGCGACCTGGTCACCGCGAGGCAAGTCCTGGTTACAGAGTATCGGCCGCCCGTGCTTGCGGCCCAGAACACGGCGCAGCAGTTGCAGCAAAATGGACGCTACCAACTTCGACAGACGATCGAGGATGCGACCGGACAGGCGGCAATCGGGCACTGGACGATGAGTCTGGCAATGCTCTTCTGTATCGCGATTGGGATCGGTCTGCTCTGGATTATTCGCCAACTTGATGCCGAGTTGCGTGAAAGCATTCGCGAGCTTTCGGAGGGATCCGAGCAGGTATCGAGCGCTGCTTCTCAGGTGTCGACCTCGAGCCAGTCTCTCGCCCAGGACGCGTCGGAACAAGCGGCGATGATCGAGGAAACCTCGGCTTCAAGTGAAGAGATCAACTCGATGGCGCGGCGCAACGCTGAGTCTGCAGAGACGGCATCTACCCTGCTCGCCAAAATGAGTGGCGGTATGGAGCGAGCCGACCAGGCTCTGCTCGAGTCGGTACAGGCAATGAACGAGATGAGCGCCGCCAGCGACAAGATCTCCGCGATCATTGACGTAATTGAAAAAATTGCCTTTCAGACCAACATCCTGGCGCTCAACGCCGCAGTCGAAGCAGCGCGGGCCGGCGAAGCGGGCATGGGCTTTGCGGTGGTTGCCGAGGAGGTTCGTAATCTCGCACAGCGCTGCGCCCAAGCGGCGAAGGATACGTCGGCCATCATCGAGCACTCGGTTAAGGTTTCGCACGGCGGCAAGGCCAAGGTTCAACAAGTGGCGGATGCTGGACGGTTTGTGGGAGAGAGCTTCGGCCAAATCAAGACGCTGGTTGAACAGATCCATCTCGGGAGCAAGGAACAGGGACGCGGCGTCGATCAGATCAGCAGAGCCATCAACCAGATGGAACAACGCACACAAAAGAGCGCGGCGAATGCGGAGGAAGGAGCTGCCGCGGCGGAGGAGTTGACCGCACAGTCGCAAGCTCTTCGGGACGTCGCCCAACGCTTGGGGCAGTTGGTTGACACAAACGATGCTGCGCAGCCCCGCCAGAAGGTACGTGCGCGCCGCTTCGACCTAGATCGGAAGCCGCAGCCTGTGACGTCATTCAAGACGGCGAAACATAGCGTTGGCAAGGCCGCAGGCATTGGCACGCACAAACCGCTCTCCTTCGCGGCCTCCGCCGCTCGCAATGACGCTTCCTTCGAGGATAGTTTCGAGTCGTTCTGAGCCGTGATTCGCGCTGGTTCCTGCGGTCGCAAGTAAAAAAGGGTAGAAGCGGAAGATCTGCTGCTACCCCTTTTTATTGCGCCCGCACTGGTATGGGATCTTGTGCTGAAGCTAAGAACTCTTGAGGGCGTTTCCAAGGCCCTTCCGGAAGACACCTAGGGCATCCCGAACGCGCTCCGCCACAGCACGCCAGTCGCCGGGAGACGGCTGCCGAAACAGGCGTGCTCTGGGATACCAAGGGCTATCCTCACGTCGTTCAAGCCAGCGCCAGTCCGCCAGATACGGCAGGAGCACCCAGACAGGAAGTCCCATGGCTCCGGCGAGATGGGCGATGGCGGTGTCGACGCTGATCACCAGATCAAGAGTTGCTACGAGTGCTGCCGTCTCAGCGAAGTCTTTGCTCTTCGAACAGGCATCGGTCAACGGAAATTGTTTTTGCAGCGGAACAATCTGTTCGACGGCGGCGCCGAACTGCAACGAGAAAATATCTATGCACCCTATCTCCGAGAGAGGGAGAAGAGCCTCCAAACTGGTGGACCGCACCTGATCACCACGGAAGCGAGGATTCCCTGCCCACACCAGACCTACGCGGAGATTCGGGCCGCGACGCGGATGCACTCGCCGCGCCCTCTCGATGGAGCTCTCATCCACGCAAAGGTAGGGCGAGCTCGAGGGGATGCTATCGATGTCCGTATCAAACACCAAAGGCAAGCTCATAAGCGGTAGATGGTAGGCAAAGTCCGGCAGTGCCTCCCCGCGGGCGCAGACCTGCACAGCGCACGTAGCCGCCTGGAGCAGTGTCAGCAGTTGTGGTTGAACCTCAAGAACAACACGAGCTCCGCGCGCCGCGACCAATGGCAGATAGCGGATGAACTGGATTGTGTCTCCCAGTCCTTGTTCCGCGTGAAGGAGGACGGTTTCGCCGTTCAACTGCTGCCCATTCCATTGCGACTGCTTGAACTTTCTTGGCCGCAGACTCAGCTCCCGAAACTGCCAGCGCCATTCATGCCGCTGCCACCCTTCGCGGAACTTTCCTTCCCGCAGACACGCGAGTGCCAGATTGTACTGCGTGCCGGGGCTCTTGGGATCAAGTTGCAAGCTATGCCGATAGTGGCCTTCCATCTCTTCGCGCCTGCCGAGCGCCAGGAGTGCATTAGCAAGGTTGGTGTGAGCCGCAGCGTAATCGGGCTTCAACTGAAGAGCGGTACGATAGCAATCCTCCGCCTCCAAAAGTCTGCGCTGCTGCAACAACGCGTTGCCGAGACTGTTATGGTGCTCTGCGATGCTGGAGTCGGGCTGGAGCAGCTGGCGAAAACATTCCTCCGCACGTCCATACTCGCGCAGACTCAGCAACGCGTTGCCAAGATTGTGACGTGCCGCTGAGGAGTCGGCCTCGATCGCAAGTGCGCGCTCGTAAGCGACAACCGCATCCTTGTGGCGCCCCATTCCACTGAGCGCGTTTCCGAGGTTACAGTATGCCTTTACGTAATTCGGCCGCAGGCTAATTGCACATCGGAAGGAGACGGCAGCTGACTGAAAGTTTCCTTCGTGGTAAAGCGCGTTGCCTAAGTTCAAGTACGCTTCCGGGAAGTTGGACTTCAGCGTCAGCGCCTTGCGGTAAGCGGCCTTTGCCTCAAGAACCTCGTCGAGGGCAAACTTGGCAGCTCCCAAAGCCAGGTAAAGAAGAGCATTCTTCGGGGCTTGTTCGATTCCCCGCGCATAGGCTGCAACTCCGGCCTCATACTGCTGCTGATCGCAGAGATGATTACCTAACGCCGTGGCTGCGCGCCCTTTCGCAGAGGGAAGGCTCATTCCCTGCTCATAGGCCGCCGCGGTAGCGGAGCGATGACCGCGGGCGGCCTCGATCTCTCCGAGCGAGCACCAGGCCCGTTCGCTATGTGGATCAAGCTCCAGCGCCCGTCGGCAGCAAATGATTGCCTGATCAAGGTCGCAGGCCGCAAGATATGCAAGCGCCAGGTTCAGATGAAGATGTGCCGCCTGCGGTCGCTGCGCGATCGCCATTTTAGTAAACGTGATTGCCGCAGGGAAATGCTTTACCTGCCTCGCCACGATTCCCAGCAACAAGAGCGCGTCCGCATCGGATGCATTTTGCTCGTAGGCGCGCTGGTAACAGGTAGCCGCCTCGGGCAACCGGCCTCTGCCGTGATGCTTTAGGCCCTCACGCAGAGCGGGCGCAAATTGGTCCACAGCTAGTTCTTCAATGGTCTGCATGCTTTACATAAACTTCTACGTGAGTCGGACCAACAATCTATGCGACAGTAGGTCCCTTAGGGGTGGTCTTTACTTTGTTCATCAACATCGTCCACACCGCGGCGCATACCTTCTCGACCGCGGGGCGCCGATAGTCCCACTGTCGCTCCCGACCAGGGGGGAGGATGGCCATCGTAGCGTTGGCTTCAAAGAGCAGAACGTCGCCCTTCCGATTTAATCCGAAGTCGATACCTCCATAGTCCAAGCCGAGGATATTTTGAATCTCCTTGAGCGCCCCCATGGCACGGAGCCCAAGGACTCCGCCCATGTTCGCGAGAAACGCCGCGTCCTCGGCGCGGTGCTCCGGAAAATCAGCCATGTCTGCGCTGAAGTAATGGATCTTCCAGTTATTCGATACCGCAACATGTAACGGATACAGTTGCCCATCCACCATCATGACTCGATACTTGCGCGTCTTGCCGTCCGGGGCACTTGCGTCGAGATATTGGATGACCGTCAGATCGTCGCCTGGAAGTTCGGATAATACCGATGTCAGATGCGCAGGATTCTCCGCGCGAAGAAAGTGCTTTCCGCCATGCAGGCCAGGGGTTCGCAAAAGGAGAGGAAACTCGAGCCCATGTTCTGCGAGTACCGCGTGCGCATCGGAGGCGCTTAGCGCCTGCCGCGATAGCGTTATGGTCTTGGGTGTGATGACGCCGGGCACTCCGGAGAGGCGGCGGGTCACATCACAGCGGCTCGTCGCCATGACTGCGGCTGGCAGGTTCATGACCGGCGCCGTGGTGTGAGCAAGCAGCGCTTCAGCACCCGCGAGCGCCTTCGATGCCACATCGACATCGCCAATTGCGTTGAAGACGAGTTGGTGCGGCGGGAGCGGTATGCTCGGGTCATAGAACTCAGTGGCGACCAGATATCGCTTGAAGATGCGATCGCTGAGAAAGACCTCGGCGCGGATGTTTCCTCCGGTGGTTGAGACAAGTTCCAGTACGGTAATTGGCTGTTTCTCGCCGCGATATATCGCCGGGATAATACATCGATCCTGGAAGGCGATGCGACGATGGATGGATGCCTGCTCGGGCTGTCCGAGGTCGACAAGCACGAAGGACATTCCGGCATGAGCCGGTCGGTATGTCGGATCGATCTTGAGCGCGTGCTCCAGGTGTCGGTGCGCCTCTGTCGGTTCCTTGAGCTTGATGAGCAGCTTGGCGAAGTTGACGCGGGTCATTGGGTCATTGGGGTGCATGGCAACAGCATCCGCGTAGATCGTTCGCGCCTCTTCGTTCTCTCCGGCGGCGGACATCAGGTTGGCGAGATTGTTGAGTGCTCTCCCATGAGATGGCTCTAGGGCGAGTAAGGCGATCCATGTTGCCCGGGCGGCTAATGTTTGTCCCATTTGCTCTTGCAGGCTGCCGCGATCGAAGAGCAGATCGACCGACTCAGGATCAGCCTCCAACTGTTTTTCGACCGACTGCAGAGCGGACTTCAGTGCTGTGTGCTCGGGAGACTCCTTACGCGTTGCTTCCATCTGCGGTGGTGTCACTGTATTCTGCAGTGCACGCCCCACAAACAATGTGCTGTCGACGAGAGCGTCGATCTCAGCGCGGCCGGTGCGATGGTTGACGATGGCTGCCCGGATCGCCACCTTTCCGTTGATCGTCGTCGTCGAGGGAGCGACGATGCCCGACTCCTGAAGAGCGATGACAATCTCTTCGTTGACCGTGTCGCATTGTTCGGCTCGATAACGGAAACAGACAATGTTCAGCTCCACCGGCGCCAATAGTTCGAGCTCCGGAGTTTCGCTAATGCGCAGTTCCAGGTAGCTCGCCAACTCGCAGGTGCGGGAGATGGTCGCTCCCAATGCGTCGGTGCCGTAGACCTTCAGCGTGAACCACGTTTTGAGCGCGCGGAAGCTGCGCGAGAGATCCGGCCCAAAGTCGCAAGGCCAGGGCGAGCCCGCGGCCAATCCACGGTCGACTCGCTTGAGATAGGCGGCAGGAGAAGAGAAGGCGCTCTTATGCAGATGGCCATCCCGAACCATGATGTAACCTGCGTCGTACGGCACCTGTCCCCATTTGTGAAAGTCAAAGGCAAGGGAGTCGGCACGCTCGATGCCTGCAAGTCTTGGAGCGAGATCAGGAGCAAGCATGGCCAGGGCTCCGTATGCTCCATCGACGTGGAACCAGATCTTCTCTCGCGCGCACAGATCCGCGAGCGCGGCTAAATCATCGATCGCTCCGGTATCGACGGTGCCGGCACTGCCGACGATCAGGAAGGGCGTAAGACCGGATTCGCGATCCAGCTTGATGGCGCATTCGAGCGCCTCTATGTCGATACGGTGTCTCGGATCGGTTGCAATGAGTCGCAGCGCGTCACTGCCTACACCGGACATATCCATCGCCTTGGCGATGCAGCCGTGCACGGCTGTTGAGCCATACGCGGTAAGCTTCCTCTCCTGAGCTACGAGGCCAGAACGACGCACGTCGAAGCCGAATGCCACATCGCGGGCAATCGTCACCGCGATTAGATTTGCCATCGAGGTGCCAGTGACAAACAAACCCGTCGCAGTCTCGGGAAAGCCAAAGATCTCACGCGTCCACTGACCCACCTGGCGCTCGACCTCGATGGGAGCATGATCTCTTCCGCCCAGATTGGCGTTGAGACCAGCTGCCAACAGTTCTGCCATCATGCCGACCGGCGTCCCGCCTCCATGCACCCAACCCATGAATCCTGGATGGACGTTGCCCGTAGCGAAGGGCAGGATATCTCGCATGAATTCATCGTGTACCGACGCCAAGTCTGTCGCTTGATGAGGCGTTGAGAGACGAAACTGATCGCGCACCATACCAGGAATGGGCTGCCAGACGGGACGCTCGCGAATATTTTCGACGTAGCCGAGCATGTCGTCCAACATGCGGTGAGCCTGCGCGCGAAAGCTTCCCCAATCTGCCGGGTCGAGGCTTTCTTGTAGCTCCGACGAACGGTCCGCAGTCACATTCCGGGGCTGGTCATCGATCTCTTGCAACATCTTCTCTCCCTGCACGGCGCTCCTAGCGCTAGCTTGTGTTGAGCAACTGGGGGACCGCAGGGCAATTAGTGGATTCTCATTATTGACGACACGTTATGATTCAATCTGATCGGACTCTTGATAAGGGATGCGGTGAAGGTCCGCATTGCGCTCTGCTTGTTTGAAATCAGCGAACTAGGGTCCGGAGCAAGCCGTTGAGTCGGTAAGTTTTTGTGAAGCAATCTTACTTTTCGATGAGAGATTCCGCTTTTACCTTGCCAAATCGCACGAAGGTGTGGGATATAGAGTATGCGGATGCCAAAACGGAACCGACTAAGGACGCCCGATGAACTTTACCTCCCCTGATTTCGAACGGTACATGGATTTGTCCAACCTGGAGCTCAAGCTGACAGCGCAGAACATGGCGAATGTCGATACTCCGGGATACCGGACGGTGGGTTTTGACTTTGAGGCGGAGATGCGGCGCTCGATGGCTGAGCTCAGCTCACAGAGAGGCCCCGAGGATGCGGATCGGAACTCGGTCACCGCAGGTGTCCAGGTGCAAGAGGCCGATGGTCTTCTCGAACGACCCGACGGGAACAATGTCTCGTTGGACCGCGAAGGTTTGAAGATGGCAGAGGCTCAGCTACGTTTCACCGTTGGGGAGAAGTTGGCGAAGGATGAGTTTGCTTCGATTCTTCAAGCCATTCAAGTCAAGTGATCTCCTGGCTGTTAGAAGCTGACACTCGACACACCGCTTCGAGCATTCGTAGCGCACTGAGCCTTCGCACAACTAAGTCACCGCAAGAATGGAGCCTTTTGAGCACCTTAGCAGAATCGATCTCGCAGGAAACCGGTGGAATCGTTGGTCTCGCTCCCCTATTGAAGCAGGCGTTTCGCGGCATGGATCTTTCACCGCTGGCGCAACGATGGATCGAGCGAGCACGGACAGCTCGCGATAGCAACGCGTTGCTCGATCTCTCGATCGCTCTGGAGTTGCAGAGAAAGCCCGAGATCGCACGCGCAATCCAAGGGGACGCGCTCAAGCAGGCACAACGATTTCGAGTATCTTCGACAGCGCCAGATATCGCATTGAAGCTGCTTGTGGTGAAAGCGCCGGGCGATCTGAGTGCCAACACCCCAATCGAATGCCTATTAGAAAACACTAATGTCGCGATCGAACTTATCTACGTCAGCTCGACTGTGCCGCTTCCTGAGATTGTGCCGGAGCATGACCTGCTGTTCGTCGCAGTCGCAGAGTCGGACGAAAACCGGGAGATTCTGGAAGCCTTGGAACTGCGGCTCGCGTCATGGCCACGCCCCCATCTGAATGCACCACGCGAGATCCTGAAGATGGAGCGCGACCGCGCCTGCGCTCTTCTTGCCCCCATTGCCGGCATCGCGATGCCGCAGACAAGACGCATTGCGCGGCAGGCTCTTGAACAGCTGGCAACCGGCGCGATTCCGGTGGATGAATTACTTCCGAGCGGTCAGTTTCCCATTATTACTCGCCCGGTTGACTCGCACGCTGGGCGCGAGCTAATCAAGGCTGAATCGGCGACCGAGTTACTCGACTACCTCGCA
>FSXA01000555.1_pt1 | contig 13898 bp, 8 predicted proteins | sample 1638081 | NCBI WGS metagenome assembly FSXA01 (sample SAMEA3914788, study PRJEB12502) | metagenome | biome: forest; material: soil | place: Canada | collected 2011-07-03 | depth 0.1 m
ATCCAATGACGCTGACGAAGAATGTGTTTGCGTTCCTCGGTGCGCTGAAGTCGCGGCCGGAGATTGCTGTCGCGATTCCTTCGTACCAGCCAGCTGTGCCGCAGATCTATGCCGATGTAGATCGCGAGAAGGTGCTGCAACAGCAGGTGAACCTGACGGACGTGTACACCACGATGCAGACGTTCATGGGCGGCTACCTGGTGAACTACTTCAACCGCTTCGGACGACAGTGGCAGACCTATGTTGAAGCGGAGGGAACGTCTCGCAAGGACATTTCCAACATCAACCAGTTTTATGTTCGCAGCGCCAATGGTGGGCAAGTTCCGCTGGCGTCGCTGGTGAGTGTGAAACAGATTACGGGGCCGGAGTTTATTTACCGGTTCAACGAATTCAACGCAGCGCAAATCAACGTAACGGGTAATCCCGGCTATAGCTCGGGGCAGGTGCGAGCAGCGCTGGAGGACACGTTCAAGAAGACGATGCCGCCGGGTGCGGGCTTCGACTACTCGGGTATGTCGTACCAGGAGCAGGCGGCTGACAAAGGCATCCCCTCGTGGGCTGTGTTCGCGCTCTCTCTGCTGTTCGTGTTCCTGATTCTCGCGGCGCTGTATGAAAGCTGGACGCTGCCTTTCAGCGTGTTGCTGAGCACACCGGTTGCGATTCTCGGTGGGTACGTCGCGCTGCATGCACGGCTGCTGGAGAACGACATCTTCGCTACCATCGGCATGGTTATGCTGATCGGACTTTCGGCGAAGAATGCGATCCTGATCGTCGAGTTTGCGAAGGCGAATTACGAGAACGGCCAAAGTATCGCCGATGCTGCACTGCATGCTGCACGGCTGCGCTTCCGGCCGATCGTGATGACCGCGCTGGCGTTCATCTTCGGTTGCCTTCCGCTGTGGACGGCGACGGGTGCGGGCGCGGCTTCGCGACGCATTCTCGGCACCGTGGTGGTTGGCGGCATGCTGTTTTCGACGGCGCTCGGGTTGATCTTCATCCCTGTGACGTTCTCGGTTGTCGAGTACCTGTCGCATCGCTTCGTAAGAGGCGGCAAGGGAACGACCATGGATTCCAAAGCTGACTTCGATCCTGTGGCCGCTGGTAAGGCTGCCGGAGGCGGACCGCAGACCCCGACCCAGGGAGGTCACGCATGAAATATTTCTTGAGGCAAGGTGGCCTCGCGGCCAGCGCGATTTCGTTGATGCTTCTGGCTGGATGCAATGTCGGCCCGAAGTATACGAAGCCCAACTATCCTGCGCCGCCGGCGTTTCGCGGCGCCGACGATGCTGCTGTCGTGAGCGATGCGCAGAACTCGCTGGGCGACCAGCAATGGTCGCAGGTGTTTCAAGAGCCTGAGCTACAGGAGCTGATTCGCAAGGCGCTGGCTAGCAACTACGACGTTCGTATTGCGGCGCAGCACATCCTTGAGCAGCAGGAGCAGGTGCGCATCACGCGCTCGCAGCAGTTCCCCACGCTCAGCGCGGGTGGTCTGGGCGCGGGTGCGTACATTCCCCAGCTGAACAGCTACAATTCGGGCTCCGGTTCAAACTCGAGTTCCAACTCCAGCGGGCTCTCACTCAGTAGCCCGATTGTTGAAGGGACCTTCAGCCTTTCGGCAGCATGGACGCCTGACTTCTGGGGTCTGTACCGCAAGCAGACGGAGGCCGCACGCGATCAGCTGCTGGCGCAGACCTGGGCGCAGCGGGCGGTTCGTATGACGCTGGTGCAGCAAGTGGCTACCGCTTACCTGCAGCTTCGCGCGCTGGATAACCAGCTTGCAATCACCAAGCAGACGCTCAAGGTGCGGCAGGACTCGGTGGATCTTACGAACAGGCTTGAGCGTGGCGGAGCAGCGCCGCTTTCCGACGTGCGGCAGGCGGAGCAGTTGCTCTACACAGCTTCTTCGGAGGTTCCGCAGCTCGAGCAGCAGATTCAGCAACAGGAGAATGCAATTCATCTCCTCCTCGGGGAGAATCCCGGGCCGATTGCACGCGAAGCTGCTCGTACACTGAATCCACCGCCGCAGGACCTGCCCGCCGGTCTTCCTTCGCAACTGTTGGTTCGGCGACCTGACATTGAGCAGGCGGAAGCCCAGCTGAAAGCCGCGAATGCGAACATCGGCGTGGCACGCGCGCAGTTCTTTCCGCAGCTCGCTTTGAGCGCGTCTGCCGGCATTGGCGGCGATAGCTTTCCCGCCATCTTCGGCAGCAACTCGAGCACCGTCTATGGCCTCGGCCAATTGGCGCAGCCACTCTTTGAAGGTGGCAAACTGCGGGGTCAACTCCAGCTCTCTAAAGAGACGGAAAAGGAAATGGTGCTGACGTATCAGAAGACCATTGCCGGGGCGTTCCGGGATGTGTCCAATGCATTGGTCGCGCTGAACAAGCAGCGTGCGTACCGCATCGAGCAGGAGAAGCTCGTGGCGGCGGCGCAGGATGCAAGCAGGCTGGCGCGCATACGCTATCAGGGCGGAGCGACGGGCTATCTTGAGGTGCTGACGAACGACTCCAACCTGTATGCGGCGCAGCTTAACCTCGTGAGCGCTCAGCAGGGAGAGGCGCTCACGCTGGTTCAGCTGTACAGCGCCCTGGGCGGCGGCTGGCAGTAGCGCGGCGGCACAGTAAGCTGTGGGCCGGTGGGCACTTACGCCACCGGCCTACGTCGGCCTTATGACTTCTTAACGGACTTTATACGGAACCCTTACGGGCACCACCTTTCTACTAATACAGAAAGGTAGTGCGATGCGACGCTTTGCTGTTGGCTCCTTCTTAGTTTTGGCCCCACTTGCGGTCAATTCCCAATCTATCGACTCCGCCGCACCAGATGAAACGACCTCGTCAACTTCGGGGAACCAAAAGCTAACGCCGCCCAACAATTTCTTTGCGCGTCTGAGTGACGCCTACAAGGAAGACTGGTTCCTGGCGCAGGCCACATCCCCGGCACCCACACGTCGGGGCCATGACGCGCCGCTCGATTCGACTCCTTTCCCAAGTTCGGACTACTCGGTGGGCGGCACTCCCGTCGTTGGTGCGCGTTGCCGGTGATCTTAGGTACCACTTTTAACCAAGCAGGAACATATATGACTGACATCCTCTGCATAATACTCACGCTACTTTTCTTCGCCGTCGCACTTACTTACACCAAGGCCTGTGAACGGCTGAAAGCGAAACCTCGCCATGATTGAATCTACGATCCTGCTCATCATTTCCGCCGCTCTTCTTGTCTATCTCGTCTATGCGCTCCTACGCCCGGAGAAGTTCTAAATGTCGCTCAACGGCTGGCTCCAAATCTCTCTTTTCATCGCCGCGATTTTGCTCCTTGCAAAACCGATGGGCACCTATCTGACGCGTGTGTTCGAACGCCGCAAGACCTTCCTGGACCCCATCCTCATCCCCTGCGAGCGGCTGCTCTATCGTGCAACCGGTATCAAGCCTGAGCAGGAGATGCGGTGGACAGAGTATGCCGTGTCGATGCTGATCTTCAGCGGTGTAACGGCACTGCTCACCTATGGGGTTGAGCGGCTTCAACATTTGCTGCCGCTCAACCCGCAGCATCTGCCTGGAGTCGAACCCGGGCTTGCACTCAACACCGCGATTTCCTTTACCACCAACACCAACTGGCAGTCGTACGTGCCCGAGACCACCATGAGCTATCTCACGCAGATGCTCGCGCTCGCCACGCACAATTTCTGGTCGGCTGCTGTTGGCATGGCGCTGGCCGTCGCGTTCATTCGCGGCATCGCACGCCGCGAGACCAACACACTGGGCAACTTCTGGGTCGATCTCACGCGCGGAACTCTCTGGGTGCTGCTGCCTATCTCCATCGTGTTTTCGCTCGCGCTCGTTTCGCAGGGCGTCGTCCAGAACTTCAAGGCTTACGACACTGCAAAAATTCTCGAGCCGCAAAAGGTTGTCGGAACAGATGGCAAGACAACAATCGTTGACACGCAGACGATTGCGCAAGGGCCTGTGGCATCGCAGGAAGCCATCAAGATGCTGGGCACCAACGGCGGCGGCTTCTTCAACACCAACAGCGCCCATCCCTTCGAGAACCCAACACCGCTCACCAATTTCCTCCAAATGCTCTCCATTTTCCTGCTGCCCGCAGGCCTGGCCATCACTCTCGGTCAGATGGTTGGCTCGCCAAAGCACGGCTGGGCCGTGCTTGCGGCAATGGTTGTGCTTTGGTTCGCGGGAACGCTCACATGCTACTGGGCTGAGTCGCAGGCGAACCCTTTACTCCACAATGTCGATCAACATGCGTCGCTGACACAATCCGGCGGCAACATGGAAGGCAAGGAAGTGCGGTTCGGCATTGCCAACTCCGCGCTCTTCGCTACCGTGACCACCGACGCGAGTTGCGGCGCTGTCAACTCCATGCACGACAGCTTCACTCCGCTCGGCGGTATGGTGCCGATGGTCAACATCCTGCTCGGCGAAGTTGTCTTCGGTGGCGTCGGGGCGGGCCTTTATGGCATGCTCGTCTTCGTCATTATGGCCGTCTTCATCGCCGGCCTGATGGTCGGTCGAACTCCTGAGTACCTCGGCAAAAAGATCGAAGCCTACGACGTGCAGATGTCGATGCTCTATCTGCTCATCTTCCCTTTCATCATCCTCGGCTTTGCGGCTGTCACAGTACTTATGCCGAACCTCGGCCTGAGCAGCCTGGCTAACCATGGCCCGCACGGCTTGTCCGAGATCCTCTACGCCTATACCTCGGCCACAGGCAACAATGGTTCTGCTTTCGCCGGCCTCAACGCCAATACTCATTGGTTCAACTATTCGCTCACCGTGGCTATGTTCTTCGGCCGCTTCATGATGATCATCCCGATGCTGGCCATTGCGGGCAATCTTGCGCGCAAAAAGATTGTCCCAGCATCCGCAGGCACTTTCCCCGTTACGACACCGCTCTTTACGCTGCTTCTAACCGGCGTGATCGTTATCGTTGGGGCGCTTACTTTCTTCCCTGCGCTTACCCTCGGCCCCATCCTCGAGCATCTGCTGCTCCACGCCGGTCACACCTTCTAGGAACCCTGAAGAGAATCCCATGCCATCTCACGCCAATCGCCGCTCTCTCTTCGACGGAAAAATTGTCCGCCGTGCCTCCCTCGATGCGCTTGCCAAGCTAAGCCCTCGCGTCATGATGCGTAATCCCGTCATGTTCGTCGTTGAAATTGGAAGCATCCTCACCACTATTTTCCTCGTTGTGAACTTTGCAACTCACCGGGGCCATCTTCGGTTCGATCTCCAGATCACCCTTTGGCTGTGGTTCACCGTTCTCTTTGCCAACTTCGCCGAAGCCATGGCTGAAGGCCGAGGCAAGGCCCAGGCAGACGCACTGCGGTTGGCCAAGTCGGAGACTACTGCCTATCTGGTCGTCGATGGTGTGATCAAAGAGATCCCCAGCTCGCAGCTTCGTGTCGACAATATTGTCCGCGTCGTTGCCGGACAAATGATTCCCGGAGACGGCGAGGTCATTGAGGGAGTTGCGTCCGTCGATGAGTCTGCGATCACAGGTGAATCTGCTCCGGTGATTCGCGAAGCAGGTGGCGATCGCTCTGCCGTTACCGGCGGCACGCGTGTCCTTTCCGACGTCATCACTGTCCGCATCACATCGAATCCTGGAGAAACGTTCCTTGATCGCATGATCGCGCTCGTCGAAGGCGCCGAACGGCAGAAGACTCCCAACGAGATTGCGCTGAACATTCTTCTCGCCGGGCTCACCATCATCTTCCTCTTCGCCGTCGTTGCGCTGCAGCCGTTCGCTATATACTCCGGTGCGCCGCAAACTACGTTCGTTCTCATCTCACTGCTTGTCTGCTTGATCCCCACGACTATCGGCGGATTGCTTTCGGCGATTGGCATTGCGGGTATGGACCGTCTCGTGCAGCACAATGTTCTTGCTACTTCGGGCCGCGCTGTCGAAGCTGCCGGCGACGTGAACACGCTGTTGCTCGACAAGACTGGCACCATTACTATCGGGAACCGTCAGGCTTCTGAGTTTGTCGCCGCACCTGGGGTCTCGCCTGAACAACTCGCCGACGCTGCGCAGCTCTCGTCGTTGTCCGATGAAACACCCGAAGGCCGCTCCATCGTCGTGCTGGCGAAAGAGAAGTACAACCTGCGCGGCCGCGAGCTGGCGCAGCTCAACGCCGAGTTTGTTCCCTTCTCCGCAACTACCCGCATGAGCGGCATTGAGGTCGATGGCCGCAGCATCCGAAAAGGCGCGGTTGACGCGATCACCAAGTATCTTCGTGACCACGATTCGCATATGCCGCCAGAAGTTCTTGCGACGGTCGAAACTATCGCCCGCAGCGGCGGCACACCCCTGATCGTCACTGAAAATGGACGCGCGCTTGGCGTCATTCATCTCAAGGATGTCGTTAAGGGCGGCATGAAGGAGCGCTTCGATCAGCTTCGCGCGATGGGCATCCGCACCATCATGATCACTGGCGACAATCCGCTTACTGCTGCAGCGATCGCTCGCGAAGCAGGCGTCGACGACTTTCTCGCCGAGGCCAAGCCGAAAGACAAGATGGATCTCATCAAGCGTGAGCAGGCTGATGGCAAGCTCGTTGCGATGACTGGGGACGGGACCAACGACGCACCAGCGCTGGCGCAGGCAGACGTAGGTGTCGCGATGAACTCCGGCACGCAGGCCGCGAAAGAGGCAGGCAACATGGTTGACCTCGACTCGAACCCGACCAAGCTGATTGAGATTGTTGCGATCGGCAAACAGTTGCTGATGACTCGCGGTGCGCTGACTACATTCTCCATCTCGAATGACGTCGCCAAGTACTTTGCGATTCTTCCGGCGATGTTCGCCGGTGTTTTCCCGGTGCTGAATGCGCTGAATATCATGCACCTACATAACGCGGAGTCCGCTGTGCTTTCTGCCGTTATCTTCAATGCGCTTATTATTGTCGGGCTTATCCCGCTGGCCTTGCGCGGCGTTGGCTATCGGCCTATGTCCGCAGCAGCGCTGCTGCGCCGCAATCTGCTCGTCTATGGCTGTGGCGGCATCATCGTTCCATTCATCGGCATCAAGCTTATCGACATCGTCATCACCGTGCTGCACCTCGCCTAAGGACTCAATATGAAGAAGCACATCGTTACCGCATGTCTCTATACCGCGATCACCGCTGTCCTGCTTGGACTCGTCTATCCTCTCCTCATTACCGGGCTTGCGCGACTTGCTTTTCCCAAGCAGGCTAATGGTTCGCTTGTTGTTCGCAACGGAGAAGTTGTTGGCTCCAGCCTCATCGGTCAGCCTTTCACTGGGCCTGGTTACTTTCATAGCCGGCCTTCCGCTGCGGGGGTCGGTTATGACGCCGCAAACTCTTCGGGCTCTAATCTCGGTCCTACGAGCAAGGCTCTGGTCGATCGCGTCAATGGCAGCGTGACTACCGAAACTAACGGCAGTCCGGTGCCTGTCGATCTGGTGACGGCGTCAGGTTCGGGGCTTGATCCGGATGTTAGCCCTGCCGCTGCTTTGTATCAGGTGTCGCGGGTGGCACACGAGCGTGGCTTGCAAGAGGCTGCGGTGCGCCAGTTGGTTGTGAATCAGATTGGGCCGCGACAGCTTGGCTTGCTTGGAGAGCCTGTCGTAAATGTGTTGGCGCTCAACCTGGCGTTGGATCAGATCAAGGCGAATGGAAAATAATTTTGCTACCCGCTCCACTCCGGGAGCGGAGCGGGCTTAGGCTACTTCATTTGTGGCCGGGAATCTGAGCCAGAGACCGGATGCAGGTTCAGGCGGAGTGATCGCAGACCGATGTAGGTAACATCCACGCACCCATCACAATCAACCGGACGGATCGTAGAAAAGCTTTTTGCATCGGTTTGGATGAAGGCGTTGAGTGCGGGAAGCGTCCATGTGGTCTCCGTGATTGCAGGACTTCCCTCCCCCGCGAAGATGCGGAAGGACACATCCCCTTCGGTGGCGATAGTCACGCCATTGCGATCGGCCACGGCGTCGATGGTGGGGGAATGTGTTAGTTGGATCCAGCCGATCTGACCAGAGGGCATGCGCCATTGCGCGGTGACGGGATGGAACTGCGTTCTGTTGCCGGTGTCTTTGGTGCGGCTTGTGAATTCGCCGCCCCATATCGCTGTATCGCCAACCCAGGTCGTGGTTGTGCGTTGCGAATCGATAGGCCGGACGATGAGGTGCGGGCCCGTGAATTTGCGCATGCTGGTCAGTGCAGCGTCCGGAACATGGGTACCGAGAAGTGTGACTTGCGGCGCGTACCATATGTCCGCCACCTGATAGGTGGCTAGTGTTGGATGCTCGGGTAGCGGGGCTTTGGCGGGGCTGAGGAATGTGCTCATCCAGACGCCGGTTGGGGTTACGTAGCTGGACATGTCCATGCCGTAGGAGCGATCGTAGGGGCCAGCAATGTTGCGCAGCTCGGACTGGTAGAAATTTGCGATGTCGGTCCAGAGGGCGGCTTCCATAGTGCGGCCGAGTTCTCGCATGCGCGGTGTTGAACCGTACTCGCGCCATAAACCGAGGCCATAGAGATCGACGCCGTAGTAGGTGGGTGCGTTGAACTCGTTGAAGGCACCCTGCTGCTGGAAGAGGCGATACACTTCTTCGGTCCAGGCGGTGGATTGCGTGAGCCATTCGGCGTTGTTGTCGTGAACGGCGGCGAAGTTCCACAGGGCGCCGTACATAAGAGCAATGTTGCTGTACGACGGAAGCAGACGGCCATCGTGGATCTCACCAGCCACTGCGGCGTCGATAGCACGATACATGCGCTCCTGCAGCGGAGATGGAATTCGACCGGGATATTCGATCAGGATCATCTCAAGCGTGGTGCCGATGAAGTGACGCCAGTTGGGATCGTAGGCGGTAAATGCGACGTCGTGTACTTGTGGCCCGCGCTCTTCGGGTGAACGCTTGAATGTGCCGTACCATTTCTTCTCGGGATCGAGGTACTGCTGATCGAGCACGGTGGTGAGCAGATCAATGGCGCGCTGGGCGTCTGCGGGGTGGTCTCCCGCGCGATCACGTACTAGAAGACCTAGCGCATACCAACTGGACTCGCGCACCATGTAGCGGATTGGAGCGTCGCCGTGGACTGCGTGCGGGCGCAACACGAGATGTGCCCGCGGATCGTAGCTTGCATCAAGCAGGCGCATGGATTCGTCGAAGAGTTCGCGATCATTGGCGGGCAAGGGGCCGGATGAGAGATGGCGTGTGGGCTTCAGCTGCGCTGAGGCGATACCAGTAGCGACCGTCATGCAGAGACATGCGAACCACGATTTACTTTTCATTGTTTCCGGTCTCCTAAAGCTTGAAGAAGATTTTGCGGTGGTAGAGATAGGCCACAGGCATGAAGCAAACGACGACGAACAGTACCGAGTAGACCGCCGAAACGAGCGGCGGCGGGCCTAGCCAATGCGGTAGCAGCCGGTAAAGGAATTGCTGAAGGGTATCTCCGCGAGATAGATTTACCGCGGACAGAGCGATGGCCAGCACTTCAGAGAAGATGTATGCCGTAAGCGCATTGGTGCCGAAGATGAGCCAAGGTGTGAGGCCGCGGCGGACGCGCGGTGGGCCGTCAATGAACCAGAAGAGCATGGCCAGCAGCGCTATCGAGATGCCTGCAGTGAAGAGTACGTAGGAGCTCGTCCAGACTCGTTTGTTCAGCGGGAATGAATGAGACCAGAGGTGGCCAGCGAATATAAGAGCTGCTCCGCTTGCGAAGAGGATTGCCGCTTTTTGTGACGCAGGGCGTGCGATCTGAAGCAACCATGCGGCAAGGACACCGAAGAGCGTGGTGGCTACCGCGGGGATTGTGCTCAACAGACCTTCGGGGTCGTACACGGTGTGGCGGTACATGTGCACCGTTGGCACTAACTGCCGGTCGAGCCACGCGGCGAGATTTGCGGAAGGATCTATGATGGGGATGTCGACTCCGGGCATGCCGTAGCCGGGGACGCGGACGTGCAGCATCATCCACCAGTAACCGATGAGGATAAGGGCAGTGACAATCGCACTGACTACTATGCCTCCGTAGAGAAAGATGATGCTTGCGATTGCATAGCAGATGGCGATGCGCTGCAGCACGCCGTAGTAGCGAAGATCCCCAGGCTGCAGGAAAGGGAGCGCGTTTAGCAGAAGGCCGATTGCGAAGATAAGCAGAGCGCGCTTCAGGACCTGGAGAACGATGACACCGCGAACGACCTTTTGTTTGAGCCGCCTGCGGAAGGATAGGAAGATCGATGCACCGACGATAAACAGGAAGAGCGGGAAGACGACGTCCGTTAGAGTACAACCGTTCCAAGCGGAGTGGCGGAGCTGCGCGTAAGAGACTTTGCCGTCGCCCGCGTTGTTGACCAGGATCATGAGCGCCACGGTGAGGCCGCGCAGTACATCGAGCGAGACCAACCGTTGTGAGGTTGGACCCGATGTAACTGCGGAGGCGTCCGTTGGGTTGTAACTGTTCACGATATCTCCGGCTGAACGCAACCGTGCCGTGGAGAAGGGCTGTGGCACAGTCAGTCAGGTTTGTGTTGGGGAACCGCAGGAGGACGATGCGGTGCCATTACGGCTGCTTACCGGGCTAGAAGACGAACTTCGCGGCGAACTCAACTGTGCGTTGTTCATACGTCGGTGTGCTGGCAATCCCCGTGATCGTACCCACCGTCGAGGTATTGGTGATGGCAGAGTTCGGCGTAGCGAAGTTGGGGTGGTTGAAGACATTGAAGGAATCAGCACGAAGCTGAACCTTGTACCGCTCCCTGAACGTAATGTTCTTCTGCAAGCTCATATCCCAGTCCTGGAAGGCAGGGCCACGGAGCATGTCGTATCCGGAGTTGCCATAGGTGTCGTACGTGGTCGGGCCTGTCGCAGAGTAGAGGCTGCTGCAGGCTCCGGTACCGTTCGCGTTGTAGCAAAGCGGTGCGCTGAATGCTGTGGGGTTGAACCACTGTGCCCTGGTTTTGTTGGCTGGGTAGAGAGCAACTCCGGCGACACGGTTGGCGCGGCCACTGACTTGTCCGGAAGGCGTACCGGGAGCCGAGTAGGTAACCGAGAAAGGCTGGCCATCCTGAAAGACGCTGATGCCGGAGAACTGCCAGCCGCTGACAATCTTGTCGACGAGGTTGCCAGCCGTGCTGAGAAAGGTCTGGCCTTTGCCGAAGGGCAGCAGGTAGGAGTAGTTGACGGTGAGCACCTGCGGCGCGAGGCCGGAGATGGGGCCGTAGGAGTCGTTCGGGTGTAGGCCGGATGGGTCCTGAAGGTTCTCCGTTCCGAGTACGCGGGTCCATGAGTATTCGGCGCCCAGAGCGATGCCATGGCTGTACTGCTTGTGAACGCCGACCTGCAACGCGTTTTCGCTGCTGTGGAAGATCGGAGCCATGTCGAGACTGATGGTTGAAAAGGGCTGAACGAGGTTGGTGCTCTGTGCAGAGACACCGACTACCGGCGGGTCCGCGACGTTGATGTTCGGGGCGTACGTGCCGCTGCCACCGTAGTTGTTCTGCTTGAGGTTGTGCTGGCCGACGTAGCCGATGCGAACATCGAGGCCCTGGTGAAACTGATGTTCGATGGCGAGATTGTATTCCTCTGTGTATGGTGTAACCGTCTTGGCCTGCGCGAGCGCCGTTGGATTCGCAGTGAACGCACCGGTAGCGGAGAATGGATTGCTCATCGTGAAGGCTGGAGTGGTGCCCGTGGAGTTGGTGAAGGTTTCCGAGCTTACGAAAGGCAGCGTACCGAATGGAGCTGTGCCAACGTAGGAAGCAGGTAACAGGTTGTAGTAGATGCCGAAGGCACCGCGGATCACGGTGTTCTGAAAGAACTCATAGGCGAAGCCGAAACGCGGCGCGATGTTGTTCTTGTCCTGGCCGAGGTAGCCGAAGACAGTGTTCGGAAGGCCGACAGAAGAAGACAGCGTGATCGGAATGGTGGTCAGCAAGCTGGGGATCGAAGCTGCCGGATAAGAACTTCCGAAGACGACGACCTTGCCTACGGATGGCACATAGAGCGAGTTGTTGCCGTAGGGGTTGTTGCGGAACCATTGCAGGTCATAGCGAAGGCCCATGTTGATGGTGAGACGATTTACCGGCTTCCAGTCGTCCTGAACGTACAGGCCGTACTGGCTCGAAATGTTTCTGGTGATGTAGTTGTTCGGTGTTGCATTGCCGGTAGTGACCGGATCGCCAAGCAGGAAGTCTGCGAGAGCGACGCCTGAGTAGTGACCGTTGAAGGTGTAGGATCCGCGCTGCGGGCTTTCCGCCGAATCGTTCCAGTGATTGTCGTACAGGTAGGAGAAGCCTGCCTTGAGGGTGTTGCGCGCGAATACCTTGGTGACTGCTGTGTTGGCCTGGCCTACCTGCTCGAGATCCTTCGAGCCTGATTCAGACACCGCTTGAATATTGGTGATGCTGATTTGCGGTGCGCCTTCGATCAACTCCGGGCCGAGGCCGGGAATGATCGATGAGAAATCGGTCTTGTAGTTCTGCGGGGTGCGATAGATGGGCAGATGGAAGTAGGAAGCATAGGTGTCGACCAACAGGGTCGGCGAGAAAGTGTGCGTCCAGCCGACGATGAAGTTGCTGTTGTGTTCGCCGTCCTGTGCATTGCCGCCAGCAAGGCTGGTTGGACCTTGTGTGGAGTTCGGGCCGTAGAACGCGCGGAGATAGCTGAAGCGAATTTGATTCTTGTCGTTGATCTTGTGGTCGACACGGACGGAGTAACGTGTGGACTTGCTGAGCTCCTGGACCTCTTCGAATGTATTGACGCCGCATCCGGCCTGAGTGGGCAAAGGATACAGAATGCCGAGCAGCTGCTGATCGACACTGCTCAGTGTCGTGTTGATGACGTTGCCGGGATAGGCTATGCCGGTGGCCGGGTTCTTGATGATCGTGCTGGTGGTAGGAGTGGGTGCGCAGATGTTGCCTGCGAGTAGTTCGCTGAAATTGCCCTGCCGCTCGAGCACCGTTGGCTGCTGCGAGCTCAAGGCGTACGACTGCGTCAGGTGGAAGCCTTCAAAGGCGAAGAAGAAGAAGCTTCTGTTGCGGCCGTTGTATAGCTTGGGGATGACGATGGGGCCGTTGAGGTTGCCACCGTATTCGTTTCTCTCATAAGGAGGCCGCGGCTGCGAACCGCTGAAGAAGCTCTTGGCCGAGGTGCCTTTGGAACGGTTGTATTCGAGCGCCTCGCCGTGAAGCTGATTCGTGCCGCTGGCACTGACGACGATGATCTGCGCAGGCTGGTTGAACTCAGCGGGGGCGCCGGTGGTGAGCACTTTGAATTCACCGATCGCGTCGAGCGGAGGAACTTCGCCTTCGCCGCGCTGCAGGGTGACTTCCTGATTGGTGACACCGTCGAAGGTTGATCCGAGACCACCGTAAGCGTTGCGGCTTCCGGTACCGACGGCGGCCGTGACGCCGCGGGTAGCGAGCTGATCCTGAGCTCCGGACGCTTGCACGCCGGGAGCGAGTGCGATGAGTCCGATGATGCTGAGGCGGCCGTTGAGAGGAGTGTTCTGGATGGCCTGGCTGTCGATGACGGAACCTACAGAGGAGTCTTCTGTCTGGATGACCGAAGCTGTTGTCGTGACAACGACGGTCTCATTCTGCGAGCCCGGTTGCATCTGGGCGTTGATCTGCGCTACCTGGTCGATCTCGAGGGTGAGATTGTCCTGCTTGTAGACCTTGAAGGTGGCCTTGTCGATCTTGAGGCTGTACTGGCCGGGGGGCAGTTGCGGGACGGTGAAGGAACCGACGTCGGATGTGGTGACGGTATGCACGGCGTTGGTGTCTATCTGGGTGACAGTGACGGTTGCCCCGGCGATCGATGCGCCGGTGGAGTCGGTGACGGCTCCGGTAATGGAGCCCGTGATGCCCTGTCCAAACGATGCAGGCAGCGGGCCAAATATCAGGATC
>FSXA01000283.1_pt1 | contig 13666 bp, 17 predicted proteins | sample 1638081 | NCBI WGS metagenome assembly FSXA01 (sample SAMEA3914788, study PRJEB12502) | metagenome | biome: forest; material: soil | place: Canada | collected 2011-07-03 | depth 0.1 m
GACCCGTCATACATCGACGCGTTCGCAATCTCCATCCCGGTCAGCTCGCAGATCATCGTCTGGAACTCGAACATCGCCTGCAGCGTGCCCTGCGCAATCTCCGGCTGATACGGCGTATAGCTAGTCAAAAACTCACCACGCTGCACCAGCGAGTCGATAATCACTGGCCGGTAATGCCGGTAAGCCCCCGCACCCAGAAAGCTGGCAAACAGCTTCGCAGCCGGCGCCGCAGCCAACTCTGCCGCATCGCCGCTGGCAAGATTCGCCGCAAACGCCCGAAACCGATCCAAAATCTCCGACTCCGAATGCTGCCGCGGAATATTCAAATCTTCCGTCAGGCGATACTCCGCAGGAATGGTCTCAAACAAAGCATCAATCGACGAAACGCCAATCTCAGCAAGCATCTCTTCGCGGTCGGCAGGGGACTTCGGTAAATAACGCATGGCAACTTTCTCGCACCGCACAAATTCGGGTGCCCCATGTCTCGCTTTTGAGACATGGGTTCGCAGGATGTCTAAGGCTTAGTGCCCAGTCTCTTCAGCCACAAACTTCTCGTAATCCGCAGCCGACAACAACGCATTCGCATCGTCAGAATTCGTCAACGAAAGCTTAATCAGCCACGTATCATTCGCCGCCTCGTTGATCGTCTCCGGCTTATCGTTCAGGCTCTCGTTGATCTCGGTCACGGTCCCGGTCGCGGGCGAATACAGATCGCTCACAGCCTTCACCGACTCCACCGACCCAAACGTCGATCCCGCCTCAACCTGCTGGCCCACCTTCGGCAGCTCCACAAACACGATGTCGCCCAGCGAGCTCTGTGCATAGTCCGTAATGCCAACCGTGCCGGTCGTGCCGTCGATCTCCAGCCACTCATGCGACTTCGCGTACTTGTACTTCTCGGGATAACTCATCGTTCTCTCCAGAAACTCGTTAGCTTCACTCGTAATTGTAGGCAGCGGAGCGGTGGAAAGCGAACCGCGTTTTCATGCCACCCAACTCTTCTGCAGAAACTAGCTCAGCGGCGCAGTCACTACCGGCGCAGCCAGCTTAGGCTTCTTATAAAACGGCGTAGGCACCACCACCGCCTTCACCGGCAACCCGCGCACCTCCACAGCAACCTCGGTGCCGATCTCCGTATAAGCCACCGGCACATAAGCCAGCGCAATATTCTTCTTCAAAAACGGCGCTGGAGACCCCGAAGTAACCTCACCAATCTTCGCTCCATCAAGCGAAAGCACCGGATACCCATCCCGCCCGATCCCGCGCTCCACCATCTCCAGGCCAACCAGCCTGCGCTCCGGGCCACCCTTCGTCTGCACTTCCAGCAAAGCCTCGCGGCCTACAAAGTCCGACCCCTTATCCAGCTTGCAATACCGCCCCAGGTTCGCCTCAAACACATTGATCGTGTCCGAAATCTCATGCCCATACAACGCCATTGCAGACTCCAGCCGTAGCGTATTCCGCGCTCCCAGCCCACACGGAATAATCCCAAACTCCTCGCCTGCGGCCAGCACTTCACCCCAAACCCGGGCACTCGTAGGCTCGTCGCTCGGTATATAAATCTCGAACCCATCCTCCCCCGTATACCCGGTCCGAGCGATCATCACGTTGTGACAGCCGCACACCTGCCCCCACGTAAACCAGTAGTTCTTGATCTGTTTCAGATCCACGCCAGTCAGCTTCTGCAGCGTAGCTTCCGCCTTCGGCCCCTGGATAGCAAGCTGCGTGTAGTAGTCGGAAAAATCGTTGACGTGTACCCCAGTCATCCCGCCAATCACGCTCCGAACCCACTTCACATCCTTCTCGCGAGTCCCCGCGTTAATCACAATCAGATAGTCGTTATCGCCCAGCTTGTGCAGCACCACATCATCGACAAACGTCCCATTCGGATAAAGCATCGCCGAGTAGTGCGCCTGCCCCGTCTGCAGCTTGCTCGCATCGTTCATCAGCAGCTTCTGCACCGCGGCCAGCGAGTTCGGCCCACGCAGTTGAATATCGCCCATGTGCGAAACATCAAAAATCCCCACACCCGTCCGCACAGCCATGTGCTCTTCAATCAGCCCGCGATACTGCACCGGCATGTCCCACCCGCCAAAGTCGACCATCTTGGCCTTGTGTGCATGATGCGTAGCGTGAAGTGCGGTGCGGCGTAGTGTCGATGTCTCAGTCATGGATATGTCCTTCGTTAGTAGATCTGTAGATGAAAATGCGCTGTATTTCAGCCAGGTCCGATTAGCGTCGCTCCCGCAGACTCGCCCGCACAAAATTACTGATTGCAAAGTAAGCAAAGCCCAGAAACACGAGCAGATAAAAGTAAACCTTGTGAGCGTCCGGCGAACTCACCGGTGCATGGAAGCTGCCACGCAGCCGCCACACGCCCTCGCCCATGAACAGCGTAAACACGGTAAAAAAGGTCCCCGTAACCTGCAGCCAGATCACGCTGGAAAAAGTCTTCAACGGCGTCCATACGGACTTGCCGATCCCCCGCGCCTGCGTCCCGGCCCCCACCACACTCCGGTGGATCTCCGCAGCCCGCTCCGCGGTTCTCGTCGTACCTTCAGCAGCCCGCGAACGCGAAGCCGTACCCGTTGGCGCTGCCCCCGGCGGAGCTGGGCTGGTCGCGGCGTCTACCGCATTCACCAGCGCTTTCCCGGCATGGCGTGCTCCATAGCCTAACGCGCGTCCTAGGCGAACCCTGTCCATACCTTCCAGTCTAAACGCTGCCTTTCAACCCTGGCACCACCAGCAGACGCCACGGCGCTTCCGTGCATCCAACTGCGAACAATGCGGATTGCGAGTAAACTTCATGTCTGTGGAACAGGGGATAGCGCGATGAAAAAAATGCTGTGGTTGGTAGGCGGATTATGTGCAGCGGCGGCGGGGTTTCTGGTGGTCAGCAAAAAGCGTGTCCAGCCAGTCGAAGACCTCGCCCATCGGCTTGAAGAGGCCTGGGCCGACCACCATACGGTCGTTTAATCAATTTCTGCCCAGCTTTCCTCAGCTTGGCCCTCGTCTTTTTTGCGAGTCCGGCCCTATCAGGGCGTAATCTTGGTAATGAAGAACGATCCGCAGCTGCCGTTCCCGCTTCGCTCAGGGGAAGACCCAGTGCGAGTTTCCTGCACATGCGGGGCAATCTTGAGCATAGCCGGGAGGTGGCATTGAATCAGCAGGTCAAAGATCTTATCCAGAAACTTGGTGAAGCCATCCATGAGTCTGTTGCTGAATCGGAGTCCATCGCAGGCGTAGTCCGCGATATCCGCGAGCAGGGCTTTGACGTCCTCCTCATGCTTGAGGCCACTATCGGCCTCAACGAAATCGAGGACGAGGATGAAACCGAAGGCGAAGCAGGCAACGAAGCTGCCGACGGCCCCTTCACCCGCAACGACCTCACCTTTCTGAAGTCTCTCCGCATCACCACCGAAGAGCATGAGTCCGGCAGCTCCAACACCGACACTCCTGAATCTACGGACACCGACGCGCCCGACTCCGGCCCCGGAAACACTGATACCGGCACCTGAATTTATCTACCTCGAATTTCTCGCGCGCTATGCTAGACTCGGGCTGCTCAAACGGCCTTGGTTTGCGTCTCATGGGGTTGCACGTTGTGCAGAGGTAGCTGAAAGATGAGAGATACGCTCGGAGTTCTTCTCGCTGGTGGTGCCGGCGAACGCCTTTTCCCTCTTACCCGCGATCGCGCCAAGCCAGCCGTACCCTTCGCGGGCCAGTACCGCATTATCGATATCACCCTTTCCAACTGCATCAACTCTGACCTGCGTCACGTCTATATCCTCACGCAGTACAAGGCTCTTTCGCTCAATCGCCACATCCGCGAAGGCTGGGGCCCGGTCGTCGCCAGCGAACTCGGCGAGTTCATTGAGATCCTGCCACCCATGCAGCGCGTCTCCAAGTCCTGGTACCAGGGCACCGCAGACGCGGTCTTCCAGAACATCTACTCCATTGGTTCGGAAGAGCCCACCTACGTCCTCATCCTCTCCGGCGACCACATCTACAAGATGAACTACGCGCTCATGACGGAGCAGCATCGCAACTCCGGCGCTGACGTCACTATCGCCACACTCCCCATCGCTCCCAGCGAGGTCTCGCAGTTCGGTGTCGTGGAAGTCGCCAGGAACGGCGAAGTCATCGGCTTCGTCGAAAAGCCCAAAGAAACCAACATCCGTTCGCCTTTCAACCCCGACATGGTTGACGTCTCCATGGGCATCTACCTCTTCAACACCGACGTCCTCATCCCCGAGCTCATGAAGGACGCCGAAGACCCCAACTCCAAGCACGACTTCGGTCACGACATCCTGCCCAATATCCTCGGCCGCTACAAAATGCAGGCGTACAACTTCGTCGACGAAAACAAGCAGCGCGCACTCTACTGGCGCGACGTCGGCACCTTGGAGGCCTACTACGAAGCCAACATGGACATCGCCGCCGTCGCCCCCACCTTCAACCTTTACGACAAGGCCTGGCCCATGCGCACCCGCGCCTACCAGTACCCGCCCGCCAAGTTCGTCTTCGGCGAGCCCGGCCGTACCGGCATGGCGATCAACTCCGTCGTCAGCCCCGGCTCCATCGTCTCGGGTTCGGTCGTCCGCAACTCTGTCCTGTCGCAGGACGTCCGTGTAAACAGCTACGCTGACGTCGATTCGAGCATCATCTTCTCGCACGTCAACATCGGCCGCCACTGCCGCATCCGCCACGCCATCATCGACCGCGACGTCCACATCCCGGACGGCACCGTCATCGGCTACGACCCCGCGGAAGACAAGAAAAACTACTTCGTCACCCCCAGCGGCCTAACCGTAGTCACCCGCGACTACTCCGTCTACGAAAACCCCGTCTCCACCGACTTCAAGCAGGTCTCCGAAGGCTGGTAGAGAGAAGCAGCAAGAGCGAGTTAACAGCAAACAGTTAACAGCCAACAGCCAAAACAGAAACAGCGAAGCGGAGCGACATCATCGCTCCGCTTCGCTGTTTCACTGATGCAAAGTCTTCTGCATTGTCGCTGTTCGCTGTTAACTGTTTGCTGTTAACTCGCTCCTGTATCTACTTCCTCGTCCCAATCCGATAAACCAACCCAGCCGAGATCGCAAAGAACTCCCGCGTCTCCGTGCCGAAGTGCTCGAACGTAATATCCGGTTGCAGCCGGATCGCCACCTTCGGCGAGTAGTTGAAGTCGATGCTGCCGCCCGCCGCTCCATAGCCGGTCGTGCTGTTGCTGTACACGCCAACAAACTGGGTCGTCGGCGTTTGCGGCCGTCCGGCAGGATAGCCCGTGATCGCGGTATCGAACGTGCCATGCGACGCTCCCGCAAGCGCGTGGAAGTCAATCGCCACATAACGGTTCTTGGGTCCGCGATACTGCAGGCCGCCGCTCAAAATGTTCTGGTAAACCAGAATGCGGTTCAAGCCAAAGACGCCGGAGGCCTGCGGCAATACCGGCGTCGTTCCTGCCTGGATTCTGTAGTCGGCGATCACTCCCAGGTGGTTGGACGGCACACCCAGCACACGACCCAGCCAGTAGGTACCCATCACCTCGCCGCCGCCCATGTTGTAGTGCTTGGCCAGGTTCTGTCCGGCCTGGCCGTTTGCGTAGTTCAGGCCACCATAGACTTCCCATTTGTTGTCGTACTTGGTGATGGCATTTTGCGCCAGCGCGTCCACGCCGGTACCGGTCACTGCCTTGGTTCCAGGGGCGGCAACGCTGGTGCTCGAAGAGCTCTGCGCCTGCATCGCACCCATACCCAGAAGACTTGTTGCTGCCAGAATTAACGCCGCAGCCGGCTTTACCCGGAAAACCTTGGTTGAAGCTTTTGAATTCGTCACTGAAAAATCGTCCTTATTGCGGCGCCGGAGCGCATGCTGGCTTGGAGTGCGCGCCTTCGCGGTGCGTCCCATTCAGGATATAACGTCGCGCCCCTCGCTGCCGCCCGGTCTTCACCTGCATTGGCACGAATAACGGGTGCCTCGACTTGACACAAAAAGCCTTATTCCCCTGAACGCCCTCATCCTGAGCGTAGCGAAGGATCTCGTATTTCGCCGGGAGCGGCACAAATTTCCACGAAACCGGGCTTTGCATCCAGTCACCCCTCGCCCGCGTAAGTAGAAGTAGCCACTGGAATCGTGCGACAATGGAGTTCGGTCGTCCGTGCCATGTTCCCGGGGCATCTCATCGCTCAGAGCAGCCAAGACGGCAGTAGGAGTGTATTTGTATGGGTGAACTTTTTACACCAACACATTTGATCGTCCTGGCAGTCGTGGCTGTGGTTCTCTTCGGCGGCAAGAAGCTGCCTGAGCTCGGCAAGGGCCTCGGTGAAGGCCTCCGCGGCTTCAAGGAAGGCATGAAGGGCATCAACGAAGATCCCTCCACCGCCAAGCCCGGCGAAACCGCCCACGTTGTCACCCCCACCCCCAAGCCCGGCGACGACCTCAAGCCGCCCGCGGCCTAGGCCTCAACAGCCACCAACCTTCTCTAAGCAAAGCGACGGCCTTTCAAGGCCGTCGCTTTGCCTTTCTGGTTGTCATTCCGCAGCGCAGCGGAGGAATCTGCTTCTTCTTTTGTTGTTGCCTTTCTTCTTTTGCTGTTGCCGTTCTTTCTGTCATTCCCACAGGGAATCTGCTTCTGTACTTGCCTTTGCCGTTCTGCTTGTCGTTCCCTCAGCCATCCCCGCGGATCATTCCAGAATCCATTGAAAAAGCTGTTTGGAGACACCCGCCCCATGAAGTTCAAAAGCCCCTTCCTCATCAAGCCCCACACCAAGGTTCGCCTCGCGCACCACTCCACAGACGCCCACCCCGGCGTCGCCGATAAAGACGCCGCCCACCTCATCACCCAAAAGCACAGCGAGCAGCTAGACGCTCTCCAGGAGGTCTTCTACGCCTCCCAGTCCAAGGCGCTGCTCATCGTCTTGCAAGGCATGGATACCGCCGGCAAAGACGGTACCATCCGTCACATCTTCAACCGCGTCAACCCCCAGGGTTGCGACGTCGCCTCCTTCAAAGTCCCCACCCCTATCGAAGCCCGCCACGACTTTCTCTGGCGCTGCCAGCTTCAGACCCCACCCCGTGGCATGATCGGCATCTTCAACCGCTCGCACTACGAAGACGTCCTCTCTCCCCGCGTCCACGACATCATCTCCGACAAAACCGCCCGCCGCCGCATGGACAACATCAACGCCTGGGAAGAAACGCTGGCCGACAACGACGTCCTCATCCTCAAGTTCTTCCTGCACATCTCCCGCCAGGAGCAGACCGCCCGCCTCCAGTCCCGCATCGACACCCCCGACAAGCACTGGAAGCTCTCGCCCGCCGACTTCGCCGAGCGTCAGTTCTGGCCGCAGTACTCCACCGCCTACGAAGACCTCCTCAGCCACACCAGCCACAAGCACGCCCCCTGGTTCGTCATCCCGTCTGACAACAAGTGGTTCCGCAACGTAGCCATCTCGCAGATCCTGGTCGACACCATGAAGGGCCTCAACCTCAAATACCCCAAACCCACCTTCAACCCCACAGGCCTGAATCTAGCCGCCGAAACCAGCAAAACCGTCGCCAAAAAAGTAGCCGCCCGCGAGAAGAAAGACACTCCAAGCTAACGCCAAGCCGTACCCCTGACTTTCGAGATATGCTCAACCAGACTGGAGCACTGGCTTGAGCGTTGTTTTCCTCTATGAGCGAAATTTTGGCGTTGATCGTGAAGTACAAGCTGAATTGCGTATTGATGTGACCCTTGCTGATTTGGCAACTGCCTCTCGCGAATGGCAGTCTTTCAGGCAGCAGGCAGTGGTCCCGGGCATTGTAGGCAATGATTTGCCTCTTGATAGCGCTTATTGGAATTGGCTGGAAAAAGGTTTTCGTCAGGATGCGGATGATGTTCAATTCCTGTCCGTAACGTGTATGGGCAAGTCGCAGGGATTGATGTCTTTGAGCAGGGCTACCGCAAGATGCAGGTTTCCAGAATCTTCCAGCGAAAATCTTTTGTACATTCACTATCTCGAGACTGCGCCTTGGAACCAGCCTGTGTATGCTGGGGGAAATGTGAGCTATAAGGGTGTCGGTTCAGCTCTTCTTTACGCTGCAATAGAACGAAGCGTTCAGGCTGGATGCGGAGGGGCACTCGGATTGCATTCCTTGCCGGAAGCAGAAGGCTACTACCGAAACCTTCAATTTCTGGACGGTGGGCTGGATGAAAAGCATGAAAATCTCCGCTATTTTGAGTTGGACAAATTGCAGGCTGCTATCCTGCAAGAAGGAGATTGAGCATGAAGATTCCTGATATGCCTCTATCCGTATTTCGCCGTATGGCCCAGGCCGAACATGAGGCCGGCTCTGTTTCTGCGGGCCGAACGCGACCCTCTCAGAAAATAGCTACTCCCGTAACTGACTCTCGCAAGCCGCTAACTCTGTCTTCGGCGAAAGCTGCTCGTTCGGTCTCGGCAAGCGGTACCGGCAATCGCCAAAAAGTTGGCTAGTTCGGTGAGGATGATGGCGTCAAGATCGTAGACGCAACATTAGACCGTAATCATCACCACGGCCACCAGCGCAACAACCATCCCCATTACCTGCCGCCGCGTAGGCCGCTCATGCAACTGCCACGCGGCCAGCAGTATCGTCGAAGCCGGATAAAGCGAAGCCACCACCGCCGCCACATCCAGCCGTCCCATCCGCGTCGCCCAGATAAACAGCAGATTCCCGCCCGTATCCAGTACCGCAACCCCCAGCGCCCACGCCACCGCCGTCATCCCAAACCGCTGCGCACTTTTCTCTTCGCCACCCCAAATCCGCAGCCCCAGCAGCATCACCCCGCAAGTCACCAGGCTCCCCGCACGAGCCAGCGCCACCGGCATAAACACCCCAAGCGGATTCGCCATTTTCAGCCCGACAAAATAGATCCCGAACCCTACTCCCGCGAGCAGAGCCAGCCCTAGAGTTCCTTTCCCCGAATTCTCCGGCGAGGGCCCCGCAGCAATCACCCAGATCGCCGCCAGCGCGAGCGCAAATCCCGCCAACCGCAACCCACCCGGAGCACCCTCGATCGCCATCGAAACGCCCGCCGGAATCGCCGCCGCCAGCAGCCCGCTCAACGCCGCGGAAACCCCCATCTCACCCCGCGACAGCGCAAAATAGAACGCCGTCAGCCCAATCCCCGCCGCAACTCCAGCGAGCAATCCCCACGCCAGCGGAGCCCCATGGGGCATCGCCTCATGCCTCATCAGCAGAATTCCAGCCAGCACCGCAAAGCTAACCAGATGCGCAATAAGAACGACGCGCAATGTTCCGCGCGTCGTTCCACCGGCAGCTTTTACGCCCATACCGCCTGAAAAATCCCCTCCACCCCACGACACAGCGGCCGCAAGCGCGATCAGGGCATTACTATGCACACCCACAGCCCGCTTACGGAGCCGCCGAAGGCGTTACCGGAGCCGGTGGTGCACTTGTTGCAGCAGCCGTCGGGTAATAGCCTTCCTTCGAAATGATGGTCAGTCCTGGGCGCATCACCTGTACTTCGACCTTGCGATACTTGCCGTCGAGCATAGGCTCATGGCTGTAGTAGCCCACCGTGTATTGTGTCCGAACCTCTTCCGAGATCTTCGCAAAGCTCGTCTCGATCCCGTGCTGACGGAACTCCGCATCGCTCTCTCCGCCGGTCGCTTGCGTATAGCGTGCCAGCACATTGTCGCGCATCGTCAGTGGCAGGTGAATCCTATCCAGGAAGCCCAACCCCGGAACAGCCGAATCGCCCACCAGCGTCGCATAGATTGCGATCTTGTTTGTCTGGCAGTAGCGAATCACTTCCTTCTCCTTGGCCGTGCTGCCGTACTCCTTGCCGTCGGAGATCACATACACAATCCGACGCCGTCCCTTGCCCGCATGTGCCAGCGACTCAGCCGCCGCCAGGATCGCATCGTTCAGGGGGTGGTACTCCTTCTGCGCATACATCGTGATGCCTTGCTGCCCACGTACCGCCGTCGTATTCGGATCGACGATTTCGTTGTTCTTGATCAGCGTCTGATCCAGCGGCCCGCCCATGGCCATATTCGGCTCGGTGCCTTTGCCCTTGGAACGGTCGATGATCACACCCAGCCGCGCACTCTGCGCTGCCAGAAACCCATAAGGAGACGTAGAAGTCGGCTGCGTCTGCTCATGCACCGTGCTGTTGTAGGTGAACACCGCAATCTCGTCATACGGCGTAAACGCACCCTGCAACGCACCCAGCGAGTCATTGATCCGCTGCATTGTGTCGAACGTCACCGTCTGGTCGATCACAAGCGCGACCGAAAGTGGAAAAGGATCGACGGTAAACAAACGCATCTGCTGCCGTTGTCCGTTCTCATAAACCCGGACATCGCGCCACGTCACTCCCGGAACCAGTACGTTCTTCGAGTCCTTCACAGTGAAGGGAATTTCTACAAAGTTGACGTTTACCGCACCCAGCTTGAACGTCGTATTTGCACCCTGGCCCGCAGCCGGAAGCTCTGGAACAGGTCCCTGATCGACCGCAGCCGCAGGCGTAGTCGAAGCCGGCAGGCTCGTCGTCGGAGCAATCTGGTCGTCCTTCGCCGGCGCACCCACGTTCGCGGGCGGTGGTGCATCCGGAGTAGCCGGTCCTACCGGCGTAATGGTGTTCAGGTCAGGCAACGCCTGCGGCTTCGGCGCGTCAGGAATCTGCGACTGCGCAGTCGTCGTCGTCGCAGTCGTCGCACTTTGTCCATGTACCTCGAAGCCGGCACCGGCCAACAACATCGTCAACGCCACAACCCCTACCACTTGCTTGCCAGAACCCATCCAGATCAACCCTTCTCGTTCGTTTTACTGCCTATAGCCCGACGCAGAACGCACCTCCTGAGACTACCAGCCACCGCGCCACTTCGCTATCCGTCTCATTCAATTCGGTCTTCTCTAGTAGACGTATCAGGGGCCGGTTGGAGTTGTGCATCCTCTCATTCCGCCCCCTCGACCCGCCAAATTCCCGCCCATCACCCATCCGCTGTCGCCTAAACCACACAAATCGTCGTCTAATACGGTATGCGGTCAGCCTCTTTGCGTCTTTTGCCGTCCCTGTCGTTCGCCGTGCTCCTCGCCTGCGCTCCGGCTCTCCGCGCCCAGGAAGCTCCGTCCCCCGACGGCCCACCGCCCGCGAGCACCGCTCCCGCCCAGCAGGCGCGCGACGCCAACACCACCACTCTCAACGTCAACGTCAACCTCGTCGACATCTATTTCTCGGTCCACGATAAGGGCGGTTTCATCACCAGCCTCAAAAACGGCGACTGCGGCCTTTTTGAGGAAGGCAAGCTCCAGACCCTCAAAAACTTCACGCAGGAGAAAAACCTGCCTCTCACCATCGGCATTCTGCTCGATACCAGCGGCAGCCAGCAAAACGTCCTCCCCCTCGAACAGGAATCCGGCGCCACCTTCCTCAGCAACGTCCTCACCCCCAAAGACGAAGCCTTCCTGATCTCCTTCGACGTCAACGTAGACCTGCTCTCCGACTACACCAACAACGCCCACGAAATTAAACGCGCCATCGACCACGCCTCCATCAACACCGCATCCTCCAGCGCCGGTATCCCCGGCATCGGCGGCGGCCCCATGCCCACCAGCAACCCCCGCGGCACGCTCCTCTTTGACGCTGTATACCTCGCCGCCCACGACAAGCTCCGCTCCGAAACCGGCCGCAAAATTATCGTCATGCTCACCGACGGCGGCGATCAGGGCTCACAAGAAACCCTAAAGTCCGCCACCGAAGCCGCTCAGAAGGCCAACACCATCGTCTACGTCATCCTCATCGCCGACCGCGCCTACCACCAGGGCAGCGTCTTCGATTCCAGCGAACGCGACATGTACCAGCTAGCCCAGGACACCGGCGGCCGCGTCATCAACGTAGGCCACGACGGCAAGAAGCTTGAAGCCGCCTTCGACCAGATCCAGGACGAACTCCGCACCCAATACCTCGTCAGCTACACCCCGCTCAACAAAACCGCCGACGGCAAGTTCCGCAAGATCAACATCGACTGCGGCAAAGGCGCGACCGTCCAGGCCCGCAAAGGCTACTACGCCATAGTCGGCGACTCCGACAACGACTAACTTCCCCACGCGTAGCGGCACAATTCGGGTGCCCCATCCTCACGACGGTTTCATCGTTGCTAGGGTGGGCATCGCGCGAAGAGCGCGACCGCTCTCCTTTGCACCCGCACCCCGCTAAGCGAAGCCCCTAAGCCTCCATAGCCCCCGAATAAACCGCCATCCCGGCCACAGCATCCACACCCATGGCATCCAGAGCATCCACCTCAGCGCGTTCCTTGATCCCCCCAGCCACAATCAACTGTCGTGCCGTAGTCGACCGCAAAATCGCTGCCACATCAATCGGAAACCCCTGCATCGTCCCTTCCGTATCGACATGCGTATACAGAAACGCCGAGCAGTAATCCTCCAGCCAGGTCACAGCTTCCTCCGGCGTCAGATCCACCGAATCCTTCCACCCCTTCACCGCCACCTTGCCATTCTTCGTATCGACAGAGAAGCAAAGTGCATCTTCCCCCAGAGCTTTCTTCAGCCCAGCAGCAAATGCCTTGTTCACGCCATCCGCGCTAAACAGGGAAGACCCATAGATCACCCGCTTCGCCCCGGCATCGAGCAGCCTCTGCCCATCCTCAGCCGTCTTCAACCCACCACCCACCTGGCAAGGCAGCCGCTTGCAGATCATCGCCACCAGCTCAGCATTGTCGCCCTGCCGCATCGCCGCATCCAGATCAATCAACTGCACCATCGGATACTTCGAAAACCGCTCAATCCAGTAATCAAAATCATCAAATGCAAGCTTCAGCTTCTCGCCCTGCACCAACTGCACAATCCGCCCACCCATTAAATCAATCGAAGGTATTAACATTTTTTTCTCCCACTTCCACCGCCGTCATCCTGAGCGCAGCGAAGGACCTCTGTATTTGTCGTTGCTGTTGTTCTTGCAGTTGCCGTTGTTCTTGCAGTTGTCGTTGCTCTTGCTCTTGCTCTTGCTCTTGCTCTTGCTGTTGCAGTTGCAGTTGCAGTTGCTGTTGCTGTTGCTGTTGCTGTTGCTGTTGCTGTTGCTGTTGCAGTTGCTGTTGTTCTTGTTCTTGCTGTTGCTTCTGAGATAGGTCCGGGCTTTAGCCCGGACATTAAAACCCGCCCCAGAATGGGCTTTAGCCCCCGGGATACGCTCTCTTCCATCTCATCACTTATCCCAAATCGAGCCAAGCCCGATTCGTCAGACGCTATCTAACTCCGGAGGCACTAGCTACATCCTCAGCACGGCAACCTCATCGCCACACCCGCCGCCGCAACCTCACCCTTCAACACCCGTGAATCCGTAATCCCAAAGTGAAAGATACTAGCAGCCAACGCCGCATCGGCCTTGCCACTCAAAAACACCTCCGCAAAATGTGCGGCTGATCCCGCACCACCACTCGCAATCACCGGAATCTGCACAGCCTCACTCACCGCACGCGTCAACTCGCAATCGAACCCGTTCCGCATCCCATCGGTATCCATCGACGTCAACAGAATCTCTCCCGCTCCACGCGCCTCAGCCTCACGAGCCCAATCCACCACCCGCAGCCCCGTCGCCTTCCTTCCACCCGACACATAAACTTCCGCATCGCTAACACCCTGAGCACCACGCCGCGCA
>FSXA01000621.1_pt1 | contig 13440 bp, 6 predicted proteins | sample 1638081 | NCBI WGS metagenome assembly FSXA01 (sample SAMEA3914788, study PRJEB12502) | metagenome | biome: forest; material: soil | place: Canada | collected 2011-07-03 | depth 0.1 m
CTTATCAAGTGTTCCGCATCTTTCACGAGATCCTTAGTGCCAGTGCGGAAGAGCGCTCCAGCATTGCCTTCATGATCGACCAGAGTCATAACCTCAAGGGCAAAATCGAGGCGATGGTCCAGAGTGTAGTGGCGGCTCAGGAACTTTATGCCAAGGCCGCGTTGGTCGACCGTGAGCGACTCTCCGTGCTTCAGCAGAACTGCTCACTTGTAGAAGCCGAAGAGTGTTTTCGCGATGCCTTCTGGCAGGATGTGCGCCCGATCGTGAGGGAGTGGAGGCAAGCGCGAGGATTTCCGGTTGACCCCTTGCGGGCTCTGGCGAAGAGTGGCTATATCGAAAAGATCACTCGAGACCGCGCAGCACGGAACGCCGGCACCATAGCGAGCTATGCATGACCACGCTAATGTTGTTGCCTTATCGAATTCATCCCTCGTAGAAGTAGTTCAAACGAGGCACGATCATAGGATTCATCAGAAAATATTTAGAATTTATCGGGTATTGGTGCAGCTTTACAGCTCAATAGTGGCAGGTGACCATGGCAGCGCGTAAGACGACAAAGAGGCTCTATCTCATTCCGGTGCTATCGAAGTCTCTCGACATTCTCGAGCTTCTGCAGTCTGAGAATGAGCCGATGACTCTGGAAGCCATTCATCGCAGAACGCTCACCTCGAAGACCACGGTCTACCGCATTCTTAAGACCTTCGTCCATCGCGGATATCTTTCCCAAGCTTCAGACGGAACCTATCGGCATGTCACTGGTCCGAAGAAGCTCCGCTTCGGATTCGGAGGCCAGAGCGCAGAGCTGCCATTCTCCATCGAGGTGACAGAGAGCCTGAAGGCTGCTGCCACAGCGATCGGCGTCGACCTCCTCATTTTGGATAACTGTTACGATGGCCCGACCGCCGTACGGAATGCCGAAGAGTTCATCAAAAATAAAGTTGATCTGGTCATCGAATTTCAGGTGGAGCAGGACGTAGCGCCTGTCATCGGCGACAAGATTGCCGGAGCCGGCATCCCGCTGATCGCGATTGATATACCTCATCCGCATGCCACCTACTTTGGTGTTGATAATTATCGCGTCGGTTGGGAGGCCGGGGAGGAGCTCGTCAAGCACGCCATCCATCACTGGGCTGGCAAGGTAGATTGGGTGATTGGGCTGGATCTGGCTGAGGCCGGTCAGCTCGTGCAGAGCAGAATTACCGGAGCCTTCGAAGCTGTCCGGAAAGGCCGCCCCGATCTTCCGGTCGAAGCATTCGTTAGGATCGATGGGCGCGGTTTGCGGGACAAGAGTAAAAAGCTTGTTTCAGATTTTCTTAATCGGCATCCCAAAGATAAGCACATCTTGATTGCGGCTGCGACAGATTCAAGCGCTCTTGGTGCGGCAGACGCTGTGCGTGAACATAAACGCGAAAAGCATGTTGCTATTGTTGGCCAGGACTGTATCGCCGAAGCCATCGCTGAGATACAGAAAGACAAGTCCCCACTCATAGGATCGGTTTCGCACGAGCCCAGCTCTTATGGCCCCAGCTTGATTCACCTGGGACTATCGTTATTGCGTGGCCAGATGGTGCCACCCTATAACTACGTGACACACAAGATGGTGACGCGTAAATCGCCTCTCTCCAGGTAGAATTCTGCTGCTCCTGCATCACCTGACTCAGCGATGTATCGAAGCGATTCCACGGCAATACCGAGGCAGTGCAAACCATAAATAAACACTAATTCCATATAGGGAATAATTGCTGTATTGACTCTTGATGTGGAATGATAGCGAAGAGTCATTTGGCCGAAAGGGATAGGAATTCAAGATGACAGCGCATGGAGGCCTTCGATTTCTTGAGGATCGGTGGGACGAATCGGTAGCAGCAACGCTCGACGCTCCAGAGTTGCTGAGATATCGGTCCAACCTGCTGGGGTCTGACCTGCGCATTACGAACTTTGGTGGCGGAAACACCAGTTCCAAGCTCAAGCAGGTGGATCCGCTCGACGGCAAGTCCAAGGAGATCCTTTGGGTGAAGGGAAGTGGCGGCGATCTTGGCAGCATTAAGCGCTCTGGATTTGCTACGCTCTATTCGGATAAGCTGCTGGCTCTCGAAGCGGCATATCGTGGTGTGGATTTCGAGGACGAGATGGTGGACATGTATCCCCTCTGCACCTTCGGAAATAATCCCGTCGCTGCTTCCATTGACACGCCCCTGCATGGGTTCCTTCCGTTTCCGCACGTGGACCATCTTCACCCTGACTGGGGAATCGCGCTCGCGGCCTCAGCCAATGGCAAGATCAAGATGGAGGAGTTCAACAAGGAGTTTGGTCACACATTAGCTTGGCTACCCTGGCAGCGTCCTGGCTTCGAACTCGGCATGATGCTCAAGAAGATTGTGGAGGATACCCCTGGATGCGACGGCGTCGTCCTCGGCGGCCACGGTTTATTCACCTGGGGAAATACGCAGCGTGAGAGCTACTTGAATACCATCACCATCATCGACCAACTCGGCCAATTCATTGAGCGTCATGCATCGACCGAAGGTCACAAGCACTTCGGTGGACGCAAAGTCGAGACGCGGCCGGACCGTACGGAAATCGCTGCCGCGATCATGCCGTATCTGCGCGGTGCCGTGTCGCGAAAGCAGCGTTGGATCGGAAGCTACACGGGCTCTCAGCAAGTGTTGGACTTTGTGAACTCCGAGAGCGCGGAAAAGTTGGCGCACCTGGGCACGAGCTGTCCTGACCATTTCATCCGCACCAAGATCCGGCCAATGTTCATCAACTGGAACCCGGCCGCCGAACCCGCAGAGCTGAAGGAACTCATCGAGACCGCACTTGAAACCTACCGCGGCGGCTATGCAGAATATTACAAAAAGCATGCGCTCCACGATTCACCCGCCGTACGCGATGTAAGCCCAACCGTCGTTTTGATTCCTGGCGTCGGAATGTTCAGCTTCGGTAAGAACAAGCCTGAATCCAGAATCACCGGCGAGTTCTACATCAACGCGATTGGCGTCATGCAAGGCGCAGGTTCCCTTGGCACAGGCGTCCATTGCATGGACATTCCGCAGGCTGGCTCCGCCGCCACGCCTGAGCAATTCTCCATGTACCAAAATTACGTAGCGCTGCCTCCAAGCGAAGCATTTCGTATCGAGTACTGGAAGCTCGAAGAGGCCAAGATTCGTCGCCAGCCCCCTGAAAAAGAATTGAGCCGCAGGATCGCACTCATCGTCGGCGGAGGCAGCGGCATCGGCCGCGAAACGGTTCTTCTCGCCGCCGAGCGTGGCGCACATATCGCAGTGGCCGATCTCTCCCTCGAGGCCGCACAGCAAGTTGCGGACGAAGCGCGTGCGATCGGTGGAAAGGAGTGTGCCGTCGCGATTGCCATCGACATCCGCAAGCGCGATGCCATCAGAGCCGCGCTCAATGCTACCGTCATGGCATTTGGTGGTGTCGACCTTCTTATCAATACCGCCGCTCTATTTCCATCCTCTCCCGATGGCATCATCTCCGATGCGCAGTGGGCGCTCACACTTGAGGTGAACGTCACCGCAAACTACTTGCTCACCGATGAGGCTTCGCACCTTTTCAAGGACCAGGGACTCCGCAGCAGCGTTGTTCTTACCAGTTCTGCAAATGCGGTGGTACCCAAGCGTGGCAGTGAAGCCTATGACGTCTCCAAGGCCGCGCTGAGTCATCTCGTCCGTGAACTTGCTGTGGCGTATGCACCGTTGCTGCGTGTAAACGGCATAAGTCCCGCCACTGTCGTAAAAGGCTCGACGATGTTCCCACGCGATCGTATCAAAGCCTCCCTGACGAAGTACGGCATTGCCTTTGACGAGAATGCCAGTGATGACGACTTGCGGAATCTGCTCGCTGCGTTCTACGCAAAGCGCACCCTCACCCACGTGGCCATCGACCCCAAAGACTGCGCCGAAGCAATTCTCTTTATCGGAGGCCCCAAGGCTCCGGTGACCACTGGCCATCTCATCCCCGTGGATGGCGGCCTTACAGAGGCCTACCTGCGATGAACCGGGGGGACCTCACGGTCGACAGCGCAGAACCTCCGCTCTCCCCGCGAGATCAACGGGCTCTTGTTGCGATCGATCTTGGAGCGGAAAGTTGTCGCGTGTCCCTGCTGCGATGGGAGGATGGTCGCCCCAGCATCCATCTGGTTCACCGCTTTCCAAATGACGCCATCGCCCGCCCTGACGGTTTACGCTGGAACATCCACCGAATCTTAAGCGAGCTGGAGCGGGGTCTCGAAGACTGCGCCGCAATCGCCACAGAAGGAATTCGTTCCATTGCCGTCGATGGCTGGGCTGTCGACTACGTTCGTCTGAATGCGCAAGGGAATTCCCTGGAAGATCCCTTTTGCTACCGCGATGAGCGCACACTAGCGAGTGAGCCCCTCCTTCATCAGCGATTGTCCGCGGAGAGTATGCGCGACATCACGGGCATTCAATTGCTTCGCATCAACACCGCGTACCAGATGGTTGCGGATGGTGGTGACCTTCGTGTTTTGCGTTGGCTGAATCTTCCCGAATATATTCTCTATCGCCTCGGCGGACGTCCCGTGTCTGAAGTGACCAACGCAAGCCACACCCAATTGCTTGCCCTCGATGGTGAATGGTCGCGCGAAGTCTTCGCGGCTATCGATGCCCCCATGAATACGGCGCCAACGTTGGTATCGCCCGGTACAGATATCGGCCCGCTGGGTGGAAGACTCGCCGAGCTTCCCGCCTTTGCAGATACTCGTTTGATCGCCCCAGCCTGCCACGATACCGCGTCTGCAATCGCATCGATTTCCGACACGAGCGACGAGTGGGCCTACATTAGCTCCGGCACGTGGTCGTTAGTAGGCACTGTACTCGATTCCCCTATCAACACGCAGCAGGCTCGCTTGAAGAACTTCACGAATCTTCGCGGCGTGGACGGCACGATCTGTTTTCACAAGAACGTCAACGGCATGTGGCTGTTGCGCCAGTGCATCGAGGCGTGGAATGAGGATGTAGCCCTAGAGAACCCTGAGCTACTGACCATCAGCCACCTCATCGAAGCGGCTGATGCCTTCGCCCCTCGCGACTACATGCTCGACGTCGATGACCCAGATCTTCTTCTACCGGGCCGCATGCCTGAGCGTGTCAACGCACAGCTTCGCCGCCGCGGTCTACGTGAATTCGACCCCACACGAGAGCACGCTGTCGAACTGGCCTCGTTTCTATTTCATAGTCTTGCCGCGCGTTACGCCGAAGTGCTCCACAGCGTTGTGACCATTACGGGCAAACATCTTCAACGCCTCTACATCATGGGAGGAGGTAGCCAGAATAAGTTGCTCAACCGCCTGACGGCCGAGGCAACTGGGCTACAAGTTATCTCTGCCGGCACGGAGTGTTCGACTATTGGCAACTTCGCGGTCCAATTGGCCGTGCTTGAAGATCCTGGTGACGTCACCGGTCGCCGAACCTCCACATGGGCCGCACGACTTAATCGCCAGTAAATCGTCCACAATGGTTCTCAATAAAATAATGGACAGTCACCGGAGAAGGCTGACTGTCCATCGATCATTTCGTCGATTCGGAACTATTTTAGAACTCCACTCGCAAGCCAAACTGCATGCGGCGATATTCGCTCAGAATTCCAGTATAGTTTCCGAGATTCGTGCTGGCAGACCGTGCGTTCAGTCCAGCCAGGCTGACATCAAATCGATCAGAGTTCGTAATGTTGTAGACCTCGGCTGCAAACTTGATTCGTATTCTGCGGCCCACGTTCCAGGTCTTGGTAAGCGAGGAGTCGATATCGAAGTAACCGTCTCCGCGGAAGATGTTGCGCGAACCGGCTTCACCTGCATACGGAAGCCGAATGTACTGGCCGAAATAGATGCCGTTGTTCACATTGGAGACGGTCGTCGCATCGAAGGCATGGTAAATGCCGTTGGCGAAGTTCCGATGCGTCTTCACATTCCCGATATTGAAGGACATCGCGGGATTGTTGTAGTTTGACGGATACGCAGGCGACTCCAGCGAGAAGGGAAGGCCACTGGTCCAGCGGGCGAGACCAGCGATCTGCCACCCACCAAGAAGTGCGTCCACAAATGTATTCGATGTCGCCAGGAACTGCTTACCGTGTCCAACCGGCAAGACATAAACCCAATCGGCACTGATCAGACTGTGCGTATCAAAATCCGAAACTCCCTTGTTGAGCTTCGGATTCCAGGTATTCTGAATCGCAAAGTTGGTATAGGCATCGTCCGTGTTGCCTTCCTGGCTGGTGCGCTCCGTCTCAGAGCCCAGGTCCAGGGACTTGGAGAACGTGTAGTTGACGTCCACCGTCAACCCATGGGACGGCGGATGGCGAAGGGTGAACTGTAGCGCATTGTAGGAACTGGTTCCAATCGTATCTTCAGCGTAGAGAGACGAAAACTGGTTGTTGAAGAAACGCGACTGCGTGGGAATGCCGGGATAAAAACCGTACGGCGCAAAGTCCAGCTCGACTAGCGAGAAGGTCTCACCGTTCGTATAACGTTCAGGAGCCCACGCGTTGTTGAAGACCGCCTGCGTAGCGCTTTCACCCGGGTAGTCGAGGTTCTTCATATAAGGGAAGACATTCTCGAAGTAGGGAATCGCTTGAATGAGTCCGTTCGTCTTTTGGGTACATCCAGTCGGGCAGTTGTAGTCCGTAGTCGTGCCAAACGGAGCAGCGTCGACGGCAGCCGAGAGTTTACGCGCGTTGGAGAAGTAATCGCCACCGCCTTGCGGGTCCGTATAGTCCACGTTCTCGGCCATATCGACCTGTTGGATGAGATGCCGTCCGAGCCGCCCGACATACGCCTCCTCAAGCACGAAGCCTGCCGGAAACTCGTGCTGCAGGGAGACATTGAACGCCTCTGCATACGGCGTCTTCAAGCGGTTGTCGAGACCCCAGGCAATCTCAAAGTTGTCTACCGGCGCCTGGTAGGGAAACGAGATCGTAGGCGAGACAGGAGGTAGGGATATGTCCGGCAGCGCGTTGTACGCCGTAAAACGCGGAGCGTTCTCGAAGCCGAGCTGGTCCGCCGGGTTGGTGATGCCGGCGCTCAGGCCGAGGGAACCTTCGCTTGCAAAATTCTGTGCCAGCGCCTCGCCGTAGTGGTCATAGTAGATGCCGGCACTCGCACGTATCGAGGTCTTTGGATCAGGAGAGTAGACAATCCCGAAGTGCGGCGCAATATTATCTTTCTGCTTGGGATACAGCCCGGGCGCACCGTTTGCCTTGCCCGCGGGTGCCAGCGAAATCAGGGGTTCGTAGATCTGGCCTTGCAGCGCAGCCGTCTCACGCTCCTTGTACCACGCATCGGTGTCGATGGTCGGCGCAATCTCCTGACCGTGGATCTCATACGGGACCTGGAGAATGGTGTGACGCAGTCCATAGGTGATCGTCAGATTCGGGCGCGCATGCCAGGTGTCCTGCAGAAAGTATTCGAACTCGTTGATGCGGTAGTCGCGATTAAGGAAGGTACCCTCCGCTTGGGCTGTACCCTCCGTGGGGCTCGTGATCGCATAGTTATAAACTCCGGTGACCTCAGGAACAATTCCCATGAGATCGGCATACGCGATCGGCCAGTAATCGCTGTAAAAGCCGCTTGAGATATTGGCGGGGGCAGGCAGATCGCCCTGGTTTGCATACGCGTAGTTGGTTTCCGCGCCGCCAAAGGAGTCCGCATCCGTCCCGGTCTCGTCGGTGATACCACGCCAATTACCGCCGATCGCGATCGTATGCGAGCCCTTGGTCCAATTCAACGTGTCCGTAATGTTATTTACCGGAACATGCAAAAAACTATTGCGCGTCTGCGCGGTCGGCTGCGTCAGCCCGTAGACATAGACATATTCGCCGACACCCACACCGCCAACCTGGTAGCCCTGGCGAATATATCCATAGCGCAAATCGTTGACGATATTCGGGGTAGGAATCCAGGTGTAGCCCGCAGCAATGCCCTTGGTATTGTCATCCGTCAGGCTTGCAGGAGGCTGTCCGGGCAAGTTTTCAGCTCCAGCGGCTGTATCTTTCTGCAGGTTTCCGCGAACGAACAGGTGATGTTTGCTGCTCGGAATATAGTCGATTTTCAGGATGCTCGTATTCTGCGTACTGGGTGTCGGCGAGACAAAATAGAACGCGCCGGAGTTGATCCCGTCGCCAAGAATCGTGCTCGTCGCTGTAGGCACCTTCGCATAGTAAGAAAGTATCGCGGCGTTCGGACCGGGACCGTTGGGGCAAACGGTCGCACCGTTATAGTAGTTGCTGGGCTGGGTACAGGGTTCGTCGAGGGCCGTGACCTGCGCGGGCGAAAGATAATCGGTGTTCCCGCTTGCATCCACGTATCCCAACTCACCTTGCATAAAGCTGGCCGTCGGCACCGTTGCTCCAACCACGGTATCCGTGCCGATACGCAAGCCCTCATAGTTGAAGAAGTAGAAGAGCTTATCCTTCAAGATCGGTGCGCCAATGCTGCCGCCAAAGACGTTCTGAATATACTTCTGCGGAACATTCGGCAGGCCCTCGATAATTTCGCTGTTTCTATTGAAGAAGTTATTCGAGACCGTGTTCGTCGGGCGGTAATACTCATAGAGCGAGCCATGATAGTGATTCGTTCCGCTCTTTGTCACAAGGTTGACCTGCGCGCCCGACGAACGGCCCGCCTCGGCAGTGCCATTCGACGTCGTCACACGAAATTCTTCCGTGGAATCCAGCGTAGAGCGAAGAACGCCCGTGAACGCCGTGCCCTGAGTCTGATCATTGTCGTCCAGACCGTCGACGGTGATGTTGCCTTGATCCGATCGTCCGCCAGCAACCGCGCCTGTGCGGCTGTCCGTGTTCTCCGGTCCCAGGTACAAAACGCCGGGCTGCAGTGTCAGCAGGGAGATTGGATTGCGCCCATCCATCGGTAGCGCCTCGATCGTCGCATTGCCTACTGCGTTGCCTTCGGTTGCGTCGGTAAGATTGAGCGCTTGCGTTGCAGAGCTTACGTTGATCGTCTCTTTGCTCGAATTCACGCTCAGTGCAAAGTTGATGGTTGCAGGCTGGTCGACCAGCAGCTCCGCAGTCCGGCTCTGTGGACCAAAACCGGCGGACGTAATATCGATGAAATACGTCGCCGGCGTGACCACCGGAAATATGTAGTAACCAGATGCGTTGGTCGTCGCATGATAACTGGTCCCGTTTGCCCTGTCCGAGAGAGTGACAGTTGCGTTCTGGACAAGGGCCCCACTGGAATCAGTGACGACACCTCTCAGCGAGGTGGTTGCCGTCTGGGCAAACGCTGTTGCACAGCACAGGCATACCAATACAAGGACAACGGCACGTATGCGTCTCATCAAGAAATCCTCCAGAATAGTCACTGCCAGGGCACCTGTGGGTGATGTTCTATAAGGTCGAACTGGCTGAAGAAAAAGCTTCACCAATGGCCTAGGAACTAGACCGTATGATCAGCCCGGAACTCTGCGGGTGGCTGTTGGAGATGCGAAGTTGCTGCACTCGATTAGTCAAAGACGGATTTAATCTTCAGCTAAACCCATCGTGAATTAATGTGTGTTTCATGATGACACCTGGTCAGTAGGGTGTCAAATTGTATGCCGCTTTGTTCACAGCGTCGATTTTTTTTTGCCCGGACAAATAAACTCGGCACTTCTGGAAAACCTTATCAACGTATGAGCCTGAATACGCAGTGCGCCACGATTGGTTCCGTTACGCGTTGTGGATATCTTTCAGCACAGCCATCGCCGCGTTACGACCATTGATTCCGATGACGCTGCCTCCCGGATGGGTGCACGCTCCACAGAGATAGACCCCCTCCATCGGAGTGCGCGCGGTGAGCCTCTTTGCCCACATGTATGGAGGCAAACATTCTCCCTGGAAGATATGGCCGCCAGTGAGTCCCACTTTCTCCTCGATATCGGGCGGCCCCAGAACCTGCGCGTCAATCACCGCGGTCTCAATGTTGGAGCAATACCGCCTCAGTGACTTCAGCGCCAATCGCTTCACCTCGTCCCGGCGCTCGTCCCAGGATCCGTGCGCAAAGCGATACGGAACATACTGCGCAAACACCGACATCGTATGCTGTCCCGCAGGAGCCACGGTTGCATCGTGCACGCTCTGGAAGTACAACTCACACCATAAGTGTTCCGGCAACTCACCACGTCTCGACGCCGCATACCCAGCCTTCCACTCCTCATGCGTGAGCGGCGCATTGATCTGTCCATAGTGATGCGGAGCATCCACTCCTGGTCGCGCGATGAAGTCAGGCAGCTCCCGCAGCAGCACATTCAGCTTCACGGTACAGCCCTCCATCGGGACGCGCTCGACCTGCGCTCGCCAGCCACCCTCGGCATCCTCCCCAAGCATTTTCAGCGTCCGTTGCGGATCAGCGTTTGATACCACAACCGCTGCATGAATCCTCTCTCCACCTTCGAGCACAACCCCTTCGCCCGGCACGATCCGCGCAACCGGCACGCCGCTCGCGACCACCGCGCCAGCCTCCTTCGCCGCGTCGCAAAAGTAGAACGAAACCATTCCCATGCCGCCGCGCACATATCCCCACATGCCGGGCATTCCGCCCAATCTTCCCGACGCATGATGAAAGCGAATCGAAGCCGTACCCGCGTCGAACGGACTCGCATTCGTTCCAATCACGCCCTGTCCCAGGTACGCGGACTGCAGCCGCTCATCCCGCAGATAGCGCTCCACAAACTCCGCCATCGACCAGTCGGACAGCAGGTGCTTTGCCTCGTCATCAGCTCCCAGCCGCCGCTCGATCTCCTCGGCGGTTGGCGCATCCCCAATCCATGCGTCCTGATCACTGTCCGGTCGCAGCTTGTCGCGTAGTCGACGAACAACATCATTCATCGCGTGCCAGCCTTCAACGTCGGCCGGAGCAAATCGCCGTACCTCCGCTTCGCACGCCTCGTCATCATCCCACAGTTGGATACTCGAGCCATCTAGAAACGGAACAAACAGTCCGTTGACCGCAGGCGTCCACTGAAACCCGCGTTCGGCTAAGTTGAGCTCACGCGCTACCAGCGGATGGAGCAGGCCAGCAAGATACGCGCACGGCGACATATGCACACCCGGAAACGGCTCCTCGATCGTGCATGCTCCGCCCACCCGCGCACGTGCTTCCAACACCAGCACCCGCTTACCCGCTCGCGCCAGGTACGTAGCGCATGCCAACCCGTTGTGTCCGGCGCCGATCACAATCGCGTCCCAGCGTTGCGATGCAAGCTCGCGGATCGTAGCCGGAAGCCCAATTTCGCCCAACACAGCAGCAGTAGGTGACGTCAATGCGTATCTCCCTTATAGAAATCAAAGCAGAAGTCCACGCATTCACCATACATCCTCGCGCTGCCGGCTGTTACTCCAAAGGCTTCAGCGATTGCAGCAGCGTAGGAATCAGCTCCGAGACCGTCGGATGAATATGTACCGCCCGCGAGATGGTCGTGTATGGCGCCTTCGCATACATCACATCCAGCAGGCAGTGGATGGCTTCATCGCACCCCACACCCAGCAACGAGGCGCCAAGAATAAGCTTGCTCTCAGCGTCCACCAGCACCTTCATAAAGCCCAGGCTCTCGCCTTTCTCGACCGCGCGATTTACGCGCGTCATGGGCCGCGTGGCGATCAGCGCAGGCTTCCCCGATTTGCGCACTTCATCTTCAGTGAGACCAATGCGTCCAAGCGGCGGATCAAGGTACATCGCATAGCAAAGAATCCGATCCGAAACCCGCCGCGGATCGTTGTCGAGCAGATTCGCCGCAACAATCTCATAGTCGTTGTACGCCGTATGAGTAAACGCTCCGCGCCCATTGCAGTCCCCCAGCGCATAGATCCCGGGTACGTTGGTGCGAAGCTCATCATCCACCACGATGTACCCTCGCTCATCGGTAGCGACTCCCGCCTTATCCAATCCCAGGTCATCCGTATTGGGTACGCGTCCCACGGCCAGCAGTACATGCGACCCGATGGCGCGTGGCTCACCGCTCGTACAGTTGATTCCCACCTCTACACCGTCCTCGTGAGGCTTCAGTTGTATACACTCAGCGCTCGTCCGGATCTGAATCCCCTCAGCCTCCAAAATGCTCTGCACACACGCAGAGACATCCTCGTCTTCATGCCCCACCAGCCGCGGTCCCTTCTCGACGATCGTGACCGTACTGCCAAAGCGCCGGTACATCTGTCCAAACTCAATGCCGATATAGCTGCCGCCGACTACCACAAGGTGTTTCGGCAACGTGTTGAGTGCGAGCAAACTGCTGTTGGTCAGGAACGGCACCTCGTGTACGCCCGGCAGATTGGGAACGGCCGCTCGCCCCCCCACATTGATAAATATCTGTTTCCCCTCCAGCACGTCCTCCCCCACCCGAACGCTCGTAGCCGACTCAAACCGAGCAGTCCCTCTGAAGACCGTGACCTTCGGGTTATTCCGCAACGACGCCTCGACGCCGTTGCGCGACTTCGAAACAATGCCCTCGCGCCGCGCATTCACCGCCTTCATATCGACCTCAACAGAAGTATCGATCGAGACCCCGTAATCGCCCGAACGTCGCGCCACATGTGCAGCATAAGCGCTGGCGATCATCGCCTTGGTAGGTGTGCATCCAGTATTCACGCAGGTCCCACCGAACAACTTGCGCTCCACAAACGCAACCGTCTGTCCGGCCCCGGTAAGGCGAGCTGCGAGGGAGGGACCAGCCTGTCCCGCTCCAATAATGATTGCGTCGAATGTCTTCATGGCGAGTTAGATGTCCATGACCGCCGACTCGGCTACCCAAAAACAACGGTCGCTTTCCGAACTCAATGGTAGAGCAGGAACGGTTTGCGGGCTTCCTCAAACGCAGCCAGTTTGGGAGCCCATGCCTCGGCGATCGCGCGCGGCTCGTCCCCGCGCTCTATCGCATCCAGCGTACTCCGGCTACCGATCAGCCGCAGCGTCTTCTCCAAATCAAACTGCCCCGGATACAGCCGATGCAATACGCTGAGAATCTCCACGCCCAACTCCGGAGCATCAAGTGCCCGCCGGTCCGTCACGGTAATGCCCACCGCCTCGATCGTCTGCCCGTGGAAAGGATAATGATTCGCCGTCTCCGCCACGCTGGTCGTCGTCGCCCGGAAGCTGACCCCCGGAATATACCGCGCGTCCAGCGCCTCTACCACCTCTGCAGCGTGCATCCATGAAGCCCCGAACAGCTCGAACGGCGTGTCCGTCCCGCGCCCCACGGATACCCCGCTAAAGTCCAGAAACCCGAGCCCCGGATACAGGATCGCCGCGCCCATCGTCCGCAGATTCGGACTGGGATTCGTCCACGACAATCCCGTCTCATCGAAGTACTCGCCGCGTGCCCAGTACTGCATCGGCACCACCGTCAAATCAACATCCAGATGCTTCACGCCAACGATATACCGCGCGAGCTCTCCAATCGTCATGCC
>FSXA01000395.1_pt1 | contig 13418 bp, 13 predicted proteins | sample 1638081 | NCBI WGS metagenome assembly FSXA01 (sample SAMEA3914788, study PRJEB12502) | metagenome | biome: forest; material: soil | place: Canada | collected 2011-07-03 | depth 0.1 m
CCGCCGTTGGCCATCAACGGAGATGCGCACAACTTCGACTTCCGTGAAGACGATCACGACTACTACTCGCAGCCGGGTAACCTCTTCAGGATGCTTTGCCCGGAGGAAAAGCAGCGTCTGTTTGAAAACACGGCTCGCTCGCTCGCGCCCGCCGAGAAGCAGGTTCGGGACCGCCATGTCTCGAACTGCAGCAAGGCGGATCCGGCTTACGGCGAGGGTGTTGCCCAGGCTCTGGAAGTTGTCCTCGCAGCGAGCAAGTAATCCAGTGTCCATCTAGGTCGAGCAGCTCGGCATTACGGGTGGCCTAATGCATACCATCCTTCAACTCCTCAGACAGGCCGGAGGGTGGCACCCCGGCCTCTACCTCCAGATCGAGAACCAGCCCCATATGGCGTTGCTGATTGAGGCGAGCGATGCATCCTTCGAGCATGCTTGCGCTGCAGGAGCGCACCCCAACCCCTACTACTGCGGCTAATGCGCCGCTGCTGAGGCCTTTGCTTCTTCTGGACTGGGGCGGCGCATGATGAAGGGGAGTGGCACCAGGAGCAGAACGAGCGCACCAAGTACCCAGAAGGAGTTGACGAAACCGAGCACGTTCGATTGCAGGTCAATCTGTGCGGAGAGCTGTGCCAGCGCGCGATGCGACGCGTCGGATGTGCTGGCGCCCATCGCGATGAAGTTCTGCGTCATAACGTTGAGCTGCTGCTCGAAGAACGGGTTGGCGTGGTTCGCGTGCGCGGTAAGCGCGGTGCGATGAATCTGACCTTGACGGGTGATGAAGTTGTTCAGCAACGACACACCGATGGCGCCACCGATATTTCGCGTGAAACTGCTTATGCCGGAAACCTGGTTATATTTGTTACGCGGAACGGCGACGTAGTTGAGCGTGCTGATCGGGCTGAAAATCAGCGGGATACCGATGACCTGAATGACGCAGTAGGCCGTCATGGTGCCAAAGCCCACACCGAGATAGATATTCGTAACGTGGAAGAGTCCGAATGAGGTAATGCCACAGGCGATGATAACGCGTGGATCAAACTTGCTGGCCAGGATGCCAGCGATGGGCATCATGAACGCAAGTGCAATGCCTCCGGGCGAGAGAGCCATGCCCTCGCGTGCGGCGGTATAGCCGAGATCGTTCTGCAGGAACTGCGGCAGTAGAATCGTGCTGCCGTTCAACACGATGCCGAGGATGAAACTGAACGTGGCGGCGGTTGCGAAGTTGCGCTTGCCAAGCAGACGCAGGTCCATGATCGGATCTTCGTGGGTGAGCTCGCGAATGACCAGAGCGACCAGCGCGACGATGGCGATGGCAAAGCTGACGAGGATGATCTGTGAGGAGAACCAGTCTTTCTCCTGGCCCTGGTCGAGCACGTACTGGAGGAAGCCCACGCCAATGACGATGAGCTGATGCCGGTGTAGTCCACGCGCATTGCCTTGCGGGCAAGCTCCTTCAGGTATGCGGGATCGTGCACGACACGGTGCGTGAGCAGTAGCGAGATGATTCCGATGGGCACAATGATGAAGAAGATCCAGTGCCAGCTGTAGTTGTCGGTGATCCAGCCTCCCAGTGTGGGGCTGATCGCGGGCGCGACAACCACTGCCATGCCGTACATCGCGAAGCCCATGCCGCGCTGCTTGGCTGAGAAGGTATCGGCCAGAATAGCCTCGCGCGCTGCGGTCGAGCGCCGTCTGGCGATCATGGGTGCTGTTCTGAGTGCGGTGATCCTCGAGAGCCACTTTCGGCCGAAGCTCCGCCTCGACGGTGTGCTGGAGGAACTATACGAGGCCTTAGTCCATGTTTAAGCATTGCTCCTGCTTCGCAATCACACGGTTTTGGGGGTCCGAGTTCGGGAAAGCTCTTTTCTTCTCGCGGAACGCTCGAGATGTAGAATGGCGTCCCACCCCTGACTCCACCCACGTGCTGATTGAGCCGCACCGGCGCCCGCCTTCGGCGTGGTATGGAAAGTTTCGCGCAGGAAGGCACCTCGTGAATCCGCACTCATCGACGAGGTGCTTTACGGGGTATGAGCACTTTGTGCTCCTCGAACATCGCATAATCGAGCATCGGCAGGTCGGGCTTGTGCTGGGGAAACAACCTGAATTGAACTTCCTTCGCAATCGCCAACTCCTGTTCGGCCCGCCTCTTGGCTTCGAGGTGTCCCGCGTATGCTTGTCTAGCGGCTTCAATCTGGCGGGTCGCCTCATGGAATCCCGCAAGCACAAAGGTATTCCCATCCGGATCCTCGAACCGGCAGAACACTCCGCCGAAAGCGGGCCTTTGGATCGCGAGTGTAAATCGGACACCCCGTTTTGACCATTCATGGTATTTCGCTTCCACGTCTTCGGTAAGAAACGTGACAGCTCTTGAGTGCCAGACAAGACGCTCTTCATCGCTCTCTTCTGCCGGCAGAACAAGCGCCAGGCTTGCAGTACCGTCGGGGGGGGCAACCTCAATCCAACGGTGTCCAGAGGCGAACCGAACATCGGACAGCAGTTGAAATCCAAGTTGCTCAACAAAGAAGCGCATGCTGCGTTCCTGGTCGCGGACAAACACGCTCACGAACTGGACCCTGAGATAGGCCTCATCTCTGTTCGGGAGGATCGCCTCGCGATCGCGGCCAGAACTGATATCCGGCCCGGAAGTATTGGACACGATCTTGTCCGTGAGCCAGGGATCTGTTGCGCTCTGACCTGGCGCCGCGTCTTCGCTGTTCATGCAAGAAGTCTACAAGGATTGATGCGAAAGGAAGTGGCCAAGAGATTGGTCATTTACCAAAAGAAGAGGGCGGAGCGAGGGAGTTCATGGCTTGCTCGTTCCGCAAAACGTCGGCGGAAATTTTCCAACCGTGAGGAGGATTCCATTTTCGCCGCCTTTACGGCTCCATACCGATCCGTCAGGATTCAACTGTACATGGATTAGTCCCCTGAAACGACGCAGGGGCTTGTAACCGCCCGCTCGCTCCCGGAACCGGACCCTTCATCCCCACAGCCTGTCTCAACGTGCCTTGAGACAGATAGGGACTGGTGCGGTAGTTGGGCTCTGGGCGGTTTCGGCAACCTTCCGTACGCGTCCGAGCATTCAACGAAGGAGAAGGGAAGTGACACGCCCCAATGGCCCAGACCGGCTGTAATTTGAGCACGACGGTAGACGACCCGCCCCGAAAAACTAAGCCGAAAGGAAGCCGTTGAAATCGATTGCCGCTTTCTCAAACCACTCCTAAGTTAGGATGGCTCGGCGCGATTTTCGCAAGGACAAGAACCGCCGGTCGGGATTGATGAAGGACCTATGTTGTTGGCAATTGCCCTGTCTGTGCGATCGCTTCAGCTCGGCCTACGTCGTGAGGCGCACCGGGTTCTTTTTACGAATCCTGTCTCGTACTAATTTGCCACCGGAAGGGTAAAATTAAAGCACGCACCGCGATCACCATTCGGAGCGGCCCACAAGCGACCGCCATGGGATTCGACAATCGAGGGGCAGATCGCCAACCCCATCCCACTGCCTTGCGGTTTGGTCGTGAAAAAAGGCTCGAAGATCTGTTCCTCCTTCGTTGCCGGCAATCCCGGGCCAGTGTCGCTGACCGAAATCTGCAACAGCCCCTCCTCATTTAGCCTCGACTTGACGGAAAGGGATCCACCGGTCTCTTTCATGGCTTCGATCGAGTTGAGCATCAGATTCATGAGCACCTGCTGCAGTTGCACGCGGTCTGACCTGATCCCTGGGAGGTCGGCGGTCAAATCGGTATTGATCGAGACCCCGTACCGGATCGCCTCGGCCCGCAACATCTCGAGCAATTCGCCAATAATCTTGTTTCCGTCCAGCAATTCGCGTCGAGGAGGAGCCTTCGTGTAGAACGACCGCAAACGGTCGATGATCTCGGCAGCGCGCTCTCCCGCCTTCACGGCGTTTGTTGCCGACTGGCACGCATTTTCCACATCGGGCTGATTTTTTGCCAGCCACCTGACGACCGTTTGAGCGCTTATGATTCCGGCCGTGACCGGCTGTTTTAATTCGTGAGAGATCGCCGCCGCCAATTCGCCCAGCATACTTATCCGATTCATATGCGCGAGATCTGCCTCCAACTGCCGGAGTCTTTCGCGCTCGAATTCTGCTTTTTTGTGCTCTGTCACATCGATAATTGTTCCGACTAATTCGATAAGCTGTCCAGTCTTATCGACTATCGCATGCCCATAGGAATGGATATACTTCAGGGTCCCATCGGGCAACACAACCCGGAATTCGTGTTCAGCACCGGCGCGGCCCAGCGGACCTTGCTACTCGTTCACTAGTGCCTCAAGTCCCGTTGAACCGGTCGTTTGATCCGTTGCGATCCAATACTTTTTGGAAGCCGCGAGAGTCCGCTCAATGCCCTCGATAATTGGAGGAAGATCTTCCGGGTGGATTCGCTGTGAGAACTCTTCCGGACCCGGTGGGTCAAGCGTCGGTTCGAGCCCCATGATCCGAAACATTTCCTCCGAATAGTAGATGATCTTGCCCGTGACGGGATCGAGCGCCCAACTGCCCGTGTGACTGAGTTTCTGTGCCTCCGCTAGATACGCTTCGCTGTGTCGCAGTCGGTCCTCCGCCTGCTCGCGCTCCTGATCCAACCGCCTGCGTTCGGTAATGTCGATGGTGATGCCAACGTACTCGCCGGGCGTGCCGGATTCTCTAAGAACAGGATGACCGAGCGCGTGCATATAGCTCACCGGACAGTCCGGGGCCGCGATTCGGTACCGGAAATCCAGATCTCCGCCGGATCGCATCAACATTTTGAAGATCTCAAGCACGTGTTCCTGATCTTCGAGGTGAATACGCTGAAGGAACTCGTCGAATGAAGGCAGGCCCTTTTCCGGATCGAAGCCAAACATATGAGTATGCTCTGCGGACGAGTGAAGGATCTGCCGGGTAGCAATGTTAAGGCTCCAGCTACCCGTATGCGTCAGGTGCTGACCTTCGGCCAAATACGCCTCGCTCCGACGCAAAGCTTCTGCGATGCGCTTTGCTCCGTCACGTCGACTGACGTGCCCACGAACTCATCGATCTCCAGCATCATTGAATATGGGACGACCAATCGTGTGGATGTACTTCAGCCCCGCGTCAGGGCATACGATGCGGTAATCGTTGACGTATCCTCCCTTCTCCTCCAGCGCCTTTTGGGCGCTTTCGTCTATATGCTGGCGATCCTCCGGGTGGAGTCGCTGCCACCACATCTCGCGTGTGGGCGGACCAGTCTCCGGGTCAAATTCAAAAATTCGGAACATCTCATTTGACCAATAATGCCAACGCTCCAGTTCTCCTCTGCTGCCAGGAGTCCAGGCCCAACTGCCCGTCCTGGTTAGCCTCTGCGCTTCCGCCAGATACACTTCGCTGCGCCGCAGCTGATTCTCCGCAGCCTCATGCTCGCGGCTCGTTGTAAGCTACGTGTCGTTGGCTCGCAGCAAGTTTTGACTCCTTCTGTAAGCTCGTTATGCGACTTTCGGTCTGCGCGCACTCCGTCAGGCATCCATTCGGTTGCCCCTGCGGTCATGATCGCAGGGGCAACCGAATGGCGCTTGTAGATATGTCTCTAAGACAGATCTCGCTCCAGTGAATCCTTTCGCGTACCCGTTGAAGAATTCCGTACGCAATGGCGGTGTGTCAGCGGCTGACCTGACCAGGGCCAGAACGCGAACGTTCTAGCATGTTCTCCGGAGGCATACTCATGCGGTCTCCGAATAGCCGTAAGCGAGTTGGGGCCACGGCTTTGAACCGTTGGCGGATCTCTATGCGGACCTCGAGATTGACTCGGAACAGATGACCGTCGTGGCGCTCGCCGGGATGTCGCTGGGCTTTCATGACCCAGGGCGGCGCACCGGGCAGTTTCGTGACCTGCTCTTGTCTCCCGCCGGCCGCGTCGAAGCTATTGCTTGCTGGCGTGCCGTCGCCGTGCTGGAGACTTGCAAAGCGGATTGGCATGTGCGCCCGCCACTTCTCTCGCGTTTGCGTCCGCGAAACCAAGATGCCCCCCGGTCGACAGCTCCTCGATGGGACTCAAGGATTTAACTGCTCAATCAGTTCCTCCGGCTATCGTCTTCGCGTGCTTCCCGCGCTTTATCCGCTTCGGAGAAGCGCCTTTCGTCTTCGAGCATTTTGTGCTTGGGAAACTCGAACCATTTTCGGACGGCGGGACGAAACGCCCAGTAGAGCAAGCATCCAAATGCGATCGCGGTGATGACGGTGACGATGATGTCGATCATTGGGCTTGTTCCTCCTTGCGTCCGCCGTCATACAGGCTCTGAACATACCGCACCAGCAAGTGGCGATCATCCTCGCTCAGCCGGTTCTTCCATGCTGGCATCGAACTTCCGGGGATACCCCGCTCAAGTACGGTCCATGCTCGTTTCGGCGATGGTTGCCGGACATGGAAATTGACCGGCGACGGCTTAATACCCCCAGCCGCCGCCCCGTCCCCAGCTCCATGTTCCCCGTGGCAGCTGACGCAATTGGCCGCGAACAGCTTGGACGCGGCATCCAGTTCCTCAGACGACATGGATACCGGTTCCACCTGCGCCTCCAGCGATCTCACATAGGCAGTCACTGCTGTCAGATCCGACTTATCCAGCTGTCTCCACGGCGGCATGGCGGAGCCATAGACACCATCCCACAGAATCGTCGCCAGATGTGCGTCGGAGTAATGATCCTGATGCAGATCTACCGGAACCGGGAGGAGGCTCGGACGAGCTACGCCCTTGCCATCTGCATTGCCTCCATGGCATCCAGCGCAATTGTGCTGAAAGATGTCTCTTCCATGTGTTTGTTTGGTGGCCTCGAAGCTTGCTGTACCGGTGAAGATAGGTGCATCCGGGTTGATGCCTCCAACGTCGATGCGCGGTCTTGTATCCGGAATGCCGTGCGCGGAGTATCCCGAGCTCATCTCCATCGCCATACCGCGATCGACCTGCTCATTACCGGAGTCTCCAGCCAACTCGCGCTCCCGCCCCAGCGAGCGCAGGTAAGCGACCAGATCCAAACCCTCCTGGTTCGGTTTGGCGGAAGAGCCGTTGAACAGCCAAGGGTAGGGAGGCATGATCGAATCGGGAACAGTGGAGCGCGGATCGAAGAGATGCGCAAAGTGCCAGTCATCGGTGCGCAGGCCATGTTCCCGGGAGAGATCCGGCCCGACGCGTCGTGTTCCCCACAGATGAGGATAGTCATACTGCGTCTCCCATGGGGCGGTGGGAGCACCGAAGCGCACGACATCCGCGCTGATGACGCGCACCTGCTCGGTGTGGCAGAACGCGCATCCCTCGCGACCGTACACCACGCGGCCATGCGCTTCGCTCGCGGTGAGCGGTTGCATCGAACGCGGAGCCGTGCGGTCAATCTCCGCCTGAAGCTGGCGTGCGGGAAGAACGCCCAGGACAACAAACGAAAGGACGAAGAAGCCGAAGCCCGCTACAAATGCGACCACAAACGCATAGCCGAGGATGGATGGGGTTCCGTGAAAGATCTCCTTGGTCGCGCGGCCTTGCTCGCCCGCATGAGACACCTCCGCAGTCTTGATGGTTGGGAGTATGGACGGCATGGCATGTTTGGGGCCGGTCAACAGGCCAATCCAGAACAGGAGGAAGCCCGCAATAATCGGAATACCGGAGACAGTCCGGGTCAGCCAGAACGGATGCATGGCACGAACGGAGTCGATCCAGGGTGCGAGGCTGACCCATAACTGGCCTTCCACCAGGCCCGCGGCGGTAAGATCGATCACCATCAGGCTGAGTCCTATGGCCAGCAGCCAATAAGCCCAGTTCATCGCCCGCGCGTTATAGCGTGCGCCGGGCAGGCTGCTCCAGACATGGGCCAACCCACCGGCGGCGGTGAAGCTGGCAAAGCCGATCATCGCCAGATGCGAGTGGCCAATCACCCAATCGGAAAAATGAATAAAGCGATTCACCGGCATGAGCGCCTGCACCGATCCCTGCAGGCTGACGAACAGATACGCCACCACGCCAGTCCATACGAAGCGCAAGGGGACATTGCTCCCGACTTTATCTGAAGAGCCGCGCAGCGACAGCAGAAGATTGGTAACCACCAGAACCACGCTGAGACCGAGGTAGACCGAAGCAATGATCGCGCCGCGCTGGGCGCTCATCGGAATCGCGGAAAAGACGAAGTGATGGGTTCCATTCAGCGGATAGATGAAGAAGAGCAACCAGAAGCCCATCATTGAGATGAAGTGGCTGAAGATGGGCCTGTGTGTAACCGAGGGGATCACGTAATACGCCATGGAAAGAGCCAGAGGCGTAACGAACAGCCCCACGGCATCGTGAATCCAGAGTCCGCTAAAGGCCGCGCCCTTGGCCCCTGCAGCAAATTCGGGAACAAGATTGCCGATCGGGTAGGCAAGGGAGGTAAAGACAAGGCCGCCGGTGATGTACCATCCCGAGACGTAAAGATCGCCTGCGGGCACACGCAGAATCGGCAGTACGAACTGGACCAGCATGAGCAGGAAAGCAAGGATCACAAACACGTCGACGATGATGGGAAACTCTGCCCACTCCAGCGGCTGACTGAAGCCCATGCATACCAAGATCCATCCTGGCAGGACAACGACGAAGTTCCAAAGCCAAAAGAGGCCCCAGCCGAGTTTGCGGCTGGTGACAGGGCGATTGGTCAGTCGCGGCACGACGAAGTAACAGAACGCGATAAAGGCATTGCCCAGCCAACCGAAGAAGATGCCCTGCGTATGGTTGTAACGAAGTCTTCCCCAGGTCTCCCAGGCATGGGCACCGAGGAAGGTGGGGAAGTTGAACTTGGTGGCGACAAGGATTCCGAACAGCGCCGAGATCAGGACGGTGACCAGCGCGCCATGGCCATGCCATCGAATGAGGTCGTAATCGATGCGGGGCAGCTCTGAGCCAATCGTTCGTCCGTACGAGGTGGGTTCCTTGCTTCCAAAACTTTGGCTGTGCTTCAAGACGGTCCTCCGTCGCGTGCGGGGATGTCGAACAAAGAGGGTTGCGCTACTTCGACAAGGATTGCGCTGGAGTCGGCAGATCTTCCTTGCCATGCCAGGAAACCAGATAATTGACGATCTCTTTTTCCTGTTCCGGATCGATGGGTGCTCCGTAGCCCTTGACCATCTTGTGGACCTCAGCCGTCCAGATCTTGCGCGGAAAGGTGGGTTGATTGAGCACATATCGCGCCGAATGGCAGATGACACACTGCGTCGCAAAGCTATCCTGTCCAGACCCTGGTGGCAGATCGGGTGGATGATAGTCCAATTCAATCTCCTTGACGGGCTTCGCTTCCGTCAGGCGAGAGAGCGGAATCGCGGCGGCTGTTGTCGGCAATGCTGCTCTGCGTTCCCGGCCAGACCGTCCCCACAGGGCATAGGCCAGCATCGCCACCGCGACGCACAACAAGACGACGGCAACACGGAGAGTCTGCATTACGCCACTACCTCCACATCGAGCGTCTGGATGACGTTGCGTCCATACCCGCCGTGGTTCCACTCGTAGGTCAACTGCGTTTCTCCGGCGGCGTTGGTTGCGCGGCATTGCAGGCTGTAGTGGCCAACTTGCGCCGGGCGCCAGTGCATGCGCCATCGCCGCCACGAGTATTTGTCGATCACGCGGTCCAGTGCGGCGTCGGCCCAGGTGCGCCCGCCGTCGGTCGAGGCTTCCACGCGCCGAATCCCCGTGCCATCATCGGCGGCGATGCCCTGGATTTCGACCGGCACGTCCTTTTTCAACTGTGCAGAGGGCTCTGGCGTGACAAAGACCGCGCGAGTAAGATGACGCGTGATCGGGGTACTCTGCTCACTGGGATGCTTTGGGTCCTCGTTGTAGTCCGGCGTCGTCGGAACACGATAGGCCGTATCCACCCAGAAGTTATGCAGTGGCTCGGTGCGCACGGTGATCTCGCTCAGACACTTGACCCAGTAGGTGGCGAACCAGCCTGGCACCACAAGGCGCACGGGAAATCCATTCAGCATGGGCAGCGCCGCGCCGTTCATCTCGTACGCGATGATCGACTCTCCATCCAGCGCATGCTCGATCGTCAGCGGCTTCTCAAAGTGCGGCGACGCCTGCAGGGGAGGTACATCGACGCCGCGAAAGCTCACTTCCACGGCTTCCTTTCGCACTCCTGCGGCCGCCAATACGTCCTTCAACCGAGCCCCAACATAGCGTGCGTTTCCCATCGCGCCGTTAGCCCACTGCGCCCCCGGGACTCGCGGACTGAAGAAGCTGCGTGAGTTGCCAGAGCACTGACTGAAAGCGGTCAAGGTCACTGGTTCAAACTTCGTTCGCAGGTCGTCAAATGAGAGCTGCAGCGGTCGATCGACGGCTCCAATTACCTGCGTCCTGAAGGTCCGCAGATCGACATGCGTTGGCACCCCCGCGTAGTGCCAGCGAACAAAATAACCATCGTTCGGCGTCAGATCCTGCAAGAAGAAATGTAAAGGTGTTTCGAGCAGCGGCGGCCGGTCCGCCAGCATTATGAGATCCGTCTTCTCCGGATACCTCGCCCAGGTCCTGAGATTGGACCCCATCCCTTTGGTTTCAGGGACCCCAGCGTCGATCACCGTCCGTGCGATCGAGCCGTACTTGCAAGCGGCGACCCAGGCGACCGTGCCCAACATCCCCGTGGCTTTGAGAAAATCCCGGCGTAAGTAGCCCATCTCAAGTCCCCCCTCTCTCGTGCGCTGTAACCGCTCGAAGTATAAATGGCTGTCGCACTGCTGGAGGTCCCGGCAATGCGACACTCCTCCTCACAACCTCTTGGGCTATGAGGCTTTGACTGCTCAGAAGGCACGCAGCGAAACACATCACTATCAATGCGCAGGAATAGCAGGAGAGGCGGTTTCCTGTGGTGAGGGTTTCTCCGCCCTGACGTTGTGTTGCCATGCTCGTTCGTTCCTTTCCCTTCACCACAGATGAATCGGTTTCCCTGCTTCTCAACTTGTTGTACTTCGGGTAACTCAAAGGCGTAACTTGGTACAAACTGCTGTCCGACCAGTTCACGGGACTCAACGCGATCGCCACTCCCGGCACATTGCGTGACACCTGGTTCTCCTCGCGGTCGTCCTCGAGCAACAGACCGAATTGAAACCGATACAGATCATGACCGATACCGGAGCCTATGGCGATGTAATGTTCGGACCGCCTCCGGCGCGAACCGACGGATGCTGTTGCGGATGTCTACACCGGGGAACGCAGCACTCTCGCTGATCTTTCCCGTGATAAAGCCCTTGTCCAGGGGCTGTACGGAACAAAACCAATCCCGCGTTCCTCCAGAGTAATTGACCGCGACCATCCGCGATCGCTTACATCGCTCTTAGTTCGCGCTGTTCCACAGTGCGAGTTGTTCCTCATACGCGCGTTCGGTATTGATCTCACGAATGGCGGTCACACCGTTCTCGCCCAGCAGGAAGGTAGTTCCAGTCTCACGGCGCCGCACCTGCCTAGTCACCTTGTCCACGGTGCTCACCAGTCGAGGCGCAGCCGCGGCCGTGTCCACCACCTGCACCATGCGGGGCTGCGTTGCAGCGGTGCTAATCGGTGCAGTCGTCTCGAAGCTGGAAGACAGATACCCGGAGTCACCCAGCAACTCCGTCGCGTTGCCCACCCGTCCCTCGATCATCGCCAGTTTCGGCGCCTTCGCCTTGTGCAGGTCGATCACCGCACTGCCCGAGCCATCGCGGAAGGCAATCGACTCGCTGTCCCCGATCGTGCTGACGAAGTCATAGCTGCCATGCGCTCCAATCTGCACCGAGGCAACCAGCTTCGTGTGCGCCGGATCGGTCACGTCGTAAACCGACAACAACGCACCCTGCTGCTGCTCCACATACAAGTAGGTCGAACCGTTATCATCGGCATGCAACAGAAGGTCCTGCGCATCCTTGGTTTCGGCGAGCGGCTGCACCACCGGGTTCGGCCTGACGTAGGCGTTGGCCTGGTTCGCTATCATCGTAAGGGTAAGTGCAGCGCTGAAGAGGGTGGTCTTGGCTGTGAGGTTCATGGCGTTTCTCCTTTTCAATCACACGCCTGGGACAGAACAGTTCGTAGAGGTATGGCTGGAATCTGTGCGAACGTTGGGATGTCTTCCACGCGGATCTTGAAGTGCGGGTTATCGTGCTCTGCCTTTGTGGCGTAGTCTGGTTCTGTTGAACGCCAACTGTAGAAGCCGAAGGGGCTGTTGTAGATTACCCACGCTCCAGCAACGGGCGATTCGCTGACCAAGTGTGTCTGGTGGGAGTCGCAACGCGGGCACGAAGGATGTGACTCTGCTGCGTGATTGTTCATAGCGTCCATGGATCATCTCCTGTAGTTTCTTCTCCCACAGCTCCAGACAGACGTGCTCCTCATAAAAGCGTCCTCGTAGAGATGCACCTGGAGCGCTGCGGCTAGGGTTACTCTTCTGGGCCGGCCGGCCCTCGTTGCCCTTGGTGTTCTCGGGTTAGCCGATCTGGATTAGCCAATCCAGGCGGAGTTGCGGATAACGCTGCAGAAGTTGCCACGGACGAACCTCTTGTCCTTGTCGGCAACCACGTCGGCCTTGACGTTGCCGAAGGTGGTGTCGGGCCTCTTGTGGATGCCGTCGTAGAAGGCCTGGATGATGTCTTCCTTGAAGTTGGGGGTGCGGGGATACTGGGCGACGACGGCGTTGCGGACCTCGTCGGGGTACTGGTCGTAGGCGATTCCGAGCACGTCCATCTCCACGCCACAGGTGAGCAGGGCGACGACGGGGTGCATGAACTCGGGAATGCCGGGGGTGGTGTGCAGGGCGATGGCGGTCCATACGTTGTCAATGTCCTGCGGGGCGACGCCGCGCTCCTTGAGGAAGTTGCGGGCGGCGTTGGCACCGTCGACCTCGAAGCGGTTGGCCGTGCTGTGGCTGGGCATCAGGCCGACGTCGTGGAACATGGCGCTGGCATAGAGCAGCTCAGCGTCGAAGTGGAGGTTCTTCCGCTTTCCGGCGAGGGCGGCGAAGTAATATACGCGGCTGGAGTGGTTGAAGAGCAACTCGGTGTCGGTGTCGCGGACGAACTCCTGGATCTCGCGGGCGAGCTTGGTGTCGGGGATGGCGACGCTGGCGATGGCGATGGCTGTGGGCATGATTGATTCCTCCTGTGAGCGGGTTTGGGGGGCGGCGTTGACGGAGCCGTCGGCACGATTCCTTACTGTGCGGCCAGGACAACTTCCAGAGCCTTGGCAACACCCTCGCCGTAAGCCTGGTCCGCCTTGCTGCAGTTCGAAACATGGCGATCCCGAACCTCCTTCGAGGCCGGAGCGAGCGCGCGAGCGGTGTTCTCAAACAGGCGCTGTTTCTCCTCCGAGCAAAGCATCCTGAAGAGGTTACCCGGCTGCGAGTAGTAGTCGTGATCGTCTTCACGGAAGTCGAAGTTGTGCGCATCTCCGTTGATGGCCAACGGCGG
>FSXA01000496.1_pt1 | contig 13380 bp, 11 predicted proteins | sample 1638081 | NCBI WGS metagenome assembly FSXA01 (sample SAMEA3914788, study PRJEB12502) | metagenome | biome: forest; material: soil | place: Canada | collected 2011-07-03 | depth 0.1 m
GCAGCTTGCGATGCGCGACAAAGGTCAGAACTCCTACGGCTGCGGTCAACAGCAGACCAATGACCACGCCCCGGAGAACCGTCTGTTCCCCCAGCCTCAGCCGGTAGCTCTGCAGGAAAAGAACCACCTCAACCCCCTCCCGATAGACAGAACTGAAGCCCAGCAGCGCTAACCCCGAGAAGACCTTGGATGCGGAGCTGGTGCTTCCGCTCGCGTGCTGCAGCAGATCGTTCTTCTTCCTGTTGTGCAAGGAGATCCAGCCAGTCCAGTAAAGCTTATGGAAGAACCAGTTCATCACGATCAGCAGCACTACGATGGCCAGCAGGCCGGTCGCGGCCTGGATCTGGAGCGCAGAGACATGCTTGCTCAGATCGTCCATGACGGCAATGGCGAGTGACCAGGTGACTACGGTCGCCAGGATACCGATTCCGGCTCCGCTGGCAATCGAGGATCCGTATCTCTGCTTCGACCGACTCAGGCCTGCCGTAATGGCGGCGAGGACAAGGATGCATTCGAGACCCTCGCGAAACACCAGAATACCGATGTCCAAAATGGCCGCCGAGGAGCTTGTTGAGGCTGCAAGTGGATCGGGGTTGCCGGATACCGCAACTGCCTGCCACACCAAAACGCCAAGGATTAGCAGCAATGCCACTCCCGCACCCAACCACTTCGCAACTCGCATAGACCGTCCTTTAGCTGAACATTGGGAGGCAAGACGCCTCCTCATTCACTCAGTCAGAATATCAGACCTATTTGGTCCCATATCTCTAAAACGGCATTTCGATCGGACAAAACCCATAAAAATCGGGGGATTTGCAAGCTTTGCGAAGTCTGTCGCCCCGTGAAGCCCCTCTGCATGGTTGAGAGCAGGCCATCCGCGCATGTGCGCGATGGCAGCACCTTCCCTCTCTTTGAGATGCCGTCCCAAAGGCGCGAGATTCACCGCGCCCGCCCCCCACGAGGGCAGCAGCTCCAACGCGATGGGAGAGAGAAGACTCAACGATGGCGAGCGATCCATCCAGGGGCCCGGCAAGGACCAGCAGAATCTCACTGCAGCCCACCGCCGCTCCCCCTTCCAGATGCACGGGAAGAGCCAGCGTCGCCAAAGCGGCCATACCAAGAGCACGCCAGCAGCCAACCGTTCAAGGAAGTTGCGGCCATCTGCCAGACGCGAAGCAAGAAGGCGTATGGGACCGTAGAAGATGATCGCCGGCAAAGACGGCCATGTTCAGCAGGAACTCGACCATCGTGATTTGCCAGAGTAGATTCATCGCGCAGACTCAGAAGGTGAAGGTCATGGTGCCCAGCACGCGACGTTCGACGGCGGGCCCGACCGTCTGCCGCTGGGTGGCCTGGGTGAGATTCTGTCCCGCCACCGACCACGTGATCCGGTCGCGCAGCTTGTAGGCGGCACGGGCATCCATGGAGACGAAGCCGGGAAACGGGACGAGGCCGGCTACTGCGCCCTCCGTCTGGATACCGTGGCTGGCGCTCTGGTAATGCAGGTAGGCATCCACTTCCCATTGGCTGTTCGCCCAACCCAGGTTGGCCTTCACCAAGTGGACCGGCGTGGTGTGCTGATAGTCGATAAAGTCAGTGCCATTCTGCGCCGAGGGGATGAAGTGGTCGACGATCCACTCCGGGCGATAGTCACGCGCCAACGATAGTTTTTCCGCACCGTTCCCCGCAGCCCCACTTCCAGGCCATTGGCATTGGAGCTGCCAATATTGGCGGGCAGAAAATAAAGATCGCTGTCTGCCGTCTGAATGGATCCGGAGCTCACGGAACCGATGACGTCGCTCTTCTGATGAAACGCGCTGCCGCTAAACGTTAGGCGGGAACCCGCCAGCACCCGGACCCAAGCGGCCTCATAGTGGGTTACCGCGGTCGGCTGCAAAAGAGGCGAACCCGTGTAGTTGTAGCCCGGGATATTCAGGATCGCCTCGCCGTTATTCACTAGACTGGGCAGCTCAATGCCGCGGCTGGCCATGAGACGGATGGAGTCGGCACCGCTCATCTTCCACACCAAACCACTGTTGAAGCTGAGCGGAGAGAAGGAACGATTCCAGTCTGCGTTGGTGAAGGCATAGCCCGGCGGAACCGAACCGCTGCGCCCCAGCATCAGATGGTCAACCCGCAGCGCATTGGTCAGGGAAAGGGTCGGCGAGATCAGCCATCTTCCCGTCAGGTGACTTCGCCTCCGCAGACCAGACGGTCTGCGAATTTTTACAGCCGCATACGCTTAGACAGATGCCGAGAAGCATGAGCATGAGGATGCGCGAAGTTTGATTTACTCGGAGGTCAGTTTACTTACCGATGGCATGTAGTTCGACATGGTGAAGCTTGCGCTACCACTGCGCACGACGAATGCGAATGTTTGCACTACTGCGGGTACGACAGTTTGCGCCAATTTACAAAATCATCTGTTTTCGGCGAGGCGACGATCACAATATTGGGTGAAGGCTTTCGATCTTCTTGATTGCCCATGCGGCCATAACGGCGTCTGTGTTTCGCATATTCCGTAGCGTGAGCAGTGAACTGGTATCGCCCTGCCATGCCACGATCCGGATTGCTCTCTCGCGGACTGCTGTGTTCTCACTGCCAAGAGCTTTCCGCACCTCCGGCAGCACAGCTGGGCCACCCTGGACAAGCATCCATTCCGCACGGTCTGCCACCTGAACGTCGGCCGCACCGAGCGCCTGTACCGCAGGTAGTGGATCAACCCCGATGCGATCCCACAGCTGGAATGCCGCCACGGTGCTGTTCGCTATCGAAAAATCTTGTCCTGGCCGAAAAGCCTGCTCCTCCAGTTCCTGCATAGCCCCCGTCCCCTTCAGCATTGAGATGGCTTGCACCATCTTCATTTGGCAACGGTAGTATCCCGTGATCTCGTCAATCTCCGTCTGCGTCAACTGTGGCTTTCCGCGACGCATATAGTCCTCATAGAACCGCGCGGCCGCCTGCATTTCCCGATGCAACTGCGCCGGCACCGTCTTCAACGCCGAGTCTGGCTGGTGCCGCGCCAGAGCGAGCGCCGCCGCTCCACGCACCGCCGCAGCCCTATTCGTCAACAACGGCAGCAGCCTGTCTGCGCTGACCTCTCCCGGCATGTGCGCCAGCGCGACCAGCGTCTCCTGCAGCACGCGCGCGTCTTGATCTTGTAACAACGGGAGTAGCGTACTTGCGGGAGCGCCTAACTCTCCCAGCGCCCACGCTGCATTCGCCCGGGCATCCGCATGCTCTGATCGAAGCGCCTCGGCAAAAACCGCCGGCGATGGCCGCGGTTGCTCCGTCATCAACGCCACAGCGGCTGCCCGCGAAATGTGGTCGTCCGCATCCGACAACCAGTGTACGAACTCCCCCTCGAGGGCAAATCCACGATACCGCGAGAGTTCGAGGATGGCCTTCGATCGTGTATCGGTATCCCCTGTATTTGCCTGCACAGCCAGAGCATTGAGCCGACGTTCTACTGGCCGACCAACCGCATCTGCAGCAAGCCGGGGGAAGTCCGTATTAATGCCGTCCACCCCCGCAGCCACGGCAGCCTTCATCGAAGCCAAATCCATCTCGTGGGAGTTGGCGGAGAAGTTCACCACCACTGCTTTACCCTGATCGTGATATGCCTTCACCTGCTCCACCGTCACTCCTGGCTGCACCCATGCTGTCCCATCACCGGCATCCCTTGCACCCGGATACAGCCGCTTCACGTCCTCCCATTCGCCATTAAACTGAACACGCTCAAGCATACCTTCGCGCTGCAGCAGTTCCAGTACCTCAACCCCAATGCCTTTAGTCTTAATGTCCAGGATCAGCCGGATATCCCGCTCTCGTGCCATCCGTAACATGTCCTCAAACAGCGCTATATGCATTCCGGTGAATCGCTCGCCCATCCAACCGCCCACATCGCGCGACCGCAAATCGTCGTAGTAACTGTTTTCGGCATCGCCGATGCCGTCCGTCAACCGCTCCAGAACGCCGTCATGGTTCATCACGATCTTTCCGTCCAATGTTCGCCGCAGGTCCATCTCGACTACATTGCATCCCAGCAGCGCCGCCTGATCCAGAGATTCCAGCGTGTTCTCCGGCACATCCTCATTCGCTGTGCGATGGCACAGTATCGTCACCCCTCCGGGCTGCAGTGCGCTGGCCTGCGCGACGGATGTGGCGAACGCGACAAGCGCTATTGCAAAGATCCGACTCATCTCGTTTTTTCTCCTTGTCCTTCACAAACACAAGACTGTGCGATACCGCTTACGGCTGCGCCGGCTGGACCTGTTGCCGGGGCGTGATCAGGAGCCGGAACAGTATCGCCACCGCCAGTGCCAACGCCGCAAGCCCCAGCAGCACAGACGGATACCCGAATCGGGTAAAGAGAATTCCTCCTCCAGTCGTGGCAGCCGCACCCGCTAGGGTATTGCAGAACATCGTCATTGCGGATGCTGTGCTGCGCTCCCGGTCCGGCGTCTCGTTCATCACCAGGTTGTACAGCCCGGGACTACTCATCCACTGAGCCGCGGAAAAGGTCAGGTAGAAAATCACTGCCAGGCTTCCATTGTGGGCTTCGGCGAGCGCAGCCAGGGCAAAAGCGGTGACGATCTGTGTCGCCACGATGCCGTTCACCAGTCCGAGTGCGCGGAATACCATAGGCGTCAGCAACCCCATACACAACTGGAGAACCTGAACCATAGAAAAAATCAGGCCGATCCGCGCCATCGGAATATGCAGGTCGCGGGATAGATAGACATTGGCAAACGGCGTAAAGACGGCCAGCACTGCCGACCATAACGCCATAGAGAGCAGGAAGCGCCGAAGGAAAGGTTGGGGCTTCCATTTGCGGAGCCAGCTTCCAACCGACAGCTTATTCGCATTCTGCGCCTCTTCCGCGGGCTGCGAAGGCATCCGCAAACGCAGCAACGGAAGCAATCCCAGCATCGCCACACCACAGGAGAAGAGCAGGATCAGGCGCTTCACCTCCGCAGGGTTCATGGAGAAACCGGCCATCCTGAGCCACCGCGGAAGATATCCACACAGTACGCCGCCCAGAATATTGGTGCCGATGCTCACGGAAAAGATCAGGCTAAATGCCGCCGTGCGATTCTTTTCCGTCGTAAGTCGCGCCACTGCTGGAAGGTAGCAAACTCCCCAGATACACATTGCTAGCCCTCCCAAAAACGCAAGGCTTATCTGTGCGAACTCCCACATCCATACCGTACGCAGCGCGGACAGCAGCGGGGCGGTCGCAAGGCAAACGATCAGGAGCGGCCGGAGACCAAACTTCCTCGCCAGCCTACCGGCAGGCAGCGTTCCGACAAGAGAGCCCAATATTGCCGCGCCGCCGAGCAGACCCATCGCGCGCTCATTGAAGTGGAGGTCCAGGAGGTAAAGATTGAACAAAAAATAGTAAATCGAAAATCCGGCGTCGAAGAAGAACGCAATCGTGAAAAAGACCCAATAGCCCCTGCTCAAGTTCTGCTCTTGCAACCATGAGGAAGGATTCTTCCAGAAGGCTGCGGCGTTTCCCGAAGCCGCCTCGGGCTGGATGAGTTGCTGCTCCACTAGCAGCCCTCCCGGACCAGTTTCTGCAATCGGTCGATGGCCCAGTCGAGATCGGTGTATCGAAGCTCCCATACATCAAGCGCCAGCAGACGCTCGATCATCGCATACTGCATCGCCAGCGTCTCTGGCAGCCCGTAAAGCGTCTGCCGCATCGAATGCCGCGCGTCATCCTTGCTGTAGGGTACGAGAGCGGGCGGACCGCCGGAACTCCGATTCAGAAACACGATGAAGTCCACCTGGGTCGTCGGCGCGCATACGATGTGCGACATTGGCCCCGTCGGCAACTCGATCGACGGCTTACCCGCCGCGCGCGGCACAATCTCCAGCCCCTGAACCTCTGGAAACAATTCCGCCGCCGTCGGCCGAAAGCGCACCTTGTGACATTCTCCTGTTACACGAAGGCCGTTCCCGTCGTGGATCAGAAAACTCCCATCGTCGGAGATGTACGTCCACCCCTCCCGCGCACACGCATATGAGAGCGTTGATTTGCCGGCCCCCGAATCGCCGCACAGCAGCACACCGCGCCCATTCAGTGCCACAGATCCCGCATGGACCGGCGTTGCGTATCGTGTTGCGATACAACACATCGATGACCCCAGAAGGAAGTACTTCGCGTACAGTTTGTATCCCAACGTCGCTCGCGAAATCGAAACCTGTGTCGTGTTTCTCTCGAGGTTGACGATGCTGTAGTTGTCCCCGTCCGCGACAGCCGCGACCAGCGGCAGCATGATCCGGTACACCGGGGTTGGCGGACACTCAGTCGAGCTGCCTTCCACTACGTGCACGTCCGTACGGATCGGTTCCGCGTCGTGCTGTTTTTCAAACATCCCCCAAAGCTCCTCGACCAGTTCCAAAACCTGGGCCGAGTTCGTCCGCACCTCGACGGGGAAACCAAATGGATAAAACATCCGCGCGAGGGGGAGATCGAAGACCTCCAGTTCGTGCCGGGATACCCTCGGTGTTTGCACATCGCATGCGGATTCGATCTCTTGAATGCTCATTGCTGCTATCCTCCGTTAATCGACAGGGCGTGACGGTTTGCGGAACGCGGTACGCACCGCATTCCTCGCCACTCAGAATTGGTACTTCGCCGCAAACTGGATAATGCGCGGGTTGGAGATTGTCGAGGTGATCTGACCAAATGTTGAGCTGGCTGTAGGATTCGGAAGCGATGGATCGCCATAGCCCAAACTTGTGTTCGGATTGGCAAACTGCGGCGTGTTTGTCAGGTTGAAGAACTCCGCCCGCAATCGGAAGCTGCTCGTCCCCGCCACCGGGAACAGCCGCTCCACCGCCAAGTCCAGGTTGTGCTGCCCCGGACCGCGCACAATGCCCACGCCGCTGTTGCCGAAGTCTTGATCTGCCAAGCCGGTGCCGTTTGGAGCCTCCGGCGCCCGTGTAAACGCGCTCGCGTCCAGATAGCGTCCACTTCCAACCACGCGCGAGAACAGCGATCCGTGCGTGGAAGGATTGCTGCCAGTTCGTTCCGCCCTGACCTCGCCACCCAGCAGCCCATATACAGAGCCCGCATTGCCATCAAATATGCTGAGCGGGATACCCGACTGGATCACGCCGATACCCGAGAACTGCCAATCGGTGAGCACCCACCGCGCCAACACAGGGGCCGACGCCAACTTCGGTACGGACCAGGTGAAGTTCAGCACTGCTCGCTGGTCCCGGTCATCCCCCGCCGGACCGTACGACGATTGCCGTAGATTGTTCTGGTTGTTGGTTGGCAGCTGTAATTCGAAGAGATCGGTTCCAACCTCCCCGTTGACCTCGTCGAGGTTCTTCGACCACGTATAGCTTCCCTGAATCTCGAATCCATGTTGCATCCGCTTCGTGATGCTGGTCTGCAGCGCGTTATAGTTCGCGATGAAGACCGAGTCGGTAAATAGCGATCCCTGACTTACGCCCTGGATGGGCAGCCGGGCGGTCACATTGTTGATTGAGTTCGTCGTCTGCCCGTTCACTGGAGACTGCGGGCTGGCAAGAAGGGCCTGGTCAAACTCAACTTGTCCTGGTCGGTGGGCAGAAGTCGTCCCCACATATCCCACCTCGACCAGATAGCCCTGTCCCAACACATACTGCACGTTCAGGTTGTACTCCTGCGTCCTGCCATCGAGCACGTTCGGGTTGGTGCCCTCAATGAAGGGTGTCGAGGTCGGCGTGCGCGGCATGAAGATCGGGTAGCTTGAACTCGGCAGCACGAGGGGAACGAACGGATTCTGCAGGGTCGCCGGCCCATTGGGTGCTCCCGAAACGATCTGCAGTGTCGCAAACGGCGGCTGCGTAAGCGTCTGCTCAACAAGGTTGCCCGAATGTTCGTCAAAGTACACACCATACCCTCCGCGCACCACTAACGTTGGCTTTTCCATCACCTGCCACACAAAGCCAAACCGTGGAGACACGTCCCCATATGGGGTTTTCCAGAATCCTGCATATGGAGTCTGCACCACACCTGCTGGCAATGCTCCCTGAAAATTGGAAGGCAGCGTAAACCCGCTAAAAGTTCCGGTAACCGGAACCGGACCCCGCGTAGCAAGATTCGCGTTGAAGTTCGCCAGCCGTCCATTCGTCTCGATCGGCGCGCCGAAAATCTCATATCTCAAACCCAAATTGAGCGTGAGACGTTGCATCAGCTTAACGTCATCCTGAGCGAAGGCCGCGAAGTCTGTGTACCGCGTGTTCCGGCGGAAGATGCCTCCTCCCGCTTGGGTCGTGCCTACGTTGCTCAACCCAAGCGGACTGCTGTTCTGCGCCGCGCTTTGCCCCAGCAGAAAGTCGTTGAAGGTAGGCACCTGCAGCAGTCCGTCGCTCTCCTCCGGAGCGTTGTCATCGACCTCATGCCGTTTGAACTCCGCACCGAAGCGAGCATTGTGCCGCCCCCTGGTCCACGCGACGGTATCCTGCCAAATGAACGAATTCGTCACCTGCCATGACGAGGGGGTTCCGGCATCGCCGATCGTGAATCCGCCGACCGACAGTCCCGGAGCATTGGACGCCGCATCCACCAGTCCGGTCGGCGTACCGATCCCGATTGCCTGTGCCGTGAGCGGATTCTGGACGCTCGACAGTCCATCGAACCGCATGTAGCCAAACCGCGCGATGTTCACCAAGTTCGAACTGAAGACATGCGTATCCGCCAGCACAAACATTGTGTTCCGGTCCAACTCATCGGTTCCCCAGCCTGGGACGTTCGCCGCGTTCGGCGAAAATGGCGTTATCGTTGGCGCGCGCGAGTAGAAGAATCGCCCTGCCAGCGTGTTCTTCGGGTTCAACACCTGGTCGATGTTCACCGAAAACTGGTCCTCACGATAGTGAGCTGGAGTCGCAAACGTCGATTGCCCCTCGGGAAACTGGTCCGATGGATCGTTGCCGCTGTTCGGCAACGCAATCTGCGGGCTTGGTACCGCAAACTGCCCGTTCAACAACTTCGCGTTCAGTACCGCCAACGCCACCGGGTTGATGTTCGACCCATCACAGGCCACCTGCGTCCCGCCCGCTTGCGTGAGGTACCCCGTCGCCGGTTGGCCTGCGCTGTCCAGATGCCCTGCCGGGCAAAACTGCGCCCCCAGCGTTGCTGCCGACCGATCGGAGGTCAGCAGCGGCAGAATGGGATGCTGTTCGCCACCAAGGCCATTCACCTCAGTCAGTCCTTGGTAGGCCACAAAGAAGAAGGTCTTGTCCCTCAAAATAGGCCCACCGATCGAGGCGCCAAATTGGTTCTGCTTCAGATCTGGTCGCGGCTGACCATCCATCTTCGTAAAAAATTCGTTGGCGTTGAAAATGTTGTTGCGCACAAACTCCCATGCACTTCCATGAAAGCTATTTGTTCCGCTCTTGCTGACCAGATCGACGTTTGCTCCCGTCCCGCGTCCATAGGCCGCATCGAAGTTCGCCGTCTGCACTCGGAATTCCTGAATTACGTCCGGCGCCGGAATGGCTGTGCCTACCTCCTCTTCGGCATTCGCGGCCGAGTTTTCCGCCAGGTTGTTGGCGTCGACGCCATTAAACTGGACATTGTTGGCCGTTGGGGTCGCGCCGTTAGAGGCCACGTTCTGCGTCCCGCGTCCCAGTTCCGCCGCGTTCGGCAGGTCCACCACCACTCCCGGCGAAAGACCCAGGATCTGCGTGTAGTTCCGGTTCGATAGCGGCAACGACTGGATCGCGGTTTCATCCACCACGCCACCCAGCGTGGAGCTCTCCAACTCCGCGACCGACGCATCTCCCTTGACCTGCACACTCTCGCCCGCCGCAGCAATGGCCAGTGTCACGTTCACGGAAGTTGTCTCACTCACCGTCACTTGAATCGAACTTGAGGTGTTTACGGCAAAACCTGGCGCTTTTACGGTAACGGTATACGTTCCCGGCGGCAGCAATGGCACGCGGAACACGCCTTCCGGCGTAGTCATCAACGACCGCGAAACATGGGTCGCTTCGTTCAACGTCAGGACCTCGGCATTCGGCACCACACGCTTCGAAGGGTCGGCGACCACACCGGAGATTGCGCCCGTTCCAGGCGTCTGACCAAAGGCGATATCTCCTAACATGAGAAAGGCCATCGTCAAGACCGTGAAATACTGTCGCAGGGGTGTGGAGTTCATACGCTCATCTCTCAAATGTCTCCCCAAGGAAAGGAAATATACTCCTTCAGGCTCACTATAGAGAGATCACCGCCCCCCGCTTGTTATCGAATTGTCATCCCCTTGTATCGATTTATACGGCGTGAGGTAACGCAACCTGCCGAGCCCGGATACAAGCGCTCTCGCCTTTTGGCACGAAGCCGATCGCTATCTTCGCGGAGCCAGAACAGAAGCGGCCGGGAGGTAGAGTTCAAAGACTCTATAAAAAATTAGCGCGCTCGCGATTTCGGTGAAGGGCTGAGGGATTCCGCGACGCCATCTGTAGGCGGTTGCCAGCCCGCTCGAGGCCACCGTTGGACGAGGTCCGCGATCATCGTGACGGTGGCAGAGGCCGAACATGCGTTCGGAAGTCTGCGAGCACGGCTCGATCACACTGTCACGCTGCGCGTACCGGCTGACATTCCGGTGCTCTACCCGTGATCGGATTCGCTGCACTGGAAAAGCCATCACCGACGCGCACGACACTTATCCGGCTTGTGTACGGGAGGGCCAGCCCCGACGGTCCCGCTCTAGTCTATAAGCTCCTCTGAAGCGGAAGACTGGGCTTCGCGTGCGTCTTACAAAGAGCCCTCTGGTCGGAAATGTGCGGAACAACGGGCCTGAGATGTTGAACAACGTGTGAGCCCCTTCTTTGATCCCATCCTCAGACTCTCGGCCTCGATTCCCCCGCAGCTTGTTGCTATCGCGATTGGCGCTCATGCAAGCTGAAATCGTTTGTTGACATCGGAGCACAAGGCAGCGAGACTCTTGTACACCTCACCGGCAGACTGACACCTCTGTAGCGATCTTCCCTGACCGGCAGGAAAAGCTCCCTCAAGGAATTGGGGTATGCGAAGGAATTCTCTAACCCTTCTCAGGCATGCTCTAGAGAATTCTGGAGGTAAAACTCGTGAAGCTTGGCCTGTAGCAGCTTCTTGTCTGGAAGTTGGGTCTAGTACTCAGCGACCAGAGCCGGCGATAGGCTCCGGCTCAGTGCGTACTCCACGACTTCGTCGTTTTTGCTCGCGCAGAGCAGCACGCCGATTGATGGTTGCTCATGAGCCTTCCTCACATCGCGATCCAGTGCTTCGAGATAGAAGTCGAGCTTACCCAGATACTCCGGTTGGAACTCGCTTATCTTTAGCTCGATTGCCACAAGGCAGTCAAGCCACGATAGAAGAACAGGAGATCAAGCGCAAAATCCCGACCACCTACCTGGAGCGGGTACTCCGAACCGACAAAGCAAAAGTCGCGCCCCAACTCGATCAGGAAATCCTTCAGCTTGTCGAGCAGAGCCCGGTGAAGATCCGCCTCTGCATGGACCTGCGGCAGGCCGAGAAACTCAAGGCTATAGGCATCCTTGAAGATATTGAGGGCTTCGGGGTGCAATTGTCGCACCGCTGGCGAGACTTTTGGCGGGCTCAGCACGACGCGGGCAAACAGGGCACTGTTGACCTGGCGCTCCAGCTCGCGTTTGGTCCACCCCTCCTGTATGCGCAGGTAGAACTCCCGCTCTTCGGGTCGTTTGCTCTGTCCAAGAATGATGAGATTGTGAGACCACGGCAATTGTCGCACCAGCGGTGCGACCTTCTTGTCATCCCGATAAGTCTCGTAGAACTGCCTCATTCTAAATAAGTTCGATCTGGTGAAGCCTCGCAGACCAGGCTGCGTTCTGGCGATGTACTCAGCCAACTGAGTAACAACACCATCTCCCCATTCAGCGCCCGTAATCTTGCGACTGATGATCTCACCCACTTCCCAGTAGAGATCAATCAGGGCGGTATTGACTGTCTGGAGAGCCTTCTCCCGTGTGGCTACGATCAGTCCAACAATTTCGGAAAATGTCGCGTCTTCCAAGGTGGAACGGATGCTCGAGTTGGGGCTGGATGGTAGCGGCATCTCTTCTCAGTACCCTCATAATATAAGCCCGCGTCGTCGCTTTGAGGAGGCTATAAAACCATTCCGAGTGGTCCCACGTCGGCAAACGCCAGGTGATCGAGTTGCTGAGCCTGATGCGAAGCTCCGCGCGCGGCCTCCAGAGAGGCCATGTCCTGTACAAACCACTAGCTGATTCCATCCAACTTCAGACGGCGATTGCCTGGGCGAACAGAAAATCGGAACTCTCCGTAGCTATCATTCCGGATGCGCTGATTGCGTTCGGTCAACGGCCAGCGAAGGCTTAGCTGGCGCGTCTCGCAATGACCGTGAAACTGGCTTCTCTCCGATTGTCGCTTCTCCCTTGTTGATGTCACTCCAGCAGTAGGTGTTCTCCGCTGACTCGGGCACGCGCTCGGGGTCTTACCGGCGTCCTGCGGCACGGCGGCCCTCTGCTTTTCCGGTTCCTCCCAAAACAAAGTTCTGCAAAGAACCCGAGAACTTTCTTTCGGGTCCCTCCCGAAAAGCGGTCCTTGGCGCTTGGAAGCCGGACCCACTCGCTCCTCTGGGTGCCCCGAGTCATCGGGAGATCACCTACGGAGCGACATCATGCCAACGAATCGAATCGACCAACCCTCAGCCCCCAGCAACGCAGTTCTTCGCGGAGATTGCATCTCCATCATGCGCAGCCTGCCAGCCAACAGCATCGACTTCATCCTGACCGATCCGCCCTATCTGGTTCGCTATCAGGACCGGGAAGGCCGGTCCATCCAGAACGACAGCAACTCCGACTGGCTGATGCCGGCATTTGCCGAAGCCTATCGCATTCTCAAGCAAGATCGCCTCATGATCGCCTTCTACGGCTGGACGCAGGTCGACAAATTTCTCCACGCATGGCGCAGTGCGGGCTTTCACATCGTCGGCCATTTGGTCTTCCGTAAGCAGTACGCCTCAAAATCCCGCTTCCTCAAATATCAGCATGAGCAGGCCTACCTGCTGGCAAAGGGTAATCCGGCTCTGCCGGCGAATCCGATCGCCGACGTCATCGACATGCCCTACTCGGGCAACAAGCTCCATCCCACCCAGAAGCCGGTGGCGGCACTGAAGCCGCTGATCGAAGCATTCACTCAGGAACGGGAGCTGGTTCTTGATCCATTCTGCGGTTCCGGTTCGACCCTACTGGCCGCGAAGAACCTCAACCGTCGCTATCTCGGCATCGAAGTTGATCCTCAGTATCATGCAGCCGTGGATTGAAACTCGTAGATGTCGAGCCATAGGGCGCGAGGTACACCGTCGCTCCCCACACGGGAGCGTGGATTGAAAC
>FSXA01001092.1_pt1 | contig 13352 bp, 10 predicted proteins | sample 1638081 | NCBI WGS metagenome assembly FSXA01 (sample SAMEA3914788, study PRJEB12502) | metagenome | biome: forest; material: soil | place: Canada | collected 2011-07-03 | depth 0.1 m
CGGAACTGTTTGAGGTCGCTGAAGCAGCGTTCGATGCGGTTGCGCTGGCGGTAGAGCGTGCGGTCGTGCTCGCGCTGGACCAGCCAGTGACTACGCGAGGGGATTACGACGGCGGCTCCCATCTCACGGACCCGGGCCACGATGGCGCGCATGTCATAGCCCTTGTCGGCGATGACGGCTTGGGCCTGACGACCTTGCAACAGCGGCAAGGCATGGGGCTGTTCGGCGGCTTAGCCGGCGGTCAGACGGAAATCCAGCGGCTAGCCAAAACCGTCGGTGAGCAGGTGGATCTTGGTGCTCAGTCCGCCTCGGCTTCGCCCCAGAGTCGGGTCTTCGGAGCCTCTTTTTACGGCCTGCGGCCGCCTGCTGATGCGCCCTGACGATAGTGGAATCGATCATCAGGTTGGGATTCTTGCCATCCCGTACCAGGTCCGCGAACACTTTGTCCCAGACGCCCGCGCGCGCCCAGTTCACAAAACGCTTGTGCACGCTCCTGTGCGGTCCATAGCGCTCCGGGAGGTCACCCAGCGCATGCCTGAGCGCAATACCCACAACACCCTGTTCACAAACCGACGGTTATCCGCCGCCGGACGGCCCACCGTGCCCGCACGGCCCGGCAGCAGGCCCTCCAAACGAGCCCACTGTGCATCCGTCAACTCCGATCGCAAACTCCCCATCCAGCCACTGCAACAAACTCAAATCCTTACAGCAAAGTGAATATGTGGATACACCCTAGGCTGCTGCCTCTGCCTTCGCCGCCTTCTTGGCAGCCTTCCTCACCTTCGCCCAACGAGCCTTTTGAGCCGCCGCGATACGTTCTCTCGCTTCAGGACTGATACCTTTCCGCGTTTTCGGCGCTACGACACTAGCCGCTTTCTTCGGGCGCCCTGGTCCGCGCTTGAGTGTACCTGTGAGTGAGTTCGCATTGGACGCAGCGAGCAGCGCCTTGACTTCCTGCAAACGAGCGATTTCCGTATCAAGTGCTTCGATGATTGCCTCGGTATTCATGAGTTCTCCCTATAAGGAGAATATCAAGTTACGTTCTACTTGTGGGTTTGTAGTGAGAATCAAAGCGAGTACTGAGATAACACCGCACCCACCCAAGTCTCCCTCGCGGTTATAAAGGAGCCATGATGATGACCGGATCACCCCAGCTCCGCAAATTGGGCGAGGTCGGTCTTCGACTACTCTTATGAACCGCGATTGCGTCGTCACGCTCGAAATCGGCCACCAACTCAGGCCGCATCCTTTCCGCGATCCGAACGGACTATGCGTTCCTCTCGATTCAGGCGCCATTCTTTCCTGTGGCGGCCGTCCGGGCCGTACTACCCCGGACGGGCCCAGAAACGAGTCTGACTTAGAAGGTGAACTTGATTGCACCTTGCTGTACGCGTGCCGGCTCAAATCCCGTTCCCGTAATCTGGCCTTCCTGCCCGCCTTCGTTCATACCCAGTGCATTGATCTGGTTGCTCGCGTTGGGGATCGGAAAAGAAGGGTGATTGAAGACATTGAACATCTCCCAACGGAACTGGAGATTGTACCTCTCCGTGATCTTCCAGTTCTTGTCGATGCTTGCGTCACCCCACTGTTGCGAGGGGCCCAGGATGAAGTTCTTCGGGGTGTTGCCAAACGTTCCCGAAGCGTTTACCTGGAAGGCATTGATGTTGAAGTAATCCTTTGTCCATTGAAAGTCGCTGCCGCGGCGAACATTCAAGCTCTGTCCCGGAACAAAGTCGGCGCGATCCTGATTCTGCAGCGAGCCAGAGTTGTTGCTTCCATCGAGACCGGCACCGATGCCAAATCCGGGGCCAGACATCCACGTGTAGATGCCGCTCACCTCCCAGCTCCCCAATGACTCCTGCATCAGCACGTTGTGTCCCTTCAGCCCCGGAGAGGTATAGATGAAGTTGCTCATCCACACCAGGGGAAAGTTCTGCGTGGAGATGCCCCGGTTATAGCGAAGGTTGAATGGGTTGGGCAGTTGCGGCGTGCCAAAGCTGATATTCGACGAACTCGCATCGTCCATCCTCTTCGACCAGGTAAGGTTGGACCGAAACTGCAGCCCGTTGGAGAACTTGCGCTCCATCGTGGTCTGCAGCGAGTTGTAACTGGACGTGCCCCAGTTCACCGTATCGAGGATCGCACCGAACGCCGGATACATGCTGCGATTCCCACCGGTAGTTTGGGGTGAATATCCAGCATCAGTTTGCCGAGGAGTACACGCAGTATCCCACCGAGCCGGAGATGGACTTCAGCGGACAATACACAAACAATGGGTTGGCCGACTTTCTGCTTGGCGATCTGTAGCACCCACATCATGCACGCCGGATATGTCGTCCACGACCGCGCCGCCCTCGATCGCTTCTACAAAGACGCCCTCGGCTTTCATCTCTACTGGCAGGGCGGCGCGAAAACGGGCAATGTCGACTGGGTCATGATGCAGGTCCCCAACGGAACCGACTGGATCGAGTACATGCTCTACCTCCCCGCCACTCCCACCCGCGGACAGCTTGGAAGCGCGGACCATATCGCCCCCGGCGTGGTCAGCGTCGCGGAGCTGCAGAGACCGCTCGAGCAGCGCGGATGAAAGCCGCCCGTGGGACGAAATCCCGAGGTGCTCGGAGTCGACGGCAAGCTGCAACTCGACCTCACCGATCCCGACGGCCCCCGCATCGAGTCGATGGAATTCACGCCCGTCCAGGCCCCATGCTGCTCGCCCTACACCGGCAGACAGCCCGCGCCCTCGGATTCGGCCACATGGTAGCAAGCCTTTTCGTGCCCCCCGCTGTTACATACACAAAATCCGGATTCCTCTAACCCACGGGCTCCTCCGCCACCCGTTCGATCTTGCCCAGCAGAAGGATGTAGCTGGCGATACCGATCAAGAGATAGATCGCGGATATGCCGAACGCCCACGCATACGATCGCGTCGCCGCGACCAGATAGCCGGTGAGGATCGGTGCCGCGATGCCGGAGAGCTGATTGGAAAAATTGATAATGCCCCCCACGCTTCCCACGCTCCCGCGCGGCGCAATCATCGAGGGAATCGACCACCCCACCGGAGCCGCAGCCGAAAGTCCGCCCAGCGACACACTGATCCAGAGCAACGCGCTCGTCGCCGTGCTGGCATGGGCCGCGCCCAGGATACCGAGACCGAACGCCGTCCCAACCACCAGTATCGTCTTGCGCACCTTGCTCGCATCCCAGCCGCGCTGGATCAACGCATCCGAGATCCATCCCCCCGCAAGGTCCGTGAACGTCGCAAACAGCCACGGCACCCCGGTGTACAGGAAAGAATGCAGAAGATCTATGTGCAGCGCAAACGAGAGATAGCTGGGCAGCCACGTCAGCAACAGGTAGAACACATAGTTGTACGATCCGAAGCCCACCGCCAATCCCAGCACCTTGCGCTGCCGCAGCAGATAGCCGAGCGACGCCGCCGCCGGCTCTGGTTCCTCGAGAATGCCCGGCTCAGTGTCCGCAATATAGTTCCGCTCCGGCTCCCCCAGCGACGGATCGTCATGCGGATCGCAATACACCTTCGAAAACAGCAGAAAGTACAACGCGCTGATCAGCCCGGTCGCGGCGAAGCTCCACCGCCACCCAACCTTGAGCAGCAACACGCCGAGGATCGGCACTCCCAGCGCCGAGGCGAACTTCGCGGCGGCATCAAAGATGGACGTAGCGAAGCTGCGCTCTCGCGACGGGAACCACCGCCCAATGGCCTTCGCGTTCGCGGGAAAGCTCGGTGCCTCGCCAATCCCCAGCAGGAATCGGGCTCCGAACAACCCTCCAATCCCGCCGCTGAGCGCCGCCGCGAACGACGCCACGCTCCAGATTGCGGTGCTGATCCGCCCCACGCGCCGCACGCCGTACCGATCCAGCAGCACCCCCACCGGCAACTGGCAGATCGCATAGGTCCAGTTGTAAGCCCCCGACAAATATCCGAACGTGATGTTCGAAACGCCAAACGCCGTATACAGCGCCGCGTGCGAAACCGACAGATTGACCCGATCGAAGTAGTTGACCAGAACACCAACGCTGAGCAGCCACGCAATGCGCCACCGCCGTCTCCCAACCAGTTGCTCCGAAGTCGAGTTGCCAGCAATCGTCAAACGTCTGAGTCCCCACGCATCGGTCTCAACATAGCCCCGGAAATCATATCAACCAGACTCGGGGAAGCGGAGCACGATATCTCTCCGCCCCTCGGATCAGCTCATTGGCCCTTCACAAATCCGGAGCTCTCCAGCCAGCGATAAAACAAATCCGGCCAGTCCGTGACATTGTTGGGATTCGTGGCCCGGACTCCAAACCCGTGTCCCTGTCCCGAAAAGACATGGAGTTCTACAAGCATGCCGATACGTTTCATCGTCAGATACAGTTCGGGAAGGCCCTCCGAGACCGCTGGCCGATCGTTTGCGCCGCACGCCAGAAATGCAGGCGGCGTATCCTTCGAAAGATTCATCCCTTCAGGAATCGATGGATACATCAACCCTTGAAAGGCCGGTTTGCTGCTCTCATGATCGATTGGGTCCGCAGATCCTGGCAGTCCCGCGTCGTAGCGCGTCCCCACCAACGCAGCCAATTCTCCTCCGGCGGAAAATCCGATCACTCCAAGCCGCTGGGGATCGACACTCCACTCCGACGCTCGGCTGCGGATCAAGCGCATGGCGCGTTGTGCGTCCTGCAGCTCCGTGCCATCGACCGTATACGTAGAACCCTCCTCACGGGCGAGCCGATACTTAAGTACAAACGCCGTGATGCCATGCTCGCTCAGCCATGCCGCCACCGAATAGCCTTCGTGGTCGATCCAGATCTCGCTATGGCCGCCCCCAGGAATCACCAGCACGCCCACTCCAGTTGCCTTGCCAGCCGCCGGCGGATACACGGTGATGGAAGGATGATGCACGGAAGAAACGATATGTTCTCCCTGAGGGGAGATCCGTACCTTCTCCGGTGCTGTCTTTCCCTCCGAACCCGGAGCTCCATGCGGCCACAACGTCACCACGGGCTGTTGGCCAAACAGAGGATCTGCAAGGAAGGCCAGTACGGTCAGCAGCAAAACAACATATCTTCTCAGGCGCTTTTTGACGTGCATCTCTTCCTCTTTCCGAATCGACAGCGCGGCAGTTCACAACGGCTTCTCTCTCAACGGCCTTGCAGCTCTCTATAAAAGCACACACGCAAGGTCGCGGGAATCCCCCGTTTGGCGGAGCGACCGAAACAAGACTTCGCATCGGAAGATGCAATATGCATGCAGCGCAGGCACAAACAGATCGATGCACAATCGAACGCATCCTCCCACAGCAAACGCGGAGTAAAATTTCTTGCAGCATATCTCGCGCCCGAAACGAGTCGCCAAATATAAAGACCATCGCTCTCCACTACCCCAACACAAGACGCAGGTCACTGACTATGTTCTCCCCGTCTATCTTCTCTCCAGTCATCCGAGGAGTCGTACGGTCGATCCCAACATCTTCCGCCTCACTGGGAGCGACGATCCGCATAAGAAATGCTGCGCTCTGCATGCTCATCCTAAGCGGCCCCGGCGCAGCAATCCTTGCACAACCCGATACTTCGAAGTCGACCGAAATTCACGCTCACTTGGAACAAGCGCACGCCGCACTCCAGGCGAACCAAATCCGCATCGCCGCAGACCACCTACGTGCGGTGCTCGCATTGGACGAATCGAATCTCGAAGCCCACGAGGACCTCGCGACCATCGCGTTCTTCCAGGGAGACTGTCCGACTGCGGAGCGCGACCTTCACAGCGCAATACAGATTGCGCCAACGGAAATTAAGCCACAGGCGTTGCTGGCAATCTGCGCAAAAAGGATGAACCAGCCTTCCGCTCAGGCCATGTTGGAGAAGGTCTTTTCGAACGTGCAGGATACCAAACTTCGCACCGAAGTCGGTGTCGAGCTAGCAGACATCTACTATCAGCAACACGAGCTGGATAAGACTGCCTCTATCATGCAGACCTTGGTCGCACTCGCTCCCGACAACGTCGAAATCCTCTTCTTCGCACAACGCGTCTACAGCGATCTTGCCGACGACACGCACAACAAACTGGCAATCCTCGCTCCCGGTTCGGCTCGCATGGAGCAACTGATCGCCGAGCTACTCATCAATGCCGGCGACTCCGCCGACGCGATTCCTCACTACAGAAAAGCGATCGGCCAGAACCCGAAGCTGCCCGAAATGCACTTCGAACTTGCCGAAGCCCTCATGCAATCGTCCAATAGTCCGCAGACGCTCGCCGAGGCGAAACACGAATTCTCCGAAGCCCTCAACGTCGACGGCGACAGCGCCAGCATTGAAGATGCGCTCGGCCAGATCGCCATGAAACCATCGCCAGCGATCACGGAAGAAGCTGCTTGGAACGAGGCCCCGGACCACTTCAAGAGAGCCTACGCCATAAATCGGCAGGATGCGGATGCGGCCATGGGAATAGCAAGAGGCTTGAAGATGCAGGATAAGCCACAAGAGGCGATCGACTATCTTCGTCTCGCGGTCCGCGAAGGTCCGATGAACTTCGAAGCCCACTATCAGTTGGCCCAGGCATGCCGGCACCCTAGCCGCACGCCGATCAAACGAACCCGCAAACAACAAAGCGCAGTCCGACTTTTGGCCGATTCGCAGTATGGATACAGTGACCTATAGTTCTTCTGACCCATAGTCTCCCGCTGCCGCTCGGCGGGAATGCAGTCCCGTTTCCTGAGCTCAATCAAACCGGGTATTTCGCCGAGAAAGATCGAACCACCTTATGGATCGACGCAACTTCATCAAGACCACCAGCGTTCTACTCGCGGGGAGTGCGCTTCCCAATGCCTCGGCCTTCGCGAGCGACAACCTTGCTCCTGGACGAATGGTACTGCCGATCAACCGCAACTGGCGTTATCATCCCGGCAAGCTCGCGGGCGCGCAGGCCCTCGACTTCGACGATTCAAGCTTCGAACGCGTCGTCGTTCCGCACACCAACGTCCGCCTCCCCTGGCATAACTTCGACGACGCGGAGTATGAGTTCATATCCACCTATCGCCGTCGCTTCCGATATCCAAAAGGCTCCACGGGTAAGCGCGTCTTCCTCGACTTCGAAGGCGTCATGACGGCCACGACCGTCTGGATTAATGGCGTCACTCTGGGCGAATACAAAGGCGGATTCACCCCATTCTCCTTCGAACTCACTCCCCATCTACGTCAGAACGCGGACAACATTCTGACGGTGCAGGTCGACTCGACCGAGCGTGCCGACATGCCGCCGTTCGGCTATGAAATCGACTATATGACCTTCGGCGGAATCTACCGCGAAGTCTCGCTGCGGATTGTTCCCGCCACCTACATCGACAACATCTTCGCGCAGCCCACGCAAGTACTCACCGGCAAGCCTTCGTTGGACGTGGATTGTTTCATCGCCGGCCGCTCCGAGGCGCACGGACCCGTCCAGGTAGAAGTCGAGCTGCGGGATGGCGACAAGGTCATCGCGAAGAAGACCGCTCCCCTCACCGCTCCGAGCGACACCTCTCCACTGGACAGTCCCGATCCCCCCACCAGCGCCCCCGTGCACGCCAGCACCTGCACCAGGAATGATCCCGCGCGGCAGACGATCTCGTTCACAGAACTGGATGGCATTCAGCTCTGGAGGCTCGAGGATCCAGTCCTCTACACAGTTGCGGTGCGCCTGCTGCAGGCCGGTCACGTGCTCGACGAGGACACGCGTCGCATCGGCTTTCGTGAGGCCGTCTTCACCGATCAAGGCTTCTCGCTCAACGGCAAGGTCCTGAAGCTGCGCGGCCTCGATCGACACCAGACCTTCCCCTTTGTCGGCCAGGCCATGCCAGCTCGCGTCCAGCGACAAGACGCAAAGATTCTGCGCCGCAATCTCCATTGCAATATCGTTCGCACCTCGCACTACCCGCAGTCGCGCCACTTTCTGGATTGCTGCGACGAGATCGGTCTCTTAGTACTTGAAGAAATTCCCGGCTGGCAGCATATCGGAAACCAGGAATGGAAGAATGCCGCCATCGATAACGTCGGCCGCATGATTCGGCGCGACTGGAATCATCCTTCCATCATTCTCTGGGGCGTGCGCATCAACGAGTCCAAAGATGACCATGACTTCTATACCCAGACCAACGCACTGGCGCATGCACTCGACAATACCCGGCCGACAGGTGGGATACGGAACTTTCAGGAATCGGAGTTTCTCGAAGACGTCTTTACCGTGAACGATTTCGGATTCCCCCTGAAGAAGCCCAATCATCCGCGCTACCTGAATACCGAATTCGTCGGGCACACCTTTCCCACCAAGTCGACCGATGACAACGAACACCAGCGCGAGCACACCTTGCGCCACGCCCGGGTTCACAACCAGCTCGCCTCCGATCCGCAGTACGCAGGGGGAATCGGCTGGTGCGCCTTCGACTACAACACGCACGCAAACTTCGGCTCGGGGGACAGAATCTGTTATCACGGCGTCACCGACATCTTTCGCGAGCCCAAGTTCGCCGCCGGCTTCTATAAATCGCAGTGCGAGCCGGAGGAAGAGATCGTGCTCGAGCCTGCCTTCCATTGGGCGCGCGGCGACGAGGCACTCCTCTTCACCAAGGCCGTGGTCTGCTCCAACTGTGATCACCTCAAGTTCTTTATGCGATCGGGCATCGGGCCCGCAGCGCAGTGGACGCCCCTGGGAGAGAGCGATCCGGACCACGCTGAGTTCAGCCATCTCAAGTACCCTCCCTTCGTCTTCGACGTAAGCAAAATACGCGCCGGCTGGGGTGACATGCGCATCGACGGATACATCCAGGGCAAGCAGGTCATCTCCAAGACACTCTCCGGAGCCGGCGTGACCCGCAAGTTCGCGTTGTTCCCTGATGACCTCACACTCTCCGCCGACGGTTCCGATACCACCCGTGTAGTGCTACGCGCAACCGACGAGTTCGGCACCGTATGCATCTATGCCAACGACGTGATTGTGCTCTCGCTGGAAGGTCCTGGAGAGCTGATCGGCGATAACCCATTTGCGCTCATCGGAGGCACGGGAGCCGTGTGGCTGAGAGCAAAGGAGCAGGCGGGCACCGTTCGATTGACCGCCACGCATCCGCATCTTGGCGCGCAAACCGTGACGTTCACCTTAACATCGACTGCCCCTGAAACGGTTTAATCCAGCGTCGCCATAGTTCCACACTGCATACATCTCATGGGCCCTCCACAATCTCTGTGGAGGGCCCATAACGTTTCCGCCAAGCGAACAACCGGGTACCTAGGTGGTTGAGGACAGGAAGACTAGATCGTATCTATCTGTACGCTCAAAAGCACTGTGCCATCTCCCATAATCCGGGGGACGGCACAGTGCCTTTGTCTTTTGCAGTGCTTGATCGGTTATGCGGGAGACCGCCAGCTTACCATCGGAGGTGAGCCCCGAGCTGGATGTTTCGGCTCGTATTCGCGGTCGTAATCGTGCCAACCTGGAATGTGCCGATATTTGCGTTCGGCATTCCGAAGTTCGGGGAGTTGAGGGAATCAAATGCGTCGCCGCGAACCTGCAGCACGGCCGTCCGATCCAGGATCGAAAGCGCAAAAGTCCTTCTCCACGCTGACATCTACGTCCTTCCATCCCGGTCCGAACAAGATCCCTCTCCGTGAGTCGCCAAAGGTATACGGAGCCGGACTTTCGAACGCCGTTGGGTTGAACTACTCGTTGATGCTCGGGTGCTGCTCAACTCCCGAGCCGACGCGATTGGGAAACCACTGCCCTTCCGATTAAAGCGAGCCACTGAGATTCGCCGTGCCCATCACCGGAGTGAATGGAATGCCGGAATGCAACTGGACGATGCTGGAGAACAGCCACCCTCCGGCTACTTCGTTGGTCAAGCCTCCCCGGTTCGCAAATCGTTGTTCTGAACCGAAGGGAAGCTTATACGTAACCGACCCACTTACAACTTGCGGCAGGTCTAGTTGAGACCGCCCATAGTTTGACCTCTTGAATGGCTTCCAGTGGCGGAAAATTAGCCGCCATGTTTACGTCTCGCGGCAGCGTCCCCACACCACCCATCGAGCAGCCAGTTCTCGCTGTAAGCCTGTGTCCCGTTTACGCCGATTCCCTGCCCGGAGGCCGTTTGTGTTCCACAGCCGTTCACGCCCGGCAGAAGCTCGGTCATCACCCGTGTCGAGATTGGTAGCCTTCACCGTCACACCCGCAATCTGGGCGTTGAACGTGTCCGTGACGGATCCGACGATCTGTCCCGAATTGCTGTTCTGCGCGGTCAAATACTCGAAGCCCAGGAGGCAAGCAAACACATATGCAACCAGGAAATACCTGTGAAGACGGATCATTTTATTGATCCTTCAAGAAGACGGCCTAAGGATAAATTCGCACTTGGCAGATTGACGGCTCGCACTCTCTGTCTCAAGTGTCGACCGCCATACTATGGACTGCGCGACACGATGCGAATCCGCCGGGAGTAGCATCACCGCAAAGAATGTGAGAAAGGCAGCGAAAGGCCCACGGCTGGGCTGCGATCACAAGCGGATCCGGACGACGATGCGACGAGGCCGCAACATGGGGCACGGAAGAAGAGCCGGCCGCCCCAATATTTTGTAAGTTGAAACGACGCGAACGACTTACAAATGTTCGAGACCGCGACGCAGGGCTTCCACTACCGCCTGGGTCCTGTCTGAGACATCCAATCGCATCAGGATGACACTCACATGCGTCTTGACCGTCGCTTCCTTGATGTTCAGGGCCTCAGCAATCTCGCGATTGCTCTTGCCGCCAACGAGCAGGGTCAACACTTCTCGCTCACGCAGGCTCAGTTCGGACTGTGGCGTTCTTCCCAGCAGTGCGTTCGTCACCGGAGGCGGCAGGAAGCGATTCCCTCCCTGCACACGCCGCACAGCGCGGATCAGCACATCGTGGGGCATCCCCTTGATGATGTACCCCATCGCGCCTGCCTGCAGCGCCTGATGAATATCCTCATCACCTTCGTATGTGGTGAGTACGATGATGCGCGCGTCGCGCGCGATGGTCCGGATCTTTCGAATGGCCTGCACCCCACTCTCGTCGGGCAAGCGCAAATCCATCAGGGTGATTTCGGGACGGAACTCTCGAAATAACTCCACCGCCTGTGCCGCTGTTCCGGCCTGGGCGACCACCTCCATCTCGGGTTGTGCCTGAATGATGGCCGCGATGCCGACCCGCATAAGTGGGTGGTCATCCGCGATCAGGACACCAAGCTTTGCCTTGTCACTCTTCTCGTTCATGCGATGCTCTCCAGTGGTTCATCGATCAATGCTGCGAGGTCGTGCACCGCACGCAGAGTTGCACCTGCGTGCCAACCTGTGGCGCATTTTCAATTTGGATATTTCCCGCCAGCCGCTTTGTCCGCTCGCGCATCCCGGTCAAACCGAAATGTCCGTCGCTTGCGCCCGGCGCCTCGGCCGGAGAAAAACCGATACCGTTGTCGGTAACACTGATATACAGATTCGCTCCTTTCATCAGCGCCTCCAGTCGAACCTGGTCCGCATGGGCATGCAGCCCCGCATTGGCAAACGCCTCGCGCACAATCATCAGCAGCTCGTGGCCAACCGACGCCGCGACCGGCGGTAGATCCGCGGCTATCTGGCAATCCACGGCGATGCTAAAGGCGCGCGCTGCCTGATGCGCGACAGAGTGGAGTCCTGCCACAAGATCTACTTTGGCACTTCCATCATGTCTCAGATTCCAGACTGCGTCCCGTGCCTCGTCGATCGTCGTCCGAATCTGAATCCGTGCGCAGCCCAGCAGTTCGCTGCCCGGAGCGTCCTCCGCGGGCTGCAAGCTGGCCAACGCCTCCAGCAGCGCGGACGTACTTGTACACCCCTGAATCACCGTGTCGTGCATCTCCCGTGCCAGCCGGTTGCGTTCCTCCAGCACGGCCTGAAACCGTGTCTGGATCTGCTGCACCCGAAAGCGGTAAATCGACCATACCAGCCCCGCGACGCAAAGCACGCAGCAGGCAAGGAACCACCACCTCTGGTACAGATGCGGCGCCTTCGAGAACGTAAGCTCCGCTTCGGTCGTCAGATCGGGATTGGCGATATCGAGCACCTCCACACGGAACCGGTAGTCGCCCGCCGGCAGGTTGGTATACGTCGCCGAGCGGGTTGTCCCAGCCGCAGTCCAGCTCTTATCGAAGCCATCAAGCTTATAGCGAAAACGAAGCCCTTCCTGCGAGCTCAACAGCAGTGGGGCAAACGAAAAGGTAAGACGCGACACCTGCGCTGAAAGACGAAGCCCGGCCCCAGCGGCGAGCGGCTTCGAGTCGGCCACGACGCTCTCGATGTAAACCGCGGGCCGATCAACGTCGATCCGTTGATGCACCACATGCGCGGCGCCGCCACTGGTTGCGAACCACACCGTGTCGTCGCTTGCCACATAGCCCGCCGGCTGGCGACCGCCATACATCTGCACATTGGCCGCCGCAAACGGCATCTTGTACGAGGTCACGCTCAACAGTTTGCCGATCCGTTCCGAAGCTCGACCGATATCGGCAATGTCGACCGAAGAGATGGTGTCACCTCCGGAAAGCCACAGCCTTCCCTCCCGGTCTTCGAGCATCTGATACACGCTATCGTTCACCAGGCCATTCGCTGTGGTGTACTGGTCGACCTTTTTCTCCTTGAAACGAAACAGTCCATGATCGCGCGTCCCAAACCACAGCGCACCGCCGCGATCCTGCAAAATCGACCACACTTTTTCCTGCGCCAACGCGGCGGTTGCGGCATCGCTGACAAAGCGATCGTTATGGATGTGGCTCAGCCCCTGATCGGTGCCGATCCAGATGTCATGCAAGCGATCCTCGATGATGCATCGCGTGCTGAAGTAGGCCAACCCATTCGCCATGCCGTACTTGCGTACCGTGCCCGGCCCAATCCGGCTCACTCCTTCATCCGTGGCGATCCATATCTCTCCCCGTGTTGTCTCGAGGAATCCGCGGACGAAGTTGTTGGTCAGTTGCTCGGGAGCTGCATAATGGACCATCGTGGTGCCACTCAAGTGATAGGCACCGCTCCCGTCCGTGCCGATCCACAGCGAACCATCGCGTGCCCGCAGGATATTGCGAATCGGAACCCCAGGCAGTTGCTTGAATGGGAACGGCTGCGCCACATTGTCGTGAATCCGATACACCCCGTTAGCCACCATCCAGCTTTCGTTATCCCAGTCGCGCGAGATCGTACCGAAGTCCGAATCGTGATCCCTGGGAAGCGGCACCAGGCTCACCGGAGTCCGCTCCAGCCGAACCAGCCCATCCTGGGTGCCAATCCATAGATTGTGGCCGCGATCCTCGAAGATGCTCAGCACCGTACTGGTC
>FSXA01000024.1_pt1 | contig 13296 bp, 4 predicted proteins | sample 1638081 | NCBI WGS metagenome assembly FSXA01 (sample SAMEA3914788, study PRJEB12502) | metagenome | biome: forest; material: soil | place: Canada | collected 2011-07-03 | depth 0.1 m
CGCTAGTTGTTGTCTGAAGTCCTGATTCAGTTGCAGGTCATAACACTGTTCTGAGCAATGATTCGATTTGGAAGGAGGAACCCTTATGAAACAAATCGCTTTTTTGCTGGTTGCAATCGCAACGGTGGCAGGCGTTGTCGTCTCCGCGGCCCCCGTATCTGGACCCGCAGATGGAAAGGCCGCTTCCACCTTCGGGATAAAAGTTTTTCCCGGTTACCGCGACTGGAGGTTGATCTCCGTTGCCCACGAAGAAGGCAGCCTCAACGACATTCGTGCCATTCTCGGGAACGACATCGCGATCAAGGCTTATCGGGAGGACAAGCTTCCGTTTCCGGACGGCACAGTCATTGCCCGGATCGCCTGGAAGGATGTCCCGTCGGCGGAAAACAACAAAGTCTTTGGCCAGGCCCAATCATTCGTTGCCGGGCCCGCCCCGGAGTGGTACCTGCAGTTTATGGTCAAGGACTCAAAAAAGTACGCCGCAACGGGCGGCTGGGGATTTGCTCAATTTGATAAAGACGGCAAACCTGCCGACGAGGCGAAGCTCAGAACCTGCTTCTCTTGCCACGTGCCAATCAAAGCTCACGATTTTGTCTTCACCCATTACGCACCTTAATATCGAGAAACTAAAACCTGGATCACCCCGTGAATTGTTGAACGTCGGCTAGTGTGTGCGGGGCGGTTTATTCGTGTTGTCATAGGTGATGTCGATTTTTCCGTGGTCGGGACCTTCAAGGCTGTAGGGCCACTCCGTAGTGAAGTTCCCATCCGGGAGGCGGCCGCGATAGCTAGTTACCTTGTCGCCGATGTAGACGCTGCCCGATCCAGCAATGACAAAGCCGCTTGCGACCCTGGAGGATGCATTCACGTCCTTTTGAGCATAACCATTGGAATCGGAGATGCATCCCATAAACACGTTGTTGGAACCCTTGTCGAAGAATCCGTTGGTATAACTATCCTCCGTTTCGACAGCCGTTATGATGTTCCGTGCGCCCGATACGTACACCGCAGCCTCCGCCCCGACGGTCCCTCCATTCCAGATAACCTCGCCGGAGGTGAAGCGGTCGTTCGAACCTGCGAGGTGTATGCCGGCTGTACCGTTCCGCTCGATCTGAAAATTCGTGAATCCACTGTTCGTGCCTTCTGTGTACAAGCCATAGACGCCGTTATCGAACGCATAGAAGTTGTCGAAGAACAGCATGTAATTGAAGGCATTGATGTGAATGCCATCCACCGAGCAGTGTGAAAACATGACCTCCTCGACATGGCCCCATTTCTGAGCGTTGACGGGGGCTGTTCGTTTATTGGCGGTGTTCCACTCTGCCGGGCCGGTGGACGTTGGAGCAACGAAAAAGCAATTGCCGGTCCCACCCCTTCTGGAGTTCCCATCAAGCGTCAGGCCAGAGATGCTGAAGTTGAATGCGTCGACAGGCACGGTCAGAACGTCTGCCGCGGTATGTGGCTTGAGCATCAGGACCGAGGTGCCCCATCCATCGCCCTTCATATTCACATAAGACCGAAGTGTAACTCCTGTGGTGATATAGACACCCGCCGGGAAGTAGAGGACGCATCCGTTGTGCGGACGAGCGCGGTCGACGCACGCCGACATCGCGGAGTTGATGGCCGCCGTGTCGTCGGTACTCCCATCTCCTATGGCTCCGTAATTGACGACGCTGATCGCGGGTAGTCCAACAGGAGGGACGGCTGCGGCCACGCCAGGCCCTCCGTTGCCTACTGCCGACTCCGTTGCCTGGGCATAAATGGAGGAGGGGAACAGCACGGTGCTTAACATGAGAACCGACAGATAACTCGAAATGTGCTTCATCGTATGCCTCTGACGACGGCCATCGGGCCGAAACAAGTGTAAGAGGGGAACGACCATAGGGGTGTCATTAGAATGTCACCCATTTCCCGTGTTTACGCGGTCAAACGCATCGACCATCGATGGCGATCAGTGGAACGGAGGAACCCGGGAGGAGCGCCTTTCAATATCTGTGCCTGCGCATGGCAGCAGTTCATCCGTGCTCCGGGTGAGCGTAATACGCGTCGACGGCCTTCGCCATTCTGTGACATCTCGCTGACATATCACATCCTGGGCGCATGTATGCTCATACAAAGCACCCGATTTGGAGGTTTACTGGCACCGAGGGACGCGGTGCTGTTGGTTGGCCGGCCGAGCGGATCACTACATAAGTTTCAGGAATGATGATTCATGTCGCAGGAGATGAGCCGCGCAGCGGTTGATGAAGAACTCAGCCGTATTGAAGCAAGCTCCTCGTTCGAGCGATCGGCGGGACTCCTGCGCCTTCTTCGGTTCCTTCTCGCAAACGCGGAAGACAGCACAGAGCCACTAAAAGAGACGTATATCGGCGCGGTCTTCTACCATCGCGAGGCTACCTACGACCCTCGTTATGACGCGATTGTGCGCGTCAATACGAAACGCCTGAGAGAGAGGCTCGCAAAATACTATGCGAGCGAGGGCGCAGAGAACCCCGCGCATATCTCCGTGCCTATAGGCTCGTATGCGCCGGTCGTTACATGGAAGCCGTTGCCGCAGGCTGCGGTTCCGGAACACGAACCGCCGGGTGTGGCCGTGGAGTCGTTGCAGGCCGAGGCAAATGAGGCGGTTGTTGACGCGCATGTCGCGGCGCGGCCGGCCACACGATCGGCCAGCTTTCGTTGGAAGCTCGCATTTCTGGCATTGGGCATTGCCATTGCACTGTGCGGAGAAGCAGTGCTCCTCCGCATGACCAGGCATACTCGCGAACCCAGTTTCGTAACGGCTGATTTCGAGCCGGTGCCGCTCACGATGGGGCGCGACCTGGAGTTCGAGCCGGCGACTTCAGCCGATGGACGAAGCCTGGCGTATGTCAGCCGTCAAGCTGGCTCCCAGCAGTTCCAGATATTCCTGCGCTCTTTCGTCCTGGACGGCAACGGGGAGCACATTCTGCAAACAGGACCGGAGAACGCACTGTATCCCGCCTGGTCGCCCGACGGGAAACAGATTGCGTTTCTCCGTTGCGGGATGGGCCCGTGCGATATAGCTACGGTGCCCGTCACCGGCGGACAGGTACGCCCCGTTGCCAACCTGCCGACGTACGTACTTCCGGATGACCAGCCCTACTATCAATACCGGCAGCTCAATCCAGTGTGGACGGCGGATGGTAAGGGCATCATCTACCCGTATCGCGGCCTCCAGGACGACGCGGAGCGGTTGGTGCTGCAGGATTTGGCGAGTGGGGCCAGACGGCAACTCACTTCAGGCGGGCCCGGGGAAGAAGATGCCGCGCCCGCCCGCTCGCCTGACGGCAAGACGATCGCGTTCCTGCGCCGGAGCATTGCGCAGACGGATGTGATGACGGTCGATCTGGAAACACTGAAGACCCGGGTGCTGGAAACCGAGCCGGCCGCGTCGACTACCGGACTGAGCTGGTCGCCCGACGGCAGCGGTGTGGTTACCGGGGTCATTCGGCGCAGGATGTACCTTGTGCTTTGGGTCCCTTTGCATGGAAAGCCGAAGGAACTGGATGTGAGGATGCCCATTCCGCTGAATCCCGTGTTTTCGGGAGACGGCAAAAGCCTGATGGTTCTCGCGGTGAACCGAAGCAGAAATCTGGCTGAGGTCTCGGGAGGATCCAATCAGCCTGGGGCCGTGTTCCAGTCCAAGCTGAGAAATACATTCAATGCCCTCTCTCCAGACGGCAGCCAGCTTGCGTTTCTCTCGGACCGCTCCGGAGGATTCGAACTCTGGCTCTCGGCCCGGCAGGGAAGTAGCTTCCTGGCGCCGCGGCAATTGACGACCGGACTCGGATGGTATCCCTCGTCGGTTAGCTGGTCGCCCGATGGCCGAATGCTGGCTGTGGGGATCTCGAACACGAATGAGGTCGAGATCGTGAACGCGCGGAGCGGTGAGATGGCGCCATTGCGGTTGCCTGGCCTGGAGAATTCCGATACCTGGAATCCGGTGTGGTCGGCGGACGGCCGGTGGATTTACGTTTCTGCCTGGGGCGAGAAGAATGGCATTTTCCGGGCCGCGACCGGCCTCATCCCGGCGTTGGAGAAGGTGATGGACGGCAGAGTGCGCGAGATACGGGTGGATGGTGATCGCGCTCTCTACTTTGAACCGAATTACGGGCGCGGCATTTACAAGATCGCGCTGAAGGGTAACGACCAGCGCCCGCAGCCGATCCCGGAGTTGAGCAACGTTCTCCCCGCCCGCGCGTGGGTTGTTGCTGACGGCAAGATCGACTACTTCGATGTGCATGATCCTCAGCGACGCTTCCACCAGTTCGATCCCTCGACGGGGAAGATCGCAGATCTTACCGGTCCGATTCCGCGGCTGGCGTTCAATGACGGGACGATTTCGTACTCTCCCAAGGACCGGTTTCTGATTTATTCGGAGTGGAGCGAGGCTGCCGGCTCACAGATCGTTGCCTTGCGGTGGCACTGATCAAGAAATGTTATAAGCCTAAGTTACTGATTCTATTTGCATATCTTGCGTTACACGATTTTCTTTAACAGCTTGTAACGTGTGAACACGCGGCTTGCGTGCTTCACTCCTTCTTGACATCAACTGAGAGTCGCCTTTTGAGGTTGGCGTGTGCACAAGCGTGTACGCGCCATCGCAGACGTGTGCCTTCAAGACGCTCTCCCGGCCCGTTGGCTCTCCCGGCTTCAAGATTTCAGGAACTTTATTACCCATGACCCACATTTCGTTGCGCTCTTTCTTCGCTTCCGTCTGTTCTGCATGTTTGAAAAACATCTTTTCCAAAGCTTCGGAGCGAGGGACGAACACGTCAGGTGAACCAGCCTGGCAAGGAGGGCAAGCAAAGGCGAATCGCGAGCCGAAGGTCCGTACCGGAGCCGGGATATGGGGGCGGCACAGAGCCGTGCTGGCCGGATTGGCGGCTATGGGAGTCTTGCTGTCCGGCCGGGGAGCGGCAGCGCAGACGGCGACGGTGGGCGGCAACTGGGCGCAGGCATCGCCGGTCGCCACCCCATCTGCTCGATACATATCCACAATGGCCTATGACGCCGCGACCGGGACGGTGGTGTTGTTTGGCGGGTCTAACAACGCTTCCAACCTGGGCGATACGTGGGTCTGGAATGGGACGACGTGGGCGCAGCAATTGCCGGCCACCAGCCCCTCTGCTCGGAACAGTGCAACGATGGCCTACGACGCCGCGAACGGAACGGTGGTGTTGTTTGGCGGGTCTAACAACGCCTCCAACCTGGGCGATACATGGGTCTGGAATGGGACGACGTGGGCGCAGCAATCGCCGGCCACCAGCCCCTCTGCCCGATCCGGCGCAACAATGGCATACGACGCGGCGACCGGGATGGTGGTGTTATTTGGCGGGTCTGACGGCAGCGGCGGCATCCTGAGCGATACGTGGGTCTGGAACGGGACGACCTGGGCGCAGCTATCGCCGGCCAGCAGTCCGGGTGCCCGAAACGGCGCAACGATGGCGTACGACGTAGCGACCGGAACAGTGGTGTTGTTTGGCGGATCATCCAGCAGCGGCGCCCTCCTGAATGACACGTGGAGCTGGAATGGGACGACGTGGGCGCAGGCATTTCCGGCCTCCAGCCCCTCTGCCCGATTCGGCGCAACGATGGCGTACAACGCGGCGACCGGGACGATCGTGTTGTTTGGCGGGGATGGCAGCAGCGGCATCCTGAACGATACGTGGTTCTGGAATGGGACGACCTGGACTCAGCCAGCGCCGGGTGCCAGCCCGACTGCGCGGGAAGACTCAGCGATGGCCTACGACGGGGCGACTGGGAGGGTGGTGTTGTTCGGCGGAGACGGCAGCGGTTTGCTGGACGATACGTGGACTTACTCTGCCGGCTCTTTTGTCGTCCCGAGCAGCGTGGTGGGGACGGCGGCGGCGCAGACGCCGGTGTACTTCACCATCGGGAATAGCGGCGCACTGGGGACGCCGCAGGTGCTGACGATGGGGATTTCCGGCCTGGACTTTACGCTGGGAACGGGGAGCACCTGCGCCGGAACACCCGCGGCCAACACAACCTGCACGGTGAATGTCGCGTTTACGCCGACGAGGCCGGGGCTGCGGCCAGGTGCGGTCAACCTCACCAACTCCAGCGGGACGGTGATTGCGACGGCGTACATCAGCGGCACGGGCACGGGGCCACTGGCGACGTTTATTCCGGGAGCGATCTCGACGGTTGCGGGCAACGGCACGGCGACCGTCGGTGGTGACGGCGGGGTGGCGACCTCCGCCTCGCTCGATAACCCAGATGGTGTGTCTGTGGACGGCGCGGGCAATCTCTATATCGCAGACGGGGCCAACAATCGCATTCGCAAGGTGACGGCGGCGACGGGGATCATTAGCACGGTTGCGGGCAACGGTACGGCGACCTTTGGTGGTGACGGTGCGGCGGCGACCTCCGCTTCGCTCAACAACCCAAATGGTGTGTCTGTGGACGGCGCGGGCAATCTCTACATCGCCGACGAGGGCAACAATCGTATTCGCAAGGTGACAGCAGCGACCGGGTTCATCAGCACGGTGGCGGGCGACGGCACGGCAGGTTTTACGGCCTCGCAGGATATGGGGACGACGGCGGCGACCTCCGCCTCGCTCAATAATCCAGATGGTGTGTTTGTGGACGGCGCGGGCAATCTCTACATCGCCGACGAGGGCAACAATCGTATTCGCGAGGTGATAGCGGGGACGGGGTTCATCAGCACGATTGCGGGCAACGGCACGGCGACCTTCGCCGGTGATGGCGGGGTGGCGATCTCCGCCTCGCTCAATAACCCGGATGGTGTTTCTGTGGACGGCGCGGGCAATCTCTACATCGCCGATGGGGGCAACAATCGCATCCGCAAGGTGACAGCAGCGACCGGGTTCATCAGCACAGTTGCGGGCAACGGCACGGCAGGTTTCACGGCCTCGCAGGATACGGGGACGACGGCGGCGACCTCCGCTTCGCTCGATAACCCAGATGGTGTTTCTGTGGACGGCGCGGGCAATCTCTATATCGCAGACCAGGCCAACAATCGCATTCGCAAGGTGACGGCGGCGACGGGGTTTATCAGCACGCTTGCGGGCAACGGCACGGCGATCTTTGGTGGTGATGGCGGGGCGGCGACCTCCGCCTCGCTCAATAACCCGGGAGGCGTGTCTGTGGACGGCGCAGGCGATCTCTATATCGCAGACCAGGCCAACAATCGCATCCGCAAGGTGACGGCGAGCGCGGCCCCGTTGACGTTCGCGACTACGGCGACGGGTGCGACCAGCTCCGACAGCCCGCAGACGGTGACTATGGCGAACGCGGGCAACGCGCCGCTGGTATTCCTTGTGCCGGCGAGCGGCACAAATCCGGCGTTCAACACACAGAGCTTCAGCGTGATGTCCGGCAGCGCGACGACGTGTCCCCAGCTTACGTCGAGCCACAGTGGAGCGGCTCCAAGCCTTGCCGCGGGGGCAAGCTGCACCTACGGCTTCGAGTTTGCGCCGCAGGTGGTGGGTTCGCTGATCGACAACGCCGTGCTGGTCAACAACAGCTTGAACCTGGCTCCGGCGACGCAGTCCATTGCGCTGAGCGCAACGGCCACGGGGGACAGCACGGACAGCCTGACCGCCAGCACCATCGCGGTGAGCCCCACAAGCCTGGTCGAGGGCAACTTTGCGACCGTGACTGTCCATCTGGAGAACGCGGAAGGATTCGGTATTGAAGGCCTGAATGTGACGGTCACGGCTGCCTCAGCCAACGGCAGTGCGACGTTCCTGAGCGGCGGCGCAGGAAGCTCGGCTACGGGGACGAGCGACTCCAACGGCAATGTGATCCTGAGCGTGACCGACAGCGTGGCCGAAACCGTCACTCTGACATCTACCGCGACCGGGACGCAGAGCGCCGTGGTCACCTTCGTGGGGCCAAGCTACCTGGTGACGACGCTGACCGACGACGCAACAGGCACGGCGGGCAAGTGCGTCACGCTGGCGACGGACAACACGGGTGGGAACTCTGCGTGCAGTCTGCGCGATGCGATTGCGGCGGCCAATGCGCAGCCCAGCGGCGTGAATGCGACGATCAGCTTCTGGAGCGGGATTTCCGCACTGGCGGCGGCGACGCAGGCCAGCCCGGCTGTGTACTCGGTGATGACCGGCGGGACGCTGAGCCTCACGCGGAGTGTGACGATCAACGGACTAACCAGCGGCAGTGGAAGCTCGCTGGTGAATTTGATTGCGGTGGATGGCGGCGGGACGACGCAGGTGTTCGACGTCAACGCCGGCGGCAACGCGGTGGCGATCAATAACCTGACGATTCGGAACGGCTTCGGCGGTAACGGCGGCGGCATGACCGTGGCGGGTGGCACGGTGATGGTGAACAACTCGACCTTCAGCGGCAATCAATCCGGCGCTGGTGGCGGCGGCATGTTTGTAACCGGCGGTACGGTGACGGTGAGTCACTCGACCTTCAGCGCCAACATGACAAACGCTGTCGGCGGCGGCGGCATGTTGGTGGAGAACGGCACGGTTACGGTGAGCAACTCGACCTTCAGCGCCAACACAACAAACCTTGGCGATGGCGGCGGTATGTTGGTGGACAACGGTACGGCGACGGTGAGCAACTCCACCTTCAGCGCCAACCAAGCGACCGGCGGCAACGGAGGCGGCGTGGCTGCGATGGGCGGCACGGTAAACCTCTACAACAGCATCGTAGCGGGGAACTCTGCCACTGCGTCTGCGGACGTCTTCGGCCCGCTGAATGCCAACGTTGGGAACATTGTGGGGACGGGCGGCAGCGGGACGAGCACGATCAACCCGATGCTGGGCGCGCTGGTCTACAACGGCGGCTCGACGCAAACCATGTTGCCGGAGCCCGGCTCGCAGGCGATCTGCGGCGGGCTGCAGACCATCAGCGGCGTCACCATCAGCGCCACCGATCAGCGCGGCGCGACGCACAGCTCGGCCTACTGCGCGGCTGGGCAGATCGACGCAGGTGCGGTGCAGACCAACTACTCACTGGGCGCGGGCTTCACCACCAGCCCGGCGACGGTGGTTTCGTCCGGCGTCGTGATGAACCCGGCGCCTGCGGTGACCATTACCGAAAATGGTCTGGTTGCCAGCGGCGCCAGCGTCGCGATGACAGCCGCCTCGGGCGCACTCGCCGGAACCACCTCGGTTTCCAGCGGCTCGACAGGTCTCGCTACGTTCAGCAACCTCAGCATCACCGGTGCTTTGCCGGATGACACACTCACGGCAACGCTCACGCTGAACTCTGCGGCCGCCGCGCCGAACTCGATCTCGGTGAGCAGCAATACGTTCAGTGCTCTGACGCTGTCCGCGCCTACGACTCTGACGGGTCAGGCGGGCGTGCCGTACAACCAGAGCGTGGTGCCTGCGAATGGCATTGGTCCATACTCGTATGCGATCACATCGGGCCCGTTGCCTGGAGGCCTGAGCCTGGGAACGTCATCCGGGACCATCAGCGGCACACCAACGGCGGTGGGCAGCTTCCCGGTGACGATCCAGGTCACCGACACCTCCAGCCTGGCGACAGCCTCTGTTACGTTCACGCTGTCGATCTCGGCTCCAAGCATCGTCTTAGCACCGCAGCCGGCATCGCTCCCGGCGCTGACGGTGGGGGTGACTCCGACGCTGACTTTCATAGCCAGCGGTGGCACAGCGCCTTATACCTACTCGGTGAGCAGCGGCGTGTTGCCGGCGGGGCTGACCCTGAACGCGAACGGCAGCGTGTCGGGAACGCCGACTACGGCTGCCAGCTACAGCTTCACGATTCAAGCTGCGGACTCGACCACTGGGGCGGCCGCACCGTACTCGGGCAGCCAGAGCTACAACAGCGTCCAGGTGAACAAAGGCACAGCGACGGTGACCTTCACGCCGAGCTCGCTGATCCAGACCTTCACGGGCAGCCCGCTGAGTGCGGCGGCGACGATCACGCCGTCGAGCATCCCGGTCTCTGAGTTGACCTTTACCTACACCGGTACGGGCAGCACCACCTATGGGCCAACGTCCGCACCGCCGACCAACGCGGGAACTTACAGCGTCTCGGCGTTACTGACCGACAGCAACTTCACGGGCTCGGCCAGCGCTGTAGCGTTCGTCATCAACAAGGCGACGGCGACCGTGACGCTGGGCAACCTGGCGCAGACCTTCACCGGATCACCGCTTAGCGCGACGGCGACGACGACGCCGTCGGGTCTTAGCACGGTGAGTTTCACGTACACAGGCACGGGCGGAACGACATATCCCACTTCGGCGACGGCTCCCACCAACGCAGGCAGCTATACGGTGGCGGCGACGCTGACCAACGCGAACTTCACGGGTACGGCGAACGGAACGCTGATCATCTCGCCGGCGACAGCAACGATCACGCTGGGCAGCCTCACCCAGACCTTCACCGGATCACCACTTAGCGCGACGGCGACGACGACACCGGCGGGTCTGAGCACAGTGAGCTTCACGTATACGGGCACGGGCGGAACGACGTATCCCACTTCGGCGGCGCCTCCGACCAACGTAGGCAGCTATACGGTGGCGGCGACGCTGACCAACGTGAACTTCACGGGCACGGCGAGTGCTGTGCTTACGATCACCAAGGCAACGGCGACGGTGACCTTCACGCCGAGCACGCTGACCCAGACCTTTACGGGCAGCCCGCTGAGCGCTGTGGCGACGATCACGCCGTCGAGCATCCCGGTCTCTGAGTTGACCTTTACCTACACCGGTACGGGCGGCACCACCTATGGGCCAACTTCAGCAGCGCCGACCAATGTGGGAACTTATACCGTCTCGGCGTCGCTGACGGACAGCAACTTCACGGGCTCGGCCAGTGCTGTGAGCTTCACCATAACCAAGGCAACGGCGACGGTGACCTTCATTGCGAGCACGCTGAGCCAGACCTACACAGGTTCCCCGCTAAGCGCGGTGGCGACGATTACGCCGTCGAGCATCCCGGTCTCTGAGTTGACCTATACCTACACCGGTACGGGGAGCACCATTTATGGGCCAACGTCAGTAGCGCCGACCAACGTGGGAACTTACACCGTTTCGGCGTCGCTGACCGACAACAACTTCACGGGCTCGGCCAGTGCTGTGGCGTTCACCATCAGCAAGGCAACGGCGACAGTTAGCTTCACCGCGAGCACACTGAGTCAGACCTACACCGGGTCCCCGCTAAGCGCTGTGGCGACGATTACGCCGTCGAGTATCCCGGTCTCTGAGTTGACCTATACCTACACCGGTACGGGCGGCACCACCTATGGGCCAACGTCAGCAGCTCCGACCAACGTGGGAACTTACACCGTCTCGGCGTTGCTGACGGACGCGAACTACACGGGCACAGCGAATGCTGTGTTTACCATCACCAAAGCAACGGCGACGGTGACCTTCACGACGAGCACACTGAGCCAGACCTACACGGGTAGCCCGCTGAGCGCGGCAGCGACGGTTACGCCTTCGAGCATCCCAGTGTCGGAACTGACTTATACCTACACCGGCACGGGCAGTACCACGTACGCGTCTTCGACCACACCGCCGACCAGCGGGGGAACCTACACCGTTTCGGCGTCGCTGACCGACGTGAACTACACGGGCACAGCGAGTGCCGTGTTCACCATCACCAAGGCAGCGGCGACGGTGACCTTTACCGCAAGCACATTGAGCCAGATCTACACCGGGTCGCCGCTGAGTGCTGCGGCGACGATCACACCGTCGACGATCCCAGTGTCGGAGCTGACTTATACCTATGTCGGCACGGGCAGCACCACGTATGCGTCTTCGACCACATCACCGACCAACGCGGGGACCTACACCGTCTCGGCCGCTCTGACCGACAGCAACTATTCCGGTTCGGCGAGCGCGGTGAGCTTCACCATCACCAAGGCAACGGCGACGGTGAGCTTCACGCCGAGCACGCTGAGCCAGATCTACACCGGCTCTCCGGTGAGCGTGGCAGCGACGATTACGCCGTCGAGCATCCCGGTCTCTGAGCTGATCTACACGTACACCGGCACGGGCGGTACGGTGTACGCGTCGATGACACCGCCGACCAACGTTGGAACCTACAGCGTCTCGGCGTCACTGACCGACAACAACTACACGGGCTCGGCCAGCGCTGTAGCCTTCATCATCAACAAGGCGACAGCGACGGTGACCGCCAATAGTGCGCAGCGTGCTTATGGCGCAGCGAACCCAACATTTACCAGCAGCGTTACCGGCAACCTGGGCTCGGACACCTTTACCGAGAGCTACAGCACGACCGCAACGACGACCTCGAACCCGGGGCCGTATGCGATCGTTCCGTCGGTGACGGGTACCAATCTCGCCGACTACATGCTGAGCGTTATCGACGGTACGCTGACGATCGTCAAGGCGAACACCACGACGACGCTGGTGCCGTCAGCGCTGCAGGTCTCGCCAGTCGGCACGATAACGCTGACGGCATCGGTCGCTTCGGTGACCACAGGCACGCCGACAGGCAGCGTTACCTTCTACGACGGGACAACGCCGCTGACCACGCTGTCGTTGAGCGGAGGACAAGTGCAGTATGTGCTGCAGGCCTCTACGATTGCAGCGGGAGTCCAACACTCGTTCACCGCGCAGTATGCGGGCGACGGTCTGGACTTCAACGGCTCGGTCAGCACCGCGGGCGCGGGGTCAACAGTGACCGTTACGCCGATCGACTTTACCTTCACGCTGAGCGGTGGACAGGTCTTCAACGTGGTCCCCGGCCAGAGCCTCGCGTACACCTTGCAGTTGTCACCGCTGTATCAGCTCTATCCCGGCCCGGTAACGTTCTCGGTCTCGGGCCTGCCGCCTGGAGCGACAGCGATCATTTCGCCTGCGAGTGTCGCCGCAACCGCGGGACCGCAGACAGTTACGCTAACAATCCAGACTGCACCGGCTACTGCCAGGAATACACCACCTGCCCATGGACGTCAGTGGGCTCCGGTAGCGTTCGCGTTCCTTCTACTGCCGCTGGCGGGCCTGCGGCGTTCGCGTCGCCGGATGGCTTCTTTGCTGGGTGTCTTTCTGCTGATGGCTGCAGGGCTGGCCGCAACGGCAGGGCTTACGGGTTGCGGTACGTCGGATGGCCTCTTTGGCGTGAATCCGAAGGTCTATCCGGTTGTATTGACGGCGACCAGCGGCACGGTATCGCACAGCGTCACCATCAACATCAACGTCGAGTAAGGAAGCCTCTACAGGCCCAGAGCAGGGAACGGTCATGAAGGAAAAAGCATTGATTCAGAAAGCAATCGTATTCATCTTGTTACTTGTGCCGGTGCATTTGCTGGCTCGACAG
>FSXA01000544.1_pt1 | contig 13294 bp, 5 predicted proteins | sample 1638081 | NCBI WGS metagenome assembly FSXA01 (sample SAMEA3914788, study PRJEB12502) | metagenome | biome: forest; material: soil | place: Canada | collected 2011-07-03 | depth 0.1 m
ATGTAACAGAGGCCTGAATTTCGGATGATGCGATTTGAGCGGAGTCGTTGTCGAGGCGCACGGAGACGTGGGCGAGGTCTGAAACCTTCAGATTGGGATCCATCACCAGCGTGCGTGGACTGGTCTTTCCATGTGGCTGGATGTCGATGCGAAGAACATTCGGCCCGAGGATCTCCAGATCCATGACACTATCCCCACTGGTTACGCGGAGCCCTCTTGCGGTCTCGCTCATCTGGCAGGTCTGCGAGAGAGGTTGGCCCAACAAGCAACTGGAAGTGGCGATAAGAAGGACAAAGAAGGTGACACGGGTCAAGCCGAATTTCATTGTTTGGATATCCCTTGTGGAGCCGAGCAGGAGCGCGGCAGAGGCAGGAAAACGCTTCTTCCCAGATTTGTCGTCGTTTGAATTTACGCTTCCCTATCCTTGTGGCGAGAAGATATGCCGCAAGGATAGGGAAGCCCGATAGAGATATGTGACGCCGTCGATCAGAAAGTTAACTTACTCGAAAACTGCATCTGACGCGACGTGCCCTGGCCCACTAGATTACCGATGGTCGCATAGCTTGATCCAAAGGAATAGCCATTCACCTGGCTGCCGGGGCTTGAAAAATTCGGATGATTCGGTAGATTGAACACCTCTGCTCGGAATTCCCAGTCGAGATGCCCGATAAGCTTCGTGTGTTTCACCAGCCCGAAATCCGGTTGGATGTAGCCTGGACCACGCCCTAGGTTGCGCGGGCAGTTGCCAAAGGCGAGTTTGGGCGCGGTAAATGCGGCTGCATTGAACTCATTACTGGTGGACCAATGCAGTGGTTTCCACGATACTCCGGGAACACAGTCTGGTCGCAGACTGCTGGACGCCGGATCGTATTCGCTATAGCTGAAGTTGACGGGAGTGGCGGTTCGTCCCTGAACGATGGTGGTGAGTTGCCAACCGTTTTCGAGCCGTGGAAGACGAGACCCATGACTCGGAAAATCGTAAAAACCACCGATCGCAAATGTGCTGCGGACGTCAATGTCACCCTGGGACCAGTCAGCCTTGATGTTGTTCGGATTTTGATACGCCTCGAAGAGGCCCATAAAATCGTCGTACTCATGGGACCAGTTGTAGTTCGCCTGAAGATTCAGACCGTGGGCGTTGGTGCGGATGGATGCGTTAAAGTCTTCGTACTTCGATGAGGCGAACTGACCGTTATCGCTGATGCTGCCCCATAGATTGCTGAGCTCGTACGTGAGCGGCGCACCCTCGACTGGCGCGGTACCGTCCGGATTTGGTTTTGCCAGGTTGACGTTGCGACTACCGGCGAGCCGCAGACCGTGATTGCCGCGATAGGACAACGTAAGCAAGGTGTTCTTTGCGATCTGCTGGTCGAGAGCAAGACTCCATTGCTCGGAGTAGGAGTCGCGCTGATGGGGATCGAACGCGTTGACGTTTACCGGAGTCTGGGGTTCGCAGACTGGGGCCGATGTGGGCAGCGGATATTGAACCGCCGTGATGTTGGGCGTGCACGTAACTCCGCCCAACTCCTCGGACAGAATATTGATGGATATATTCTGTTCCGTGTTGGCGGCGATACCCAGCGGCCCCCCGGGTGCGATGGGAAGGAAGAACAGACCGAAACCGCCTTTGAGCGAGGTGAGGCCTTTGCCGAATACATCCCAGTTGAATCCAAAACGCGGCGCCACATCTACGTACGAAGGAGCATAAAGTTGCGCGCCAGGTGGATCCAGCGAAACCGTAGCAACGTTGAAGTTTTGGAGAATTCCCTTCGAATCGTGGAGCACCGTATTGAACTCATAACGGATCCCCAGGTTGAGGGCGAGGTTACGGGCAATCTTCATATTGTCATTCAAGAAATAGCCCATCATGGTATTCCGCATGCGCGTCATCGGATAGCCAAGGACCGACCATCCCTCACCGTTATTGGCCAGGAAACCTTCTGGGCCTCCGGATGGATCAACGCATCCGTCTGTGCCTTGCGGTTGTCCATTGCACGGTAGATTGGTCGCGGCCTCTACCGTCGGACCGCCGTAGTAACTAATCGAGTCCTGTGTGACGAGTTCCGACCCAACGTCATTCCAGCGAATATCGGCGCCAAAGCGGAATTGATTCCTTCCCTTGATCTTCGTCGCGGTCTCCATCAGCTCATATGAGATCGCCGGTACGCGCGCGGCGAACGTGAGACTGTTCGGTGAGGGAGTAAGGCCCATCCCCACATTACAGAAGAAACAGCCCCACTCGGGAAACTGCGGTTCGCCATTACTTTGATTCGAATCCGGGCTGTTAATGTTGAATCCGAGCTCGTTGAGAAAAGTTGCCGAACCGATGTAGTTCCAGGTGGCTTTGCCTAGCTGCGAGAGTTGTCGGCCATATTCATATTGGCCAATCGCAAGACCGTACGTTCCATAGGTATTGCTGGCGTTGTAGTTATACCGAACCGCAAAGTTGTTTCTGGGCGACAGCACGTAATCCAGCTTCAGAGCATATGTGTTCTCGTTGATATCGCTGTAGGTTGTGCCGTTCAGAACATCGAACCAATAGCTGTAGATGGTGTGGTTGGTGGTTGCTGCGGGCCCTCCGTTTCCGAGTGGAATGTCGGCGATGACCGGCTGCATCGTAGGTACAGCCAGGGCACGCATCGCTGCATTCAACACCAGTGTCTGGCCAACCTGCAGCGTCGTAACACGCTGGCGCACGCCTTCATAGTTGCCAAAGAAGAAGAGCTTGTTGTGGAGGATCGGACCTCCGAGGTTGCCGCCGAACTGGTTCAGCCGCAGGGGCACGGGCTGGCCATCATCGAAATAATTCTTAGCGTCGAGGGCGTCGTTGCGGAAGAATTCGAACACCTCGCCATGCAGGTTGTTGGTTCCGGATTTGGTGATGATGTTGATGATGTCGCCGATTGCGCGACCATATTCCGCAGAATAGTCCGAGGAGAGTACCTTCACTTCCTGGACGTTATCGATGCTGGAACGAGTGAGCCGTGCATTGCCGATGCCAAATGTCGTGAAGGATACGTTGGCGTCGACGCGGGTGGAATCGCCGCCGTCCATGAGGACGTTCGCACCGAACTGGCCGCTGGGAAAACCTCCGAGAGAGGCATTGTTGGTGGCGTTGTCGGTATTTTGAATTGCGCCGGGGACCAGGGCGAGCATGTCCATGATGTCTCGGCCGTTGGTTGGCAGCTGGCTCACCTGATCGGCAGTGATCGTGGTACCCAGGTTGCTGGTCTCGGTATCGGCCTGGATCACGTTGGCGCGGATGGTCACCGTCTCGCTGGCGGCGCCGATATCAAGGACTGCGTTTTCGGCGATGCTGTCGTCAGCGTGCAACACAACGCCCTCGATGGTTGTGGTTCGAAAACCACGCTTGGAGAATTGGAGGTGATAGATACTTACACCAAGCGAGGGGGCGGAGTACTCCCCTTTGGAATTGGTGGTCGTGGAGAAGGTGCGGTTTGTCTTGGCATCCGTGATAACGACAGCGGCGCTCGGAATGACAGCTCCGGTGTGGTCGGTAACCACGCCTGCAATCGTGCTGGTATCGAGTTGCGCGTGCGCTCGGGGCGAAGGCGCAACGAAGGCAGTGAGCAAGAGCAGCAGTACAAATAAGTGCCCCTCAAAGAAGCGGGCTATGGGAAGCGGAGACTCATGTAAAGTTCCCGATGGAGCGTTCGACCTCATAAAGAAAACAATCGACATCGTGGCGTATTTGTCCTTCCTAAATTCTCTTCCGCTGTACCTATATGGTATCGGTTCCATGAGATCGACCATTCAACTCCCGCCATGAATTGTTTGTCAAGCTAATTTGTCAGCAATTTCGCTTGTTCCATTTGCTCGGTATTCGAGACTGCGGCTCTTCGGCGCGGATTTGCAAGAGGATGTCAAACCGTTTATGGTATCGGTACCTTGCCGAGACACCAAAGCGGCGGTCAAATAAACCATGCTGCCGTGGGAATCGCCAATTTCAAATGGAAGCAGGATCTAGCATGCGGAACTTGATATACACGGCGGCGGTCGCCCTCATCAGTGCGACTGCCGCCCACGCCCAGCAGAGTGACTTTTATCTACACGACGCGGATCGAGTGCTCTTCTACGGCGACAGCATCACCGATCAACGCAACTACACGATGATGATCGAGACCTACGTGGTCACGCGCTATCCCGGACTGAACGTGCAGTTCACCAACTCAGGCTGGGGTGGTGATCGTGTGACGGGCGGAGGGGGAGGCGACATCGATCTGCGCCTGAGCCGCGACCTCATTCCATATCATCCGAGTGTCATCACGATCATGCTGGGAATGAACGACGGCGGATACAAGGCCGCTACCGAGGCTTCGGACAAGGCTTATTTCGATGGCTACCGGCATATCTGGGAGACGATCGAGAAGAACCTTCCGCAGGCCCGCATCACGGCCATCGAACCATCGCCCTATGATGATGTGACGCGGCTGCCGGGCTTTCCTGTCAGCGGTGGCATTGCGTATAACGACGTCATGATGGCCTACGGAAAATGGGTGGGCAACTTCGCCAGCGAAAATGACCTGACCGTGGCAGATGCCAATACAAACTTCGTGCACATGCTGCAGCGCGCCAACGCGACGGATCCGACGGTAGCCCAGCAGATTCTGGCCGACCACATTCATCCATCCTTTGGAGGCGCAATGATCATTGGCGAAGCCGTCCTCAAAGCATGGAACGCACGTCCCGTGGTGGCTTCGGTCACGGTGCATATGGACGGAGGCAAGGTAAAGCTCGATCACAGCGAGCATACGTCCGTGCAGGCACTGACGAGCGTAAACGGTAGCGTAAGTTGGCAGCAGACAGACGATGCTCTGCCGCTGCCCTTTGTTCAGTGGGAGGAAATGTGGGGCGCCGGGCCGACGGTCGGCCTCGTGATTAAGAGCTCAGACATCACGAACGCACTCAACCAGGAGCCGATGCGTGTGACTGGGCTGACGAGCGGCGTCTACTCCGTGCGCATCGATGGTTCGAGCATTGGCACCTTCACCAATGACCAGCTCGCCGCAGGCATCAACTTGGCACTACTCAAGACTCCGATGACCGATCAGGCGATGAGTGTCTATCAGTTCACGGTGCAACACGGCGATCTTCATTACGATCGCTGGCGGCATGTTCAGGTGCCTTTCGGCACCACAGCAACAGGAATCGACGCTATGGCAAAGCTCGATGCGCTCGAAGATACCGTCGTCAAGCAGCAGCATGCGGCCGCTGTTCCCAAACAACACACCTTCGAGGTGGTGATGGAGCAGTAAAGTCCTGCGATGCAGCTGGACCGACTGTGCCTCCGCTTGCGTCGGCATCTATCTCTTTGTGAAAGGGCAAGCGTAAAGCATGAGTAAAGCAATGACTCTTTCTTGCAGGCTGCTGTGGATCTTGGCGCTGCTAAGCCTCGTGCCCGCACCGCTGGCACTTGCCGCAACATCGCACCAGGCGCAGTGGATTGCGCCTACTGCGGCGGCGACTACCGGTGTCTTCGACTTTCGCAAGGTCATCCCACTTAGCGCTGTACCGAAGCGGTGCATGGTGAATGTGAGCGCCGACAATCGCTTTCAGCTCTACGTGAACGGACAACGAGTGGGCGAAGGGCCCGCGCGAGGAGATCTGCAGCATTGGCGCTATGAGCAGTTCGACATCGCACCGCTGTTGCACAAAGGTACGAACGTGATTGCGGCACGGGTGTGGAACTATGGCGATCAAGCGCCGGCCGCGCAGATTTCGCTTCGCGCGGGATTTCTGTTGTGGACCGCGGAGGGCCCGGAGAGCGCATTCGACACCGACGACAGTTGGAAGGCGCGCGCAGAACAGGCATGGCAATACGAGTCCAGCGGTCCATGGCTCAACTCACTCACGGGGCCTAGCGAAACTCTGACTGCCAGCACGTACGACTGGCAGTGGACCGAGGCGGGGGACACAACATCGTGGACCGCTGCCGTAGTCATTGCCAAGCCGCAGTTTGCGCCTTCCGAAGCTCCAGGACCGGCTGCCGCTAGCTGGATGCTGACGCCTGACACCCTGCCTGCGATGGAGTCGACACCTGAGACTGTGGGCAAAGTCGTGCGAGGTGCAGATGCGTCCACCACGGCGTTTCCGGAGGAGCCGCTCAGCATCGCGGCACACACGCATGTGTCGCTGCTGCTTGATCGCGGCATGCTTACCACGGCCTATCCGCAGCTTACGATCAGCGACGGAGCAGGTGCACACATTCGCCTTACCTATGCCGAGGCGCTCTACAACGATCACGGCGAAAAGGGCAATCGCAACCTGATCGCCGGCAAGCACATGGATCCGAGGTTACTGCACGATAGCTTTCTTCCAGCCGGCGGGACTTCGGCGGAAATCTTCGAACCGCTCTGGTGGCGAACGTGGCGCTATCTCCAAGTGGATGTCGACACGAGGGACAAGCCGATCACAATTCAGTCCCTTCATGCGCGAGCCACCTGGTATCCGTTTCAGGAACGCGCATCCTTTCACAGCAGCGATCCAGAGCTGGAAGCGATGTGGCAGGTGGGTTGGCGCACCGCTCGCGTAAACGCGCACGAGACCTACATGGACTGCCCGTACTTCGAACAAACGCAATACATCGGCGATACGCGCATCGAGGCGCTCGTCTCCTATGTGATGAGTGGCGACGACCGGCTCGCGCGTCAAGCGCTCATCTCCTTCGCCGACTCGGCGCAACCCTCCGGGCTTACGCAAAGTAGCTTTCCAGTGCACGGCGTGCAAATCATTCCTCCTTTCTCGTTGCTGTGGATCGGCATGTTGCACGACTTCTGGATGTATCGCCCGGAGGCAGACACCACCGTTCGCGAACTGTTGCCTCAGGCGCGCGCCGTGCTGCAGCACTTTCAGCAACTACAACGTGCGGATGGTTTGCTTGGCAAGCTGCCGCAGAACGGCTTCGGGCTTTGGAACTTCCTGGACTGGACCAAGCCGTATCTGATCGGCGCACCGCCAGAAGATCCGGATGGAGGCTCGGTGCCGCTGTCTTTGCAGCTTGCGGCCGCGCTGCAGGATGCGGCTGATCTCGAAGCGGCGGTTGGCGGCGCGGGCCGTGCGGCCGACGACCGCGCCGCAGCAACACATATTATCAAGGCCGTCTTCGCCGAAGCGTGGGATGCACACTTCGGTCTACTCGCGGATACACCGTCCCGCACATCGTTCAGCCAGCACGCGAACATTCTTGGCGTGCTCACTGGCGCAATTCCGCCGGGGCAACAGCGTGCGGTCCTGGAAACAATTCTGAACAATGAGCCCGAGGGGCAGCCGCGCGACTCCATGCCAACGCTCGCGCCTGCCAGCTACTATTTTCGCTTCTATCTCGCTCGCGCGCTCGACCACGCTGGCATGGATGATATGTATCTACAGACGCTCTGGCCTTGGCATCACATGCTCGAGCTTGGGCTGACGACGTGGGCTGAGACGCCCGCGCCCACGCGCTCCGATGCGCATGCGTGGTCATCCCATCCGAACTACGATTTGCTCACACTCGTTGCAGGCATACGTCCAGATGCTCCTGGCTTTAGCCGCGTGCTGATCGCGCCGCACCTTGGAAGCCTTACGTGGCTCGATGCCACTATGCCGCATCCACGGGGCGACATTCGTGTGAGCTATCGGCGCAAAGGCGCCAGCGTGGAGGCAACGATCGAACTCCCGGCTGGGCTGGAAGGCCGCTTCCAACTTGCGGGAAGAGATCAACCGCTGCACAGCGGCGTGCAGCATTTTCGTCTGCAGGCACCTCGAGACGCCGCTTTCTAAAACTATCTCCGCCTGCATCTGGCAGCTTGCCAAAGCGACACCTGCATTCATATGATTGGTATCGGTTCCAACACAAGCGGGAGATGGCATAGTGAATAGGAATTGGCGACGTCTTGTTTCACGTTTACGGTGGCTCCCAATCCTCTGCATCCTATTCGCGATACCTGCCGATGCAGTGGCTGCGGAACACATCAATCTAAACCGAGGGTGGGAGTTCCGCCAGAATGCAGGCGATGATCAGGGCACGTGGCACCCCGCGATTGTCCCTGGCGACGTGCATCTGGACCTCCTGCGCAACAAGCTGATCCCCGACCCGTTCTATCGCGACAACGAAACCGCGATCCAGTGGATCGAGAAATCGTCCTGGAGCTATCGCACCACCCTGCAGGCGACACCGGCGATGCTGCATCATGCGCATCTCGATCTCGTTTTCGAAGGACTGGATACGACTGCTCACGTCTTCCTGAATGGCAAAGAGATTCTCACAGCGGACAACATGTTTCGCAGGTGGCGTGTCGATGTGAAGGTGGATCTGCATACCGGCGCGAACGAACTCCGCATCGAATTCCCTTCCCCTGGGCCCATGGCGGCGGCACTTGCGGCAGCGAACCCGGAGCAAAACGACGTTCACATTCCAGAGAAGGAATACCTTCGCAAAGCTGCCTACGAATATGGATGGGACTGGGGTCCGCGCTTTGTCACCAGCGGCGTGTGGAGGCCGGTTTATCTTGAAACCTGGGACGAGGCGCGAGTCGACGACCTCTACATCGCTCAACCCGATGTCTCGGCAAGCGTCGCCCACCTGAACGCGGTAACGCACGTGATCTCTGCCGCAGATACTGACGCCCAGGTCACGCTGTACTACAAGGCGGATCCAAACGGCGAAGATTCTGAGATCGTGCACGAGGTGCTTCTGCATAAGGGCGACAACGAGGTTGCGATTCCCGTTGAGATTCAACATCCAAAGCTGTGGTTTCCGGCAGGATATGGCGACCCGTCCCGCTACACCTTCACCGTCACCGTGAAGATGGGTGGACAAACCGAAGACCAACGAACAGTCCGTACCGGTCTGCGGTCGATTGTGCTGGATCGCCACGCCGATCAATGGGGGAGATCGTTCGGATTCATTGTGAACGGCATCCCGATCTTCGCCAAGGGCGCGGACGTCATTCCGTTTGACAGCTTCCCGAACCGTGTCACGGAAGAGCAATACGCGCGCATTTTGCACTCGGCCAAAGACGCGAATATGAATATGATTCGCCTGTGGGGCGGCGGCTATTATGAGTCCGACAAGTTCTACGACCTGTGTGACGAGTTCGGCCTGATGGTATGGCATGACCTGATGTTCGCGAGCGCCTGGTATCCCGGCAATGAGGACTTCAAGCAGAACGTTCGCACTGAAGTGGAAGAGCAGGTGAAGCGTCTTCGCAATCACCCGAGCATCACGATCTGGGCAGGCAATAACGAAGACGAGTCGGTGCTCTACGCATTCCTCGGCGGCCAGACGGCGGAGGGACGCCTGCAAGTCTGGAAGGATTACCTCACTGTCTTCAGCGGCATCTTCCCTTCAGTCATTCAGCGCGAAGATCCTGATGTGCCCTACTGGCCAAGTTCGCCGAGCTCCGATTACGAGAAGACGACTGATAGCTTCCAATCAGGAGATGCGCATGACTGGAGCATCTGGCACGGACGTGAACCATTTACGAACTACGACAATCACTTCTATCGTTTCTTCTCGGAGTATGGTTTTCAGTCGTTCCCGGAACTGAGGACTGTGGAGTCCTTCACCACGCCGGAGGATCGCGCCAACATCTTCACTCCCGTCATGCTCGCGCACCAGAAGAACAATGAAGGGAACGACATCATCCATCAGTACCTCTTGCGCGACTATCCAGAGCCGAAGGACTTCGCGTCATTCCTGTTCGTCAGCCAGGTGCTGCAGGCCGAAGGCGTGAAGGAAGGCGCCGAACACATGCGGCGCAATCGGCCGCGCATCATGGGCTCGCTCTTCTGGCAGCTCAATGATTGCTGGCCTGTCGCTTCGTGGTCGAGCATTGATTACTATGGCCGATGGAAGGCGCTACAGTACTATGCGCGTCGCTTCTACAGCCCGGTCCTGGTGTCACCGATGCTGCGCGATGGCAAGGTGATCGTCTATGGTGTATCGGATCGTCAACAGATGCTGAATGCCAAGCTCCGTCTGCGCGTGATGGATATGAAGGGTAACGTGGTGGAGGAGAGCAAGCAGTCTGTTTCGCTTCCGCCCCTCTCTGCCGCAATCTACCTCACGGTCCCGCTGCAGTCCATCGTGGAGAAGCACCAGGATCTCTCAGACCTGTTCGTTGCTGTCGATCTGACCGCGGACGGATCTATTCTTACGAGCAACGTGATGTACTTGCAACCAACGAAGCAGGTACATCTTCAGCCCGCCGTCATCCACACGCAGCTCAAGCCTGCGGCGGGCGGATACCAGCTGACACTCGCTTCGGATGTATTGACGCGCGATGTGTACATCACGACCGGCTCTCAGGACGCGAACCTCTCGGATAATTTTTTCAACCTTCTGCCTGGTGAACCAGTCACCATCACGCTGACGAGTAAAGCCAACCTCGAGCAATTGCGGACGCAACTCAAGGTCGTCTCGCTAACGGACGCTTTCGCAAAACAGTCAACGCAATGACGACTCTCTGCTCGTCTATGCTCACGATCGCCTACCCCACGGATAAATTTCGATGCCCTTCTCCATCTCCCGACGTGACTTTGCACGACTGAGTTTGCTCAGCGCGGCTCCATGGACGCGCGCGCTTGTAGCTACAAGCGGCGCCAAACGCCCCAGTGACTGGATCAACCCGCTAATCGGCGCGAGTACCAGCACGAAGCTCGGCGAAGGCAAGACCTTTCCGGGACCGACCACACCTTTCGGATTGATTCAACTGGGACCGGATACGGTTACGGGTAGCGATAACGCATCGGGATACTCCTGGGAGCATAAGACGATTGAGGGCTTCAGCTTTAATCGGATGAGCGGCGTTGGCTGGTATGGCGACTTCGGCAATCTACAGATGATGCCAACGACTGGACCTCTGCGCGTTGTCAGCGGTCGCGAAGGCCGTGCCGACAACGGCTGGAGGTCACGCTATGACCACGCGACGGAGGTTGCCCGTTGCGGCTACTACGCGGTCACTCTCGCGGACTATAACATTCGCGCAGAGATGTCCGCCGCGCAGCGTGCCGGCATTCTCCGCTTCACCTTTCCTACGTCGGACAATGCTCGCATCCAGATCGACCTGGCACGCAGGATTGGCGGCACATCGACGCAGCAGTATGTGCGAGTCATCGATCCGCAGACGATCGAAGGCTGGATGGATTGCCCGTCGACGGGCGGTGGTTGGGGCAACGGTGAGGGCCATGTCAGCTACCGCGCGCACTATCGACTGGAGTTCTCGAAGCCCATGAGCCACTTCGGAGCCTGGTCCATACCCCTCCCGACCGGCTTCCTTGCGAATACGCAAGGCCTGCTCGTGGATAAGTTCCAAAGCGATGAGTTCTACAGCTTGGCGGACAAGGCAGAAATCCTTCCTGACTGCCGCGAGAAGCAAGGCGATCATCTTGGCTTTTATGCGGAATTTACGACCGAACAAGCCGAGCCGATCCTCGTGAAAGCCGCTCTTTCTTTTGTCGATCAGGAAGGTGCTCGTAAAAATCTGGCCGCAGACATACCAGAGTGGAACTTCGACGTTACACGTCACAAGGCCCAGAAACAATGGGACGAACAACTCAACAAGATCACCATTGACGGGGCGACCGACACACAACGGGCGATCTTCAACACGGCGCTCTATCACGCGATGATCGATCCGCGCGAGATTGCGGATAGCGATGGGCGTTACCACGCGGCGAACAACACAATCCACGAGCAAAGCACATTCCGATACCGCACCATCTTCAGTGGATGGGATGTCTTCCGCGGTGAGTTTCCGTTGATGACTATTCTCAATCCCGGACTCATCAGCGACGAGGTCAATTCCCTGCTTGAACTGGCGGAGTTGAGTGGCCGTGGGTATCTCGAACGATGGGAGATTATGAACGCGTATAGCGGATGCATGGATGGCGATCCCGCCATCGCAGTCATTCTTGATGCGTATCGCAAAGGCATTCGAAGCTTTGATCTGCAGAAGGCGTACGCGGTCTGCAGGCAAACGGCGGCCGGCACCGGGGACAAGACAGGGCGGCCGGACAATGAGTTCTATATGGAGCGCGGTTATGTGCCGGACCAGATCTCGTGGACGCTGGATAACGCATACTTCGACTGGTGCGTGGGCGAACTTGCGGTGGATGCAAATCAATCCGCGGACGCTGCGATCTTCAGGAAGCGCGGTCAGAACTATCGGAAGATCTATGACCCTTCCGTAAATAGCATGCGCGCCCGCCACCGAGATGGGTCGTGGATCGAGTGGAAGGGCAAGACTGAGTTCGGCCAGGGATGCACAGAGAGCAATCCGTTGCAGCAGTCATGGTTCGTGCCACACGATGTGTATGGCTTGATTCAGCTCAAAGGCAAGGACAACTTCGTGAGCGAATTGGAGACCTTCTTTGAGCAGACACCTCCTTCGTTCGGCTGGAATCCGTACTATAACCACTCCAATGAGCCAGTGCATCATATCCCGTATCTATTTGTGTACGCGGGCAAGCCGTGGCTGACGCAGAAATGGGTGCGACGCATCCTGGAGCAGGCGTACCACAACCGCGTGAACGGAATCTGCGGCAACGACGATGTGGGTCAAATGTCCGCATGGTACGTGCTGAGCGCGCTCGGCTTCTATCCGGTATGCCCCGGCAGTTCCGTGTACATCCTCGGATCACCGCTCTTTGCGAGGGCCACGATCCAGCTCGATCCCAAGTGGCACAAAGGACGATCCTTCACGATACGAGCGGACGGCAACTCCGAGACAAACTGTTATGTGCAAAGTCTTATGCTGAACGGCAAGCCACTGCATCGGTGCTGGATCACTCACGAGGAAATCACAGCCGGAGGTGTGCTGGAGATGAAGATGGGGCCGCAGCCGAACTTGGCACTCGGCGCAGATGCCGCCTCTCTTCCTCCTTCGACCACATGGGCATGACGTTACCTGGTTACTTGGCCGAGAAGACGATGTGCGTGTTCTGCATAAGCACCGAGTGAGCGATGGCAGAACCCTCATGATGCGATCCGTTCACGGACACGTCTTCGTAGAAGCCGTTGTTCTGTTTGCGGTGTGCATCGATACGGATTCGGCGGCCGTCCGGGAAGTGTATGGAGGCACTCGGGAAGAGCGGAGCGCCAAGTGTCCACTCCGGCTTGCCTGGACAAAGCGCAAACAGGCCAAGTGCGCTGAGGATGTACCACGCAGCCATTGCCCCGGTGTCCTCATCCCCCGCAAAGTCATCGGGGCTGTATAGCTCGTTCAACACGCGATGAACCCAGTGCTGCGTTCTGTCGCGCCGCCCGGCGGCCGTGAACAGATACAGAACGTTG
>FSXA01000481.1_pt1 | contig 13164 bp, 7 predicted proteins | sample 1638081 | NCBI WGS metagenome assembly FSXA01 (sample SAMEA3914788, study PRJEB12502) | metagenome | biome: forest; material: soil | place: Canada | collected 2011-07-03 | depth 0.1 m
AAATACATCGTTGCCGTACGTGTTGCCAAAGATCAACTGACCCTGCTGGTTTACAGCCATCGTGCTCCCAGAAGGCTCCCCACCATCGATCCCACCCGCACTCGGGTACACCCCAACCTGACTCGTCTGGCTCAGTACGACCTGGGTCTGCGCATTCGCCGAGATCGCATAAAGGCTCAACACGCAGAGCATCGCAGCCGCAATCGTTCCGTTAACTTCCAGGGAAGACTTGAGATAATTCCAGATCGTTCGCATTTCTAGGACTCCTGGTGGATTCGTTTCAAATGTCTGCAACCGCTTCTTTGCATTGCTAAGCGTGCGGTGTCGCCTCGACCGCGTGGCCCGGGGTCAAACGAACGCAAGCGCAAAAGCGTGAACGGCAGATTTACAAAAACCTGCCGATCTCCGTTCGAGCCTCGGAATCGCGACCGTGATGAATGTCGAATCGGATGGACGCTACCCGACTCGCGTATCCATTGTCAAGAATTACTTGAATCGATTTACTTCTTAGGATTTCGAGAAATACAGGCGTACAAGGTCATGGGAACAGCAAGAGTTCCCCACCGCGCCGCCCTCAATCCAAATCGTTATTGGCCTACCTGCGCAACAACGCGCCATCACTCAACGTGCGGTCAACTGCACGGATTGACGCAGCGGGAGGTCAGCCGATGAGCCGCCTACTTCCACCACATACTCTCCCGCAATGCGACGCCAGGTGCCATCCTGCGTCGAAAAAATGGAGAGGTACAACGGATCGAGAGGAATTTCGACGGTCTGGCTTACCCCTGGAGCAAGCGTCACGCGCTTCCATCCCCCGAGTTTGCGAAACGGCTCATCCGCCGCTCCGGGCAACGTTATGTACACTTCGGAGATTTCATCGCCTGCCCGGTCGCCTTCGTTTCGCAACTCGAAGCTGACGCTTTTGGCCTCGGGATCGACTTTCAGCTTCGAGTACGAGAAGTGTGTGTAAGAAAGCCCGAAGCCAAATGGAAATAATGGCGCCTTGTCCTTCGCCTGGAACCAGCGATATCCGGTCATCATCCCTTCCACGTTGTAATCCACTTCGAAATTTTTGCCCTGCCTGATTTCGTTGGCGTTTGCCTCATTCATCCCGTTATTTTTCGTTACCGGAGTAAGTCCCGCCACATGCGGATGCGGTAAATCGCTATCCCGGGCAGGAAAAGTCACTGGCAGCTTGCCCGAAGGGCTTACCTTGCCAATGAGTACATTGGCGATCGCCTGGCCTCCTCCGATGCCCGGATACCAGGCTTCGACGATCCCTTTCACCCTGGGTGCCCAGGGCATCGTCACCGCCCCACCCGTCTCCAGCACCACGATCGTGTTGGGATTAGCTTTGGCTATCGCCTCCACCAATGCATCCTGCTTGTCCGGAAGGCTCAACGTGGCCGCATCCTGACCTTCGGTCATCCATTGCTGAACAAAAACGATCGCGACCTGCGCCGCCGCCGCGGCCTTTGCCGATCGCACCAGATTCTCTCCATCCTCATACGTAAACTCCGCATCGGCGCCTGCCTGCTCTTTCAGGTAGCGGAGCGGCGACGATGGGAAGTACACCGGCTTCCCCCACTCCGAGCCTCCGGGCCTGCCGCCGGGTGCATCCACCTGCGCCGATCCTCCGCCGGAGAGAACGCCCTCATCCGCATGCGCTCCGATGATCACAACGCGACGCGCCTTCTCGCCCACGAGCGGAAGAATGTTCCCCGTATTCTGCAGCAGGACAATTCCCTTTTCTTCGATCGCCTGCGCGTCATCGCGTCCGCGGAAAGGATCGACCACGCTGCGCACCGGTGGATCGTCGACGACCCCAGTGGCAAACATGCTGCGGACGATGCGGTGGACCATATCGTCGAGCCGCGCTCGCGGGACCTTGCCCTCCAGCACAGCCGCTTTCAACGGTTGACCAAAATAAGTCCCGCTCGGCTCTTCCATATCCATTCCGGCGAGAGCGGCCTTGACTGTGCTGTGCGTCCCGTCCCAGTCGGACAATACAAAACCCTTGAATCCCCAGTCGTGCTTCAGCACCTGATTCAGCGTGTACGGGTTTTCGCACCCGAAGTCTCCGTTGATCCGGTTATAGGAGCACATCACGCCTGCCGGATGCGAAAGTCCAATCGCAATCTGGAACGCGAGCATGTCCGTCTCCTGCAAGGCTCGCGAGTTCAGCACAGCATTGAGGGTATTGCGACCCGTCTCCTGGTCGTTCAGCACAAAATGCTTGATGTCCCCCATCACATGGTTCGACTGCACGCCAAGCGCCAGTTCGCCTGCCATGATGCCGGAGAGAATCGGGTCTTCGCTTACATACTCGAAGTTGCGTCCATTGCGCGGCTCGCGGATCAAATCGACGCCCCCGCCGATGGACATGTCGTATCCCTGCTGGCGCAACTCCCGGCCGATCACCGATCCATACAAGTACGCAGCCTTCGGCTCCCAGCTCGCAGCCATGCCGATCACCGAAGGCAGCAGCGTGGCATAACGGCTCTGCAGCGCCGCCAGCCGGATACCCACCGCCGAATCCGCCAGGTTTATGTCAGGCAGGTGCAATCGCGGTATCCCTGGAACAAATCCCGCACCCAAATTATGCCCAGGCGCCAGCGGAGACCCCGCACGCAACACTCCCCAGCCCGTGCCATGGACAAGCTGGATCTTCTCATCCAGCGTCATTTCGCGAATCATCAGATCGGCACGCGTATCCGGATCAAGAGCCCGGTTCATCCACGGTTGCCCGCCAGCTTTCGGACCGGGGCCCTGCGCCATCGCAACACTTGCACCATAAGTAAAAAGGCAAAAGAAAACCAAGCTCCGGAACTCGCGCATCCGCATCCCGTATTGATCCTTTCGTTGTGGCGCGCATTCCACGAGCCCCGAACAAGAATTGCTGAAACTTACTTAACCGATTTATCTGTGGCCTCTAGACGCCCACGGCATCGCAGAATAGCAGGAGAACGCCATGGTTGCACAGGAGCAATTTGCAAATTGCTTCCTCAGGCTGGATCCTCGGCAGGCTCACTTCCAGTCTGATCACCTTCCAGCCGGAAAATTCCGTGTCCACAACGCACACTTCAGATCCCCATCAGAGATAGCTATCGAACACGCTGCGGGTGTACAACGGAAGGCATACATGACAAAGCGCAGTCTAAGTTCAGAAGGGCCCAAACCAGTCAACCTCAAAGTGCTCGCTGAGTATCTGAGCCTTTCCCCCGCCACCGTTTCACTGGTGATGAACAATGCCCCGGGCGCCCGCTCCATTGCACCGACCACGCGGCAGCGCGTGCTTGAAGCAGCCAAGCGGCTCGACTACCACCCGAACCCGATTGCCCGTTCCCTGCGCACCCGTCAGACCTTCACCGTCGGCGTCATCGTTCCCGAGTTCAGCGAGGGCTACTTCACAATGCTGATGAACGGCATTGAAGAACACCTGCTGCAGTCCGGCTATCTCCATTTCGTGGTCAGCCATCAGGGCAAGCGCGACCTGATCGATGAATACCCACGACTGCTCAGCAAGCGCTCCGTCGATGGCTTTCTGTTGGTGAACACCTCTTTGAACGAAGAGGTTGTGGCCCCCGTGGTCGCGATCTCCGGGCACAAGAAGATCAAAGGCACCACCAACGTCGTGATGAACCATGATCGCGCTGCCCTGTTGGCTCTCAAGCATTTGTACGATCTGGGCCATCGGCGCATCGCCTTCATGAAGGGTCAGCCCCACGCTCTCGATTCGGAGGCCCGCTGGGAAGGCATCATGGCGATGGCCAAACGCGTCGGGCTGGAAATCCATAAGGACCTTTGCATCTATCTCGAAGCGAACTCGTGGTCACCCGAACTTGGTTATCCGATCGTCAGGAATTTACTCGCGCGCAGCCGGGACTTCACCGCGATCTTCTGCTTCAACGACATCGCCGCTATTGGCGCCATACGCGCGATTGACGACTGCGGCCTTCGCTGCCCTGATGACATTTCCGTGATCGGCTTCGATGATATCGCCAGCGCTGCTTACCATACCCCGCGGCTCACGACCGTCCGGCAGCCCCTGCATCGGATGGGCGAAGTAGCCGTCCAGACTCTGCTTAAGCGTATCGAGTCACCCCAGGAAGCGTACCCGGAATTCATCATGTTCGAGCCCGAACTGATGGTCCGGGAATCGACCGGCGCAGCGCCCACCACATCGCCCGGCTCGACCCGAAAGAAGGGCCGCACGAAAAAGCCTGTCGGCTGAGCTACGGCCGAAACTCTATTCACTCTTGGCGGGAATCACGATGGTAGTCGCGGTATACGCGGGGACCGTCAACGTGAAGACGTTCCCCAGTTGGTCCTGCTTGCTGCTCTGCACATCGGTGCCTTTGGGAGCAGCGCCCTTACCCCAGTCGAACCGTGTTCCTGAACTGCCGAGCAATCCGCCGTCGATCTTCACGTGGACCGTCGCCGCATTCTTTGGGTCTTTATTAATCAGCATCAAACCCACACTTCCATCCGCCCTTCGAGCGGCGTGCGCAGCCATCAGGTCATTGCTCGAGTGGGCAGCGACAAAAGCATCTCTCATATTGATCAGGTTGTGAACCATCTGGATACCGAAGTACGCTGCCTCCGGCGCGCCGTCTTTGCCATTCAGAAAAGAATCCGAGTGCAGCTCCAGCCAGTCAATGTTGACAGCCCCATCCTCAGCGAGGCTGGCATAGGCGTCCGCTGCAAACAGTCCAATCGTCGTCCAGTCTGTAATCTTTGCGTAGGGTCGCGGACCCAGCTCGGTCACAGCAAATTGCAGGCTCTTGCCGTCCGCATCATCGTGAAACTCCGTCAAGAGCTCATGAATCATTTGCGGCAGCTCGGTGACCGGCGCGGCCAGCAGACTTGCATTGTCGAGCTCCTTCCAATCTGGTGGCATGAGGTTGCCGGTGTACCAGTGGATCACTACAAAATCGATCGCGGGCGCGCACGCCTTCAGCACCTCTTTGTTCCAGTTCGGACCCCAGCTATAGTCCATAGGCGGCGTATTGAGCACAGCGCCGATAGAGATCCGCGAGTCCACCGCCTTCATCGCCTTCGAGAAAGCAACCACGCCCTCCCCATAGGCTGTCGGCGAAAGCTTGGCGTTATGTCCCCGCGATTTGCCGTCGTCCTTGGGATTCGCGTTATACGCAATATGCAGATCGTTCTCATACCCTCCGGCGTCGCGGCTGTAGTATCCATTACCAAACAGTTCGTTCCCAATCTCCCAATACTTGATATTCAGGCCCTGCGCATGGGCGATCCGCAGGAAGTTATAGCCGTCGTCCGTGGCTAGAGGCTTTGCAGCGCGCATCGAAGCCCAGTAGCCCACCGTCTTCCAGTCTGCCCCCGTCGAATCAACTCCAATCACGGTTGCGTCGTCCAGTTTGCCGTTTGCATAGGCCACCCAGGCAGCCGCTTCCTTGGGTTCAGCTGGTCCAGTTCCCTGCAGATTGCTTCCATAGTTCACCGTAATGACGGCCGTTCCGTGCAGCTTGTCGAGCACGCCAACGAAACTCCCGAAATCCGTGTTCTTCGCGAGATACCCAGGCTTTCCGCTTGCCTTCGACCCATTCAGCTTGTTCACCGACCAGTGATACATATCGGAATACCCACCACCTGGATAGCGCAGCGTGTAGATCCCGTCTTTTCGCAACAACTCGGCAACCGAATTTTCCTGCATCAGGTTGTCGTAGACGGAGGTGTGAATCCCAAACGCGCGGGGAGCAAGAATGTTCTCCGCTTTTTTCAAATCCACACTCACGGTCACGGGCGAGCTGATCTCCTGCGCCTTCCCTGCAAAGCAAAAGAGCAAAACCGTCGCGCTCAAACAGACAGTCATCCGGCGAAGACTCTGCCGATAAAGGAAGCTGCCGAGCCTCTCTGGACATTGAAGGGCGTGGATGGATCGTGAGACTTTGTATGCCATAGCTTTCATCTGAAACATGCTCCTGGGGAATCGGGAGCCCGCAATTGCTGAAGGGTCAACTCCCGTGTTGCTGGCTACATGCAGGCGGCCCAGAATATCACCACACGGCGCTCACGTGAGCTGGTCATTTCTTCGGCATCGCGTATGATGCGTGAGACATGGCCTTCCCTTCCCAACAACTATCTCCGTTCTTCGCAAAGCAAAGACAAATTCAACGCCTTTGTGTCGGTCTTCTGTCGTTGTTTGTAGCCTGCGTGCCGTGTTCCGGGCAGGAAGCCGCGCCTTTACCGCGTATCGATCGGAGTGGAGTTCGGCCCGTGCTGCTAGTGGACGAACACCCGTTCGTGATGCTTGGCGCGCAGATAAACAACTCCTCTGCCTGGAGTGACACACTCCCCGCGGTCTGGCCTGTGCTGGATGCCATGCACGCCAATACTGTGGAAGCGCCGGTCTACTGGGAAGCGTTAGAACCTGCGCAAGGCACCTTCGATTTCGCTCAGACCGATGCCTTGCTGGCGGGTGCGCGGGAGCATCACAAGCGCCTCGTACTGCTTTGGTTTGGCACGTGGAAGAATGGGGGCGCGTCCTATGTGCCGGAGTGGATCAAACGCGATCTCACCCGTTATCCCCTCGCTCGCAACCCCGATGGCAAGCCGTTGTTCTCACTTTCGCCCTTTGGTGAGGCGACTCTCGCGGCTGACTCTACAGCCTTCGCCGCCCTGATGCACCATCTCAAGACAGCCGACCCAGAACACACCGTCATCATGGTGCAAGTGGAGAATGAGACCGGCATGTGGGGCGGCGTGCGCGATCACTCACCGGCCGCCAACCATGCCTTTGCCGAGCCCGTGCCCGCGGTCGTGTTACACAGCATGGGCAAAGACAAGGCCCAGGGCAGTTGGGGCGACGTCTTCGGTGCCGACGCCGATGAGTTTTTCTATGCCTGGTCGATTGCGCGCTATGTGGAACACGTGGCCGAGGCGGGCCGTCGTGAGCTGGCCCTGCCTCTCTACGTGAATGCCGCCTTGCGCGACCCCTTGAACCCCGGTCCGCCGCTCAGCTTCGAAAGTGGTGGACCGACGTATGACGTGCTTCCGCTGTGGCGCGCAGTCGCACACACGCTCGACGGAATCAACCCCGATATCTACATGCCGGAATACGCGAAAGTAGCTGCAACACTGCGTCTATACGCTTCGCCCTGGAACGCCTACTTCATTCCGGAGATCGGCAATTCGGCAGGATATGCACGCTTCTTCTTTGCAGCCCTCGGCAGTGGGGCTTTCGGTTTTTCTCCCTTTGGGATGGATACCACCGGTTACAGCAACTATCCGCTGGGAGCCAAGGTGGTCGATGCCGAAAGCATTGCCCCGTTCGCCCAGAACTATGAGCTTGCTGGAGCGATCTCAGAAGAACTGGCAGGCTGGATACAACAAGGTAGAGTCCATGGGGTGGCCGAGGACACGGATACCCATGTTCAGACGCTGGACCTGTCTGTCCCTGGGTCCGAGAAGCCACACTGGTCGGCAACGATTTCCTATGGTTTGCCCACCTTCTACTCCAACAAACCCGCACCCGGAAACGCCGTCGCGTCGGGCGAGGCCATGGTCGTGACCCTCGGACCAGATGAGTTCCTGGTGGCAGGCTTCCATTGCCGAGTGGGTCTTGAACCCGTCGGCTCCGCGGCAGGCGCTCAGCGTATGTGGGTTTCCGTAGAAGAAGGCACATACGTTCACGGTGTCTGGCAACGCACCCGCCTCTGGAACGGCGACCAGACGGATTATGGGCTGAACTTCACCGATCGCCCGCAGCTTCTGAAAGTACGTCTGCTGACCTATTGATCTGCCGAATGGCGTCGCAAAGCCGCACATCCTGGACGCCGAGGACCGCGGGAGAAGATTCAACCGTTTCCGAAAGTACAGGGGTCAAACTCTATGTTCAAGCAGATGTTGAGTACTGTGGTTGCAGCGGGGATGCTCTGCGCCACGCCAAATCTATCGATAGCACAGTCGATTCACCAACCCGAGAGCGGCGCGAAAAGCACGATCAGATACAACTACCATCGGATTGCAGTGGGTGGTGGCGGGTTCATCACCGGCGTACTCTTTCACCCACGCGTGCGCGGCCTGCTCTATGTTCGTACCGACATTGGAGGAGCGTATCGGTGGGACACACGCGAGAAGCTCTGGCATCCTCTTCTCGACTGGGTGTCGATGGAGGACGCCAACCTGCTGGGCGTGGAGAGCATTGCGGTCGACCCCGCAAGACCGGATGATCTCTACGTGGCTGCCGGAACCTACACGCACCCCGGCACGCCGAACGGCGCCATACTGATTTCTCACGACCGGGGCAGGAACTTCACCATAGTCCGGTTGCCCTTCCAACTCGGCGGCAACGAGTCGGCGCGGTTTGCCGGCGAACGCCTCGCCGTCGATCCGGCGCAGCCCGGCACAGTTTATCTTGGCACGCGCAACGATGGACTGTGGCGGAGCCGGGATTCGGGAACAACCTGGTCACCGGTTGAGCAATTTCCAACCAAAGGCAGCAAGGGTCTTGGTGTCGTCTTCGTCGTTGCAGGCAAGGATGCGGCAGGGCGCGCAGTTCTCTACGTAGGTGTCGCCGGAGACTCCGGCCTGTACAAATCGACCGATGGAGGCGCTCACTGGGCATCGGTAGATGGGTTTCCGAAGCAGTTGATCCCCTACCATGCCGTGCTCGACCGGGACAGCTCGCTCTATCTAACTGCGGGGAACGAGCCGGGGCCGAACGACGTGACCTCGGGGGCAGTCCTTCGCCTGCTGCCCGAGGGCGAATGGCGTGACATCACACCACAGCAAACCTCAGGCGGAGAAGGCTTTGGTTACGCCGGTCTTGCGCTTGATCCGCGTACACCTGGAACGGTGCTGGTCTCCACTCTTGACCGATGGCACGCCGGAGACACAATCTTCCGAACGACCGACAGTGGCAGTCATTGGACATCCCTGAAAGAACATGCGGTAAATGACGCTTCGGCGACGCCGTTCCTGCAGAGCGAGAGTGGCAAGACTGGCTTTGGCCACTGGATGGGAACGATTGCGATCGATCCATTTGACGCGTCGCATGTGCTGTATGGCACCGGTGCGACGCTCTGGGAGTCGCACGATCTTCTCAAGGCGGAAGCGGGTGGCACCCACTGGTACCCCGACACGCGTGGCATGGAGGAAACGGCAGTCCTCTCGATAACGCGACCACCGAAGCAGCCAGCGGTCTTCCTCGGACTCGGAGACATCGGATGCTTCCGAAGCGACGCGTCAAATTCAGCGGCAGAGGCAGCGGTTGTAAACGCCATTCGGCTCTCCAACTGTGACGACATAGCATTCGCCGCGGCTCAACCGAATCACATGGCCATCGTGGGTAGAAGCTGGGCGAAGCCTTCGCAAGGAGCCATCCATGGAGGTTTCTCCCGCGACGCGGGGCTCTCCTGGAATCGATTTCCGAAGGAACCTGAAGGCTCCGCGAACGGCGGACGAGTCGCACTCTCAGAGGACGGGAGCGGCATCCTGTGGATGACCAACGCGGGCGCTTACCTGTCCCATGATGAAGGCGCGAATTGGCGACACATAGCCAGCGGAAAGATGCTGGAGGCGGTTCCGTTCCCCACTAAGCCGGACCAGTTCATCCTGCTGGATCGCGCAGACGGGTCTCTCATGTCCATGACCAACGGCGTTGGAGACGAAGCACCGATCGCGCTCGGCAAAGTTACCGCCGGGGCGCATCTCTTCACGGATTCCGACGGCTTGTGGCTCTACGGGCGGCAGGGCCTCTCGCGCTGGGCTGACGGCGAATTCCAACACGTTCCGTTGGTCGACGCAGCTTTCGCTTTCTCCTCAGGAAAACCTGGGTCGCCGGGGAAGGCGCCCACGCTGTTTCTTGCGGGAAAGGTTGAAGGCAGCTCAGGAATATTCCGGTCCACTGATGGAGCGCGCACATGGACGCGAATCGACGATGAGGCGCACGAGTTCGGATGGATCACTACCCTCGCGGGCGATCCCGAGATCTTCGGTCGCGTGTATATCGGCACGAATGGCCTCGGGACGATCGTGGGTGAGCCGCGATCAAAGCGCTAGAACTCGCACGCATAGTGTCGTAGGTTTCAAACAGTACCCGACGCAGGAGGCCACAACGTCACGGCTGGTGACCTTGAAGCTCGCCATCTGAATAAAAACCTTCATCAGGTCCAATGTGTCAGCCTCGGGGTACGCCTGGCCAACTCCCACTTCCGCTTCGCGGCTAACGGAAGGAGTTCGTTGCTCCCTTGACCGGCAACGTCTCGAGCGACGAAGCAGAGTCCTAAGCACACGACGGCGCTCTGTATCGCGCGCATTAATAAACGGTTGCCAATTCGGTTCATCGGAGACTCCACGGCATCAACCTCAACGTCGCTATCTGGGACAACTCAAGAGCAGTGGCTTCGCTAATTGGGACGCTCTCCTAGGATTGTCTGGACTTGCTTCTGAAGTAGAAACAGATCAAGCTTTGCTTCGAGAACCGAAGCTTTAGCAGCGGCTACATTCGCTTGAGATCGTGCCACCTCGGATGCGAGCGCAGCCGTCTCGTTCGATCGCTCCTGGGTAACGCGAGCTTGCTCTTGCCTCACCAGTAGTGTTTCCGAGGCAACAGTGATCAACTGCTGGAGCTTGCGAATTTGGTCGTACACGGCAGAGACCTCCACGGAGATATCAGCCTGTGTCTGAGCAAGTTCGAGCTCAGCCATGTGCAATTGAATTTTCGCCTGCTTCAGCTTTGCCTCTCTAGCTCCGCCATCGAAGAGATCATAGGAGACGACTCCTCCAAATGTGCCAAAATTGTGCACCAGGAATGGAATGCCACTCTGGTAGCTATATCGCGCCATGCCGCTAATATCAGGGATATAAGCATCTTTGGCCGCCGATACTGCGGCCTTCGCTTTCTCCACGCTCTGCATGGCAGACAGAACTTTCGGATTGCGATCCTTCAACAAACCGACGGCCTCCTCTTCCGTTGGCAGCGCGGGGTCTTCTCCGAGCGAATCGGGGTCGAGTTGCAGATTCGTCCCAAGCGGCAAGCCCAGGACATCGTCGAACTGCATCATCAAATCGGCGATCGCGAATTGGTCTGTAAGACTTGCCTGCTTCTGCTCCAGCAAGGAAGCACGGCTTTCCAGTCTTGCCACGTCCAGCAATTTGCCTTCGGCGATCGCCCGCGTGCTCTCCTCCTCTGCAACCGCACTTGCTTTGACGGACTCATCCTCCGCGCCAAGCTGCATCTGTTTGGTCAGTATTTCGTAGTACAACTTATGCACAAGCAGTGCAATTGAGTCTTCCGCGTCACTCGCGTCCAACTTTGCGATGCGCATATCCGCGCCCGCCGCCTTCACTCCGGCATGCACCTTCAGAAGCTGTGTGATCGGTTGAACAAGGCCGGTACCGCTGGTAAAGGTATCCTGCGCGCCCTGACCAAGACGGAGAGTATCGCCCGGAATCAGACCCGTGGCTGAAGACTGCGAGAAGGCGCCGGCCGGAATAACGACTCCCTCAAGTTCAGTTAGATGAAGCGCAGTCGACTCGTTCCGGATGTGCGGATAATAGTCTGCGCGCAGAACCTTTTTTTTCTGCTCAGCATCTTCGGCCGCCAACCCTGCAAGCTGCAACCGCCGATTGTGCTCCATCGCTAAAGCCACGGCCTTCGGAAGTGTCAATACAACGGTGGGCCGCTTCTCTTTGTCCGGGACGGAACGAGATACCTCACTTGTCTGCCCTGCAGCGACGCCACATCGTACCAACAATAGAAAGACTGACAGTAGCGCACAAACGATGGTGGCATGACGCGCCAGACGCTGTGGCTGTGGTCTTCGGGATCGTTCGGCTTGAAAAGTGCGCATTGTATATCTCTCCAGCGGCTTGTCTACTTGGCTGCGGTTGGTGCCTGGGCTGCGAGATGCTTATATTGCAGCTGCAATGTGCTCATGCATGCGATGACGACCAGACACGTCGCCGCAGCAAATGCGATCACCAGAAAGCTATCTGCAACCGCGAGGGTGAACGCTTGCTGCCTCACTGTCAGTCCGAGCAAAGCCAGGCCTCGCTCTGCTGCGGTGTTCGGGTTCGCCGATGAAGACAGCATCCCTACCGTGAGCCCCAGGTATCTCTGTTCTGTCTCGAAGGCCCCACGCTCCACGTGCAACCCTAGAGTGTTTGAGTGAAACTGCTCACGGTGCTGCAGAAAAAACTGAATGAAGGAGGCTCCCGCTTCGCCGCCCAGGAGCCTCAGGGTCTGAAAGAATCCGGCAAACGTCAGAACATCGACTCCCTTATTAAGCGAGCCCGAGTTCGTTATCTCCAGAACGATGGTTCCTACAAGGCCGGTGAACGCAAAGGCCTCCCCTGTCGCCAGCACAAGTTGCGTCGTGCGAAAGCTAATGCCTGACCATGTCGAGGATAGGTGTGCATTGCTGATGCAAGCACAAGCGATCAGACCGAAGCCGATGGCAAGAATCAATCTGGAGTCGAGCCGCGCGAGCAACGCAATCGCAAGCGTCATCGTCAGGATCTGTGGAACAGCAATCCAGAGCAAGACGGGTCCAGTCTGCTCGGCGGTATACCCCTGCGCGCTGGCTAGAAACGAAGGAACCAATACTACGGTGGCAAGCAACACGAAGCGAAAGAGGACCAGGACTACACCCAGCAGCAGGGTGTTGCCCTGTCGGAGGAAGCGAAAGTTGATCATGGGATTCGGTTGAGCGAAGTGGCGAATGCTTGCAGACGAAATCAAGAACAAGCTAGTAACGACCAAAGCCACAAATAGACTTGAGCGCCACCAGTCGAGCCGTTCTCCTTGATCTAACGCGGCGTAAAGCAAAGCGGCTCCCAGGCTAAAGTAGAAGAACCCCCGCCAGCTTGGCCTGACTTGTCCCGGCGCCGGCACCGGCAATGGCTGCCTCGGAATACCAAAGTAAATGAACAATATCATCAGAGGTGCGAGTACAGCCTGCGTCCAGAAGATCCACTTCCAGGAGAGAACATCCATTAGCCAGGCTTCGTAAGAATGTGCAATGTGCGTGGTGATCACGATATCCATGGCATACGCGCCGATGCCGAAGACAAGGTATTTCTGGGGCAGGTTGCGCAGGATGAACGAAAGCGTAAGAGGGTAGAACGTGCCCGCCGTCAGGCCTGCAAGCGCGAGGAGCGCGATTAAGCTGGACAGCCGTCCACCCA
>FSXA01000818.1_pt1 | contig 13046 bp, 11 predicted proteins | sample 1638081 | NCBI WGS metagenome assembly FSXA01 (sample SAMEA3914788, study PRJEB12502) | metagenome | biome: forest; material: soil | place: Canada | collected 2011-07-03 | depth 0.1 m
GATCCCGTTTGGAATCAGCGAGATTCGTGGGTATGGAAGCTCAGGCCGGCGATCGCGGAGCCAACAGTCCGGGCCTATCTTTGTGAGTCACTCGTTGACTGACACTTAGGGCCGCGCAATCACTCCGAGATCCTGCATTCCATTGACGAAGTACTGCACAGCGAGCGCCACCAGCAGCAGTCCCATGATTCGAACAAGGATGCGAATGCCGGTGTCACCCAGGATGCGAGCCACACGGTCAGCACTGCCCAGCACGAGCCAGCAAATAGCAGCCGTGAAAGTGATCGCACCGAAGATAGCGCCCATCTGCCAACGCGTTTGCGCCTGCCCCACAAGCACCATGACGCTCGTAATCGCACCCGGGCCGGCCAGCATGGGGATGCCCATGGGCACGATGCCGACGTCATCCTTGACCGACGCGGCCTCGGTTTCGTCGGGGCTTTCCTGTGTCGGTGAGCGCTTCGCCTCAAGCATGTCCAGCCCGATGAGCAGGAGGATGATGCCGCCGGCGATCTCAAACGCCGGCAGCGTGATGCCGAAGATGCGGAAGATGTAAGTGCCCGCAATCGCGAACGAAGTCAGGATCACGAAGGCCGTCAGCGAGGCCTTGCGCGCGGTGCGGCGGCGCTTGGCGGGATCCTGACCGGCGGTGACGCCGAGGAAGGTTGGCAGCGCGGCGAAGGGGTCGACCAGGAAGAAGATCGAGCTGAGCGCCAGCAGCGAAAATCGAACGTAGGCCGATCCTTCGAAACGCGACAACGAAGCTACGTTTGGATCGAACATCACTCTTAGATTGTTTCATGCCCATATTTGGAGCAGATAAACCGCGTTTTGCCGCATAAATCCGTATAATTTGGAATCAGGCTAGGAGAAAGCAATGGCTCTCGAGAGTACAACAAACATCTGGCACAACGGCCAGCTCATCCCATGGGACAAGGCGAATATCCATGTGATGAGCCACGTGATTCATTACGGCTCGTCCGTATTTGAAGGCATTCGCTGTTACACACAACCGGGCGGCGCGAGCATTTTCCGTCTGCCGGAGCACATGCAGCGGCTAATTGACTCGGCCAAGATTTATCGCATGCCGCTGCCGTACTCGGTCGATCAACTGATGGACGCGGTTGTCGATGTTGTCGAGGCCAATGGCGTGGCTCCCTGCTATGTGCGGCCCATCGCGTTTCGCGGCTATGGCGAGATTGGTGTGAACCCGCTGAAGTCGCCCGTCGAGGTCTATGTGGCGAACTTCCCCTGGGGCAAATATGTTCCGGGCGATGCAGGCGCGGATGTCTGCATTTCGAGCTGGAACCGGCTTGCGCCGAACACCATGCCTTCGCTGGCCAAGGCCGGCGCGAACTACATGAACTCGCAGCTTATCCGCATGGAAGCCGAAGTGAATGGCTATTCGGAAGGCATTGCGCTGGATGTGAACGGCTATCTCTCGGAGGGTTCGGGCGAAAATCTGTTCATCGTTCGCGGTGGAACGCTGTATACGACGCCGCTGGCGAACTCGGTGCTGAACGGCATTACGCGCGACTCGATCCTGGTGCTGGCTCGCCAGCTTGGTATTCCGGTGGTCGAGCAGGCGCTGCCGCGCGAGCTGCTCTACATCTGCGACGAAGCGTTCTTTACCGGCACAGCCGCGGAGGTCACCCACCTGCGCTCGGTCGATCGCATTTTGGTCGCCGACGGCAAGATGGGCCCCATCACCAGCGCGCTGCATAAGGCGTTTTTCGATATCGTGAACGGCCGCGCGCCGGATCATTTCAACTGGCTTACGCCCGTAAAGGTGCGTGAGGCCGTAGGCGTTTAGTGCAGCGACGACGCCAGGAAACAGGCGGCAGCCTCAGGGCTGCCGTCAGCTTTTTCCGGCGGATCACCGTACGAGAGGACGGCCGTCCAAATCTTCAGTTAGTGGTTTGTGGCCTTATCGAAATAGACTCATAGGAGTGCCTGCTTCCGGCCGGCCCGTACCAGCTAAAAGCTTTGAGGAACGTCTTACATGAAATTGCGGTTTTCCGTTCTAGCCCTGACTCTGGCTCTTATGACGATTGGCGCCCATGCCCAGGGTGGCTTGTATCTCAACCCCATCGTTTCGCGCGTTAGCAACTCGGTAGCCGACACCGGAAACTTCGCGTTCCTCGGGTCGGGTAAAACGTCGCAGATCTTCGGAGGCGTCGTCATCGGCGGCTATTACGAGATCTACCACGTGCCGAAGTTCGATTTCAGCCTCGACCTTCGCGATGAGATCGAGCACGGCAACAATGCCTCGCTGAACAATTTGCTGTTCGGCGGCCGTCTTGCGTTCAAGCCTACGAAGACTTCCTTCAGGCCATATGTCCAGGGATCGTTCGGTGAGGGACGGACTACGTCTCCGCTGAGCCCTATCCACACGAGCAAGTTCGAGTGGGCCGCTTTCGGCGGTATCGATAAGCCCTTGAATAAGCACATCGACTGGCGGGTTGTTGAAGTGGGCTATGGCAAGGTGACGACCATCAGCAGCTTCCTCTACTCCGGGCCGGTCGTAATCCCCGCGGCGCAGTTGCTCAACTTCAGCACAGGCTTTGTCTTCCGCATTCCCTAAGAACTCATTGCAAAACAATACAGCCCACTCGCGAAACGCTTCGCAAGTGGGCTGTACTGTTTGCAGTTAAGGAGCCTAGGCGGCCTTGACCATGGACTTCTTCAGACCGGGAGCCGCTTCCTTTTCATCTTCCTTGCTCTTCTTGTCGGAGTACTTTTCTTTGCCGGTTTTGGGCTTCTTCTCTGCCTCTTCGGGCTGGCTTGCCGCAGCTTTCAAGATCGGCTGAGCTGCGGCGGTGATCTTCTTCGCAGCAGCTTGCTCTTCGCTGAGGTTTTCCGTGAGCAGCGATGCAACGTCGTTCAAGCCGAGTGTCTTCGCCATGGCAATGGAGGCTTCGTAGCCGGCGATTTCGTAGTGCTCCGTCCGCAGTGCGGCGCCCACGATGCCAGAGTCGAACGACGGTCCTTCTTCGTCCTTTTCCAGCGCATCGGCGCCTTCTTCGATCACGCCTTCCATGCCGTTGCAGTGCTGTCCGGTGGGCTTTTCTCCGAGGCTTTCGAAGACCTGCTTCAGTCGTTCTACCTGGCCCTTGGTTTCTTCGAGATGCTCGGTGAACAGCGTCTTCAGGGTTTTGTCCTGTGCGCCCCTTGCGAGCTTGGGAAGCGCTTTGATGAGTTGATTTTCCGCGCTGTACATATCGCGCAGTTCGTCGATAAGAACATTTTTCAATGCCATGATGATCTCCATTGGGAGCATCCAGCTGGGCTTCTCCGGCGCTTGGCGCGCGGCCCGCAGATGACCCGTTTTCATGAGAAGCGCCGCGGAGAATTTGCGTTGGCTGTCACGAAAATTTTCTTGCCGACTTGTCCGATGGAACACATAGGATTAAGCTTCCCGCATGCTTCTGAATAGCTTTTTGCGGTTTTCACTGGCCGCCGCCCTTACCGTTTCGCCTATAGTCTGCATCGCACAGGATATGCCCGGGATGCCCGGGATGGAACATCACCATCACGACGATGCGCCCTCAGATCTCGAAAAGCTTGGGCAAGTTCACTTCCCTGTTTCCTGCACGACAAAGACGCAGGCTCCGTTTGAGCGGGGCATAGCGCTGCTGCATTCGTTCGGGTATGTGGAAGCGGAGCGGCAGTTTCGCAACATCGCCGACGGCGATCCTACGTGCGCCATGGCTCGCTGGGGCATTGCTATGTCGCAGTTTCACGAGCTATGGGGACGGCCCGAAGCCGATGCCATGAAGACCGGCGCGGCGGAGATGGCGAAGGCGGAAGCTCTTGCTGCTTCGACGAAGATTACGCCGCGCGAAAAGGCTTATATCGACGCACTGAACGGTTTCTATGTTCAAGCGCCAAAGGATTTTCAGACAGCGGCGGATCAGTATGCGGCAGCGATGCTTGCGCTGCACACGGCTTATCCGGACGACATTGAAGGCGCGGCGTTTTATGCGCTGGCCGTGATTGCCAGCGAAGCGCCGGACGATACATCACTGAACAAGGAGCGCACGGCGCTGGCTGTGCTGATGCCGCTGTTCAAGGCGAACCCGCACCATCCGGGGCTCGCGCACTACATCATCCATACGTGCGATACACCGGCGCTGGCTGCGCAGGGGCTCGATGCAGCGAAGGTGTATGCGCAGATTGCGCCGTCGTCGCCGCATGCAACGCATATGCCGGGGCACATCTTTGCGCGCCTTGGCATGTGGCCGGAGGACATCAACTCGAACCTTGCTTCGGTTGCCGCGTCTCAGAAAGCTGAAGCTGCTGGGCAGCCGGGTGTGGCTCACCAGATGCATGCGGATGAGTTTCTGATCTATGCCTATCTGCAGGTGGGCGAGGACGAGAAGGCGCGTGTGATGACGGCGAACATGCGCGCAGTAGGCGAGCATGTGGACTCCATGCCCGGCATGGACGATATGAAAGGCAGTGGACCGTGGTTCGATAACGAACTGAATGCGATCTACTTTCTCGAGATGCATGACTGGAAGACTGCAGAAAAGCTGAAGCCTGAGCCGGGCTCCAAGGAAGAAGCCACAACCGACACAATGTGGGCGCATGGAATTGCAGCCGGCCACTTGCACGATGCGAAGACAGCCGAGGCGGCTCTTGCTTTCTTCGATGCTGGCATCAACAAGTTGCGCAATACACCGCGGGCTTACCTGATACCTGGCCTTGCCATCAAGCGCGATGAGATAGCAGGCTGGGCGGCTTATGCGGAAGACAAGCCCGATGCGGCGATCGCTTCCATGCGCAAGGCTGCGGACCAGCAGGACAAGCTTGGCCAGGGCGAAGTCGATATACCCGCACGCGAGATGCTGGGCGACCTGCTGATGGCGTTGCACCGGCCAAAGGAAGCGCTCGCGGAGTACAAGGTTGCGCTGACGCTGAGTCCGAACAGGCTGAATGGTTTGCTGAGCGCGGGACAGGCTGCCGAGGCTGTCGGGCTGAAGGATGAAGCTGCGCAATACTATGCAGCCGCCGCGCATAACACGCACAATGCCGTCGACAGCAAACGCCCGCAGGTTTTGTATGCTGTGCGCTTCGCTGAGCAACATCCGGCGAAGGTCGCGCAAGCGGAGTAGTAGGGTCGTCTTACCGGATGAGGAGCGGCCTTTCGCTCACGGTAAATTATTGCGCGGCGACGTCCTCTTTTGCAGTTGGATGCGGCGGATTGCCGACGGGAACGTCCGGTTGCGCAAGACTTTGCCAACCCGGCAGATCCTGCGAGCCAACGATCAAACGAACGCCGTCCTGGAACTTGATGTAGGTGTAGGCCCACTGCCGAAACACTCCCCAGCGATTGCGGAATCCGATGAGGAAGAAGATGTGCACGACCAGCCATGTGAGCCACGCCATGAAGCCGCTCCAGTGCGCGTGGAACGGCCATACGATGCGCGCCACGGCGGCCTTGCGGCCGATGGTCGCCATATCGCCCTTGTCGAAGTAGCGGAATGGCTTCTGGGTGTCTGCTTTGCCGGCGACGAGCAAGCCAATGCGTTTGGCTGCGTAGTTGCCCATCTGCATGGCGGGTTGTGCGACGCCCGGAACCTGCTTGCCATTCTGCTCAAAGTGAGCGAGGTCGCCGATCACAAAAATCTCAGGATGCCCCGCAGGATGCAGATGGTCATCCACCAGCACGTTGCCGCGCCTGTCGGTTTCGAAGCCAAGCATCTTGCCCAGTGGAGAAGCCTGCACTCCTGCCGCCCACAGCGTGCAGACGCTTTCAATGCGCTCGTTGCCCACCATCACGTAGCCGGGCTGGATGTCAGAGACCTGCGCTTTCGTGCGAGTGGTGACGCCGAGCGCATTCAGCTGCTCGACAGCCCTCTTTTGCAGATCCGGCGGATACATCCCGAGGATGTGCGGCGAGCCTTCAAGAATCAACACCTGCGCCGAGCCCGGATCGATGTGGCGGAAGTCGCGCTTCATGTAAAGCTTCGCAATGTCGGAGATTGAGCCTGCAAGCTCAACGCCCGTAGGTCCGCCGCCGACGATGACGAAGTTCAATGGAGGATGCGCTCCTGTCTCAAGCTTCTGCCGCTCTGCGAGCTCAAACACAAGCAGAACGCGGCGGCGAATCTCGGTGGCATCTTCAAGCGTCTTCAGACCTGGCGCCAGCTTCGCCCACTCATCTTTGCCAAAGTAGCTGTGTGTCGAGCCAGTAGCGACGATGAGGTAGTCGTACATCAACTCCGCGCCGCTCTTCAGGGTCACGCGATGCGCTGTTGTGTCGAAGCCGACAACTTCGTCCATGATGACTTCCGTGTTGGTGTCGTCGCGAAGAATGCTGCGGATAGGTTGGGCGATATCGCCCGGGGAAAGCACGGCAAGCGCCACCTGATAGAGCAGCGGTTGAAACGTGTGATGGTTTTTGCGATCGACGACAGTTACGTCAACGGGCAACTTCGCCAGTTCCATCGCGGCGTGAATTCCCCCGAAGCCGGCACCCAGAACGACTACCCGAGGGCGTTTTCTTGCCTGCCTCTCCGCCATCGAATCCTCCTCGGAATCTTGCTGTCATGAGATACGATGCTGCGCAACGCTCAACCGGTTCCAATTACGTTTAAACCGGATGCGGCGAATTGTGCAGCCGACCATGAACGCTGCATAAACCCAAGGGCGAATCCCTCACGATTGCGATAACCGCCCCGAAATCACGATTTTCTGGCCTTTTCGAAGACTCTTCCGGGCACCGAGGACTAGCATGGCTAGGTAGAAGGGTGGTGCCTGGAGATGGCGCCGCCAGTCTGGAGGATGAATGGTAGCCGCAGCTAAGATTGCAACGAACGAGCCCACGTCAACCCGCGTCCTCACGACGAACCGTCACCTGATCCGGTGGGTGGAGAAGATGGCGGAGCTGACGCAGCCGTCTGCGATCCATTGGATCGACGGGTCCGATGCGGAGAACGAATACCTCTGCCGGCAACTCGTAGAAGCGGGCACATTCACCAAGCTGAACGAAGATCTCTGGCCGGGCTGCTACTACGCTCGCTCTTCACCCAACGACGTGGCTCGCGTGGAAGACCGCACGTTCATCTGCTCGCTGTCGAAAGACAACGCCGGCCCGACCAACAACTGGGAAGACCCGTTCGTAATGCGCAAGAAGTTGAAGGCGCTGTTCAAGGGCTCGATGCGCGGGCGCACGATGTACGTAATGCCGTACTCGATGGGCCCGGTAGGCTCGCCCATGTCGCAGATTGGCGTGCAGCTCACCGACTCGGCTTATGCGGTGGTGAACATGCGCATCATGGCCCGCATCGGTGCGCCAGTGTTCGCTGAGATCGACAAGGACTTGAAGCGCGTCGTCCCATGCATGCACTCGGTGGGTGCGCCACTTGCTCCCGGACAAGCCGATGTTCCCTGGCCGCAGAACGACACCAAGTACATCGTGCACTTTCCGGAGACGCGCGAGATCTGGAGCTATGGCTCGGGCTATGGCGGCAACGCGCTGCTGGGCAAGAAATGCTTCGCGCTGCGCATCGCCTCGAACATCGCGCGCGACGAAGGCTGGATGGCGGAGCACATGCTCATCCTCGGCGTCGAAAGTCCGCTAGGCGAAAAGACGTACGTCGCTGCGGCGTTCCCATCGGCTTGCGGCAAGACCAACTTCGCCATGATGATCCCACCCGAAGGCTTCGATGGCTGGAAGATATGGACCGTCGGCGACGACATCGCGTGGATCAAGCCCGACGCCACCGGCCAGCTGCGCGCCATCAATCCTGAAGCCGGGTTCTTCGGCGTCGCTCCAGGTACGAGCGCCAAGACCAACCCGAACGCCATGGCAACACTGGCGAAGAACACGATATTCACCAACGTCGCGCTGACGCCCGAAGGCGGCGTGTGGTGGGAAGGCATGACCGACGAGCCGCCTGCCGAGTGCCTGGACTGGCGCGGCGATCGGTGGACACCACAGATCGGCAAGGAAACCGGCAAGCCCGCGGCACACCCCAACGGCCGCTTCACCGCGCCCGCTGTGCAGTGCCCATCGATCGATCTTGCCGCGTGGGAATCTCCCGATGGCGTGCCGATCTCCGCGTTCCTGTTCGGCGGCCGCCGCGCCACGACGATGCCTTTGGTCTTCCAGGCCTTCAACTGGTCGAGTGGCGTGTACATCGGTGCGACGATGGGCTCAGAAACCACGGCAGCCGCCGGCGGCGCGCTCGGCAAAGTGCGCCGCGACCCCATGGCGATGCTTCCGTTCTGCGGCTATCACATGGGCGACTACTTTCGTCACTGGCTGAAGATGCAGCGCGAACTCACCGTGACGCCGCGCGTGTTCCACGTCAACTGGTTCCGCAAGGATGCCGACGGTAAGTTCCTGTGGCCTGGCTTCAGCGAGAACATGCGCATACTGAAGTGGGTGGTGGATCGCGTCCGTGGCCGCGCGCAGGGGAAGGAAACTCCCATCGGCTGGACCCCGCACTATGAAGACATGAACTGGACCGGCCTCGACATGCCGCGCGCCAGGTTCGACGAGCTGCAGAAGGTGGATCGCACAGCATGGCGCGCCGAAGTGATGAACCACGAAGAACTCTTCCTCATGCTCCATGATCACCTCCCGCCGGAGATGATCTATGAGAGAGAACTGCTTATCTGCAGGCTGTAACGCTCACGCTTAGAGCTTTTTGGATGTGTGTCGACTGGCTTAAATTTCCTTGAAACCGAGGTGGGCTTCGTTGCGTCCAATGATTATGAAAACTGTACTGGGTAGTACAAAAAAACTTGGAAATTCGGATTTAGACATTACCTCGATCGGCTTCGGGGCATGGGCTATTGGCGGTGGCGATTGGCAACATGGATGGGGACCGCAGGACGATCAGGACTCTATTGCGGCTATTCACGCAGCACTCGACGCGGGCATGAACTGGATTGATACCGCTGCGGTTTACGGCCTAGGCCACTCGGAAGAGATCGTTGGCAAGGCGTTGAAGTCTTCCAGCGCGAAGCCCTACATCTTCACCAAATGCGCGATGACCTGGGGTGAAGACCGCAAAATTGTGCAGTCCCTCAAAAAGATTCGTGAAGAAGTTGAAGGCAGCCTGCAGCGCCTCGGCGTTGATGTCATCGACCTTTACCAAATCCACTGGCCGGTGCCTGATGAAGAGCTTGAAGAGGGCTGGAGCACTATGGCCGACCTGCAGCGTGAAGGGAAAGTGCGCTGGCTCGGCGCGTCGAACTTCTCGGTCTCGCAACTGGAGCGAGCGATGAAGATTGCGCCGGTTACAGCATTGCAACCACCGTACTCCGCCATCAATCGCACGTATGAAGCCGAGACGCTCCCCTTCTGCAAAGAGAATGGTATCGGCGTCATCAACTACGCACCGATGCACTCGGGCCTGCTGACCGGCTCGATGACCAAAGAGCGCGTGGCCGCGATGCCGGAGAGCGACTTCCGCCAGAGGGCGAAGAACTTTATGGAGCCGCAGCTCTCACGTAACCTGGAGCTCGCGGAGTTGATGAAGGAGATCGGTACGCGGCACGGCGTGATGGCAGGTGTTGTCGCGATCGCGTGGACGCTGCACAATCCCGCTGTGACTGGCGCAATCGTCGGTGGACGCAGCGCGAAGCAGATCGAAGGTGTCGTGCCGGCAGCGACGTTCCGGCTTTCCGAAGATGAGTTCGCGGAGATTGGAAAGTTTCTCAGCGAACGCTTCTAACGCGTAAGCCGGTACTCCAGGAAAATCAGATCGAGGAAGCGGTCGAACTTGTAGCCGACCTCGTGCAGATGTCCCACGCGCTCGAAGCCGAAGCGATCGAGAAATTGTAGCGATGCTTCATTCGTGGCGTCTACACCCGCGATCATCACATGCTTGCCGGAAGATTGAGCACGTTCTATCAGCGCCGTCAGCAGGGCTTTTCCCACGCCCTGCCGGCGCGCTGATGAGTCAATGTGGATCGTTCCTTCCACCGTGAAGCGATACCCAGGCCAGGAGCGGAAGTCGCCGAAGGTTGCGAAGCCGGTTACATTATCCTCATCGACCGCAACAAGCACCGGATCGCCCTGCTGCACGCGGCCTTTCCACCAGGCGATTCGTTCTTCGACTGTTGCAGGACGGTCGTTGAAAATTGCCGTCGATGTGGTCAATACTTCGTTGTAAATTTCAGTGATGCGCTTCAGGTCTGCTTCGAAAGCGTCTCTGATCTCCATCTTCACCTCGCGCCAGAAGCTATCGCGTAAGAATGACGGGCCCATCTTTGGTGATCGCGACAGTGTGCTCAAAGTGCGCGCTGAAGCTGCCATCGACCGTAATCGCGGTCCAGCCGTCTTCAAGCACCTTCACATCAGGCGAGCCCGCATTGATCATGGGCTCAATGGCCAACACCATGCCGGCCTTCAGCCGAGGGCCCTTGCCTGCGTCGCCGAAGTTCGGGACCTGCGGGTCTTCATGCATGTTTTTGCCGATGCCGTGCCCGACGAACTCGCGCACCACACCATAGCCTTCGGCTTCGCACATCGTCTGCACGGCGTTGGAGATGTCGAACAACCGCCCGCCGACGACAGCTTTATCGATCGCCGCGTACAGCGAAGCTTCCGTAACCTTCAACAGCTTCGCCACCGCCGGGCTTAGCTTGCCGACCGGATAAGTCACCGCGCAGTCCGAGTAATAGCCGTCGACGATAACACCGCAGTCCACAGAGACGATATCGCCTTCACGCAACGCGCCGCGGTCGTGGGGGATGCCATGGATGACTTCGTTGTTGACCGAGGTGCAAAGCACGGCGGGATAACCGTGATAGCCTTTGAACGCCGGGATGGCGCCGAGCTCTTCGATCTTTGCCACTGCGGCGCGCTCGAGATCCATCGTGGTTGCGCCAACACATACAGCGGCTTTCACAGCATCGTGGACCTTGCGAAGTGCGATGCCGGAGATACGCATCTTTTCAATCTCGGCGGCGGATTTGAGCATGATAGCCATAAGTAAGAAATAACAGCGAGGCGGTTAGGCCTCCGGGTGGTGTCGTAATTTCAAAAGTGCGGCGCGGATGCTCTTCGTAACATCATCCTCGTGCTGGTCGCCGTTGACCTCGGCAAACCGGCCGCCGTGGGTGCGGTAGTATTCGATGACCCCGGAGGTCTTCTCCTGAAACTGCTTCATGCGCTCATAGAAGACCGCTTCAGTATCGTCTGCGCGCTGCTCGAGCGGGGTATTGTCGATATCGCAGAGGCGATCGTTCTTCGGTGGCTTGGAGTAGATGTTGTAAATCGTGCCGCACACCGGGCAGATCAGCCGGCCGGTAATACGCTCCAGTAGCGCACGCTCACCGACAACGATGTTCACGGCAACTACGGGAAGCAGATACGCGACCAGTTGGCCATCAAGCCACTCGGCTTGATTCAACGTGCGCGGAAAACCATCGAGGATATAGCCATGCTCAGTGTCCGGCTCCTTGAAACGCTCCGCGACCATCTGGTTCACAAGGTCGTCAGGCACAAGTTGGCCCTTGCTCATCAGCTCATCGGCCAACATACCAAGCGGCGTTTGGTTGCGACGATGCTCACGCAGCAAGTCTCCGGTTGAGATCTGCGGAATATTGAACTCATCCATTAGCCGCTTGGCCTGCGTGCCTTTGCCTACACCGGGCGCGCCCAGCAGCAGCACTGGGCCGGGAAGAAAGTCGCTCGCATTGGGCAGTGGTTTCGACATAGGCTTCTATCAGACGTACCGTGATTCCAAAGGGTTCAAGCAAGTGCCCACGCCCGGTTGGGACGTGGGCACCGAAATGAGAAACGAAACTACCAGCTCTTGCGGCCGCGAATGCGTCCAGACTTAGGCGCGAAGCCTTCGTAGTGACGCATGATCAGTTGCGACTCCACCTGCTGCACCGTATCCATCGCAACGCCCACCACGATCAGCAGAGACGTGCCCCCGAAGTAGAAGTTGAGACCGAGACCGTTGGTGACCCATGCCGGCATGGCGTCGAAGAAGTGGCCGATCAGGATGATGTGATTGAAGCGAATGCCACCGATCAGCATCATCGGAATGATCGAGATCACAACGAGGTAAGCGGCGCCAACAAGCGTGATGCGCGTCAGCACATCGTTGATGAAGTCCGAGGTGCGCTTGCCGGGACGAATGCCGGGAATGAAGCTTCCATACTTGCGCATGTTGTCGGCGATATCGTCAGGCCGGAAGATGATCGAGATATAGAAGTACGCGAAGAAAATAATCGCAGCAATGTAAAGCACCACGTACCAGGGTTCCTGCGGTGCCAGCGCCTGGAAGATGGGGCCGAGATACTTGTTGTCGCGCAACGGACCGGAGCCGAACAAGCTAACGTTCGCCAGCAGCAACGGCGCCGACAGAATTGAAGCTGCGAAGATTACCGGCATCACACCGCCGGAGTTTACCTTCAGCGGAAGGAAGCTGTTCTGCGCCTGCGCTTCGCGACGGCCAACCATGCGCTTGGCCGATTGAATCGGGATGCGGCGCTCGGAGCGTTCCACAAAGATGATGAAGGCAACGACCGCGACCATCATGCCGATCAACAGCACGAGCGCGATTGGAGTGAAACCGCCCCAGGCATTGGTGCGCGCCTTCTGGTAGAGATCGGCAATGCCCTTGGGCAGGCCGACGACGATGCCCGTGAAGATCAGCAGCGACATGCCGTTGCCGATACCGCGCTCGGTGATCTGCTCACCTAGCCACATGATAAAGGCCGTGCCGCAGGTCAACGTGATCACGCACAGCGGAAGGAACGCGCCCTTGCTGATGGTCACCATCGACTGGCCGGTGGCGGTGTTGGTCAGCGTGAGGCCGATGAAGAAGCTCTGCACGATGGCCAGCAGCACCGTAACGTAGCGAGTCCACTGCGTGATCTTGCGGCGGCCAAGCTCGCCTTCTTTTTGCAGCTTCGCAAGCGGCTCATAGATGACCGTGAGCAGCTGGAAGATGATCGACGCGGTAATGTACGGCATGATGCCGAGCGCGAAGATCGTCAACTTGCGCAGGTTGCCGCCGTTGAACAGATCGAGCAGACCAAGCGCACCGCCGGAGTTCTGATTGAAGAAC
>FSXA01000046.1_pt1 | contig 12969 bp, 3 predicted proteins | sample 1638081 | NCBI WGS metagenome assembly FSXA01 (sample SAMEA3914788, study PRJEB12502) | metagenome | biome: forest; material: soil | place: Canada | collected 2011-07-03 | depth 0.1 m
ACTGGTAGCAGCTTCACGCTGGGAGGTTTATTGAGTCCCGCAACAGTCGCTGGATCTGTATTTGTAATGTCGAATGGCTTGCCTTCGACTGCCACCGTTTCATATTACGTTGACAGCCAGCCACAGACCCAAGAAACCAGCGCGCCGTTCTGGATGGGCGGAGAGACTGCAGGATCCCCGAACGGATTTTCGGTCTCCGGTCTTACCCTGGGTACGCATAACCTTAGTGCGGTTGCGACGCTGTCGAATGGCAGCACCCTGTCGTCCAATGTCATCACGCTCAATGTTGTTTCCTCCCTCAACTCTCAGCTAAGCGCGGCTCTCGGGACTTACCTCAATCAACCGACCGCACAACAAAATAGCCTCGCATCCGTCCTTGCCGCCACCACTACGCCAGGAGCCCCACTCACCTCTGCTGAACTCGCAACGCGCCAGGCAGTGCTTACCATGTATCTCAACTGGGGTATCGATCCATCTCTGGACTCGGCAAATGATGATTCGAGCATTTTGAGCGGTCTTGCTCCGAAGACATGGCAAGCGCCGGCCTCCAATGTAGCTGCAACTTCCCTGAGCACTTCCTTCTCATCGGACGCGCCCTACTATCATGCAATCCCTGCGCTTTGGCCCAAAGTTGCCCTCACAAGTGACTACGTTACGCAAGTCCAGGTGAACTCAGCCTACGGTTCAAATGGCGATGGGATAGGCTTCGGCGAGACGGTAGCTACGACAACAGCCCCGCAACTCACGGTCACGAGCGAGTGGTATTCAGAGAAGTCCACGCTGGTAACGTTTCCCTTTCCGATGATCAGCACCTGGGCTACGAGCCTCCCGAGCAATACCGCAGGTGACAGTCACATGATCTTCGTCAATCCAGCGCAGGATAACTTCGTGAGCACCTACAAGACGACTCTGAACTCTCGCACAGGTGGTCCAAATGCGTTGTACGCCAGTACGCCAACTTCATTCAACTCATTGGGCGATTCTGGCGGATCAGTCGCGGCCAAGTTTGCGGAACCGGCTTTGCTCATTCAGCCGGGAGAAGCCACAAACGCGACCAAACCAATTCCACACGCGATCGGCGGACCAGTTGCACGAACATGGGCGGCCCGCGTCTATCCAGCAAGCGCGCGAGATGCAGGCATTCTTACAAGCGTAAATACCTGCACCAATACGGGCTATATGAACACTGGTCTCGTGCCGTATGGCGGCGTAATTCAACTCGATCCACAGCTTGACCTCACCAAGCTCTCGCTCTCGCTACCTGCTCTGAGAATCCTGCAGGCGATGCAGACCTATGGCTACTACGTCATGGACTTTGGTTGCGATGCCGACATCGACGTTTACACCGCTATCAACGAGACAGAGCTGGAACCATACGGTGGTCTGTACGGCAACGTAAATGGCCCAGGCGTTCAAAACGAAGTACAGCGTATCCTCACGTCAAGCAGTCTTTACGTTGTAGCGCCCCTCACCAAGAAGCAGTAAGTAACCCTTGCGATGAACGTGGCCCGTAGTACCAGGGCCACGCCTCATCGTTCAAAACTGACAAAAGTTTATTCACAAGTCACCTCTGCTAAACAGTTCTCACTCTCCGACCAGCGCTCGCTTCAAGTCGCTGCACCGTCTCATCGATTACTGGCCATGGGAAGGGGCCCGAGGTCTGGGTTCTGAATGGTCAGTCATCGATGGTACCAGCCCGATTTCTACAAGAACAGAGGCGTGGCCGGCTTCGATCGCGTTCATAACTTCCAGGCGTTCGGGACTATGAACTTCCCTTCGGACTACCAGAATCTAAGAAAAGAGATCCAGAATCTCCGGTGGCGTTTTGCATAGCGGCTGAGGACTTTCATCTGAGGCGCATCTCCGGTGGCAGATGGTTCGCAGGAGAGCCGGTAGTCGTGCCAGTTGGGACCACCAGCCCAATACACCCCGCTGAGGTGCGCGTTCTGTAATGTTTTTAGAAAACGATCAATCACTTCATTCCATCGCGGATCATCGTTTGGGACACCAAATTCGCCGATGATCCCATGTACATCGTTCGCCTTAAGCCAGTCGATGAAGGGCTTAACACGTGTCGGTCCAATGTCCGGATACGCTCCGGTTTCGTCGTACGAAGCCTTATAGGCGCCCGAGCCGTCACGATCGAAATAAATATGACCCTCATAGATCAATCGCTGCGCCGGATCATGAACGTCCAGAATCTTCGGATTACTTTCTGGCCACGCTGTGGCACTGCTCCAATGATCCCCAGCCAACAGGATGAAGTGTTGGCGATCGGTCATCCTTATAGCGTCGATCGCTATCTGTGCTGTATGAGGCCACGTGCCTTCGGTCTCATGCGGCTCGTTCATCAAGCCATATCCGTATACCCCATTGGCGGAACGATAATGCTCGGCAAGACGTCTCCAAAGATCCCCTAGACCACGCTCGAGATTCTCATCGTTTCCGATCATCTTGCCTTGGTAGCGATCGTAACCGTGCACGTCGAGGATAAGCTTCAGATGCAGTTCGCCGGCAGCGTTGACGACAGCATCGAGCCGGTCGAGCTCGACTTGATTGAGTGGCCCATTGAGCGTGTCTTGTAGTCTCTCCCAAGAGAATGGAATTCGAAACAAGCGAACCCCTTTGCTCTTGTAATAACGCAGTTCCTCGCGATTCGGATAAAGATAAGCCTTCCCATAGATCCCTGACGTTGGCGCAAATTCTGCGCCCGCAAGATTCACGCCAACTTCGCCGTTCATTATCTTTTGTGCAGATGCGGGCACTGAAGAAGGTAGCAAGGCGATCGCAATGATAGCGTTAGCACACCATGTTACAAGGCGGTTCCCGTCGCACCTTCTCTGCACCTTAAAACTCCCAACCATCAGTTCTATCCTCTTCGGGAATTGCGGCATCGCTGCACCAGGATAACGGTCAGGTTATTCGACTTGCCGCGGAGGAAGAACAATACCGGGAGCAGAATGAACACGGCCATCTGGCCGACGGGAAGACGGGCGTGGAGTCGCCGCCCGTCATTTTGGCGGTCGCTATCGATGTCGAAACCTGGCTGAAAGACACCTCTCCTGCGCGTTCCACCTGATCCCGAAGGCGCCATCGTTCTGCGTAAACGCCGTATTTGCAATCTCAGTTTTGATCTGCCCTTTTCCCTTCAGATCGTGCCAGATGGAGTTTGGGAGACACGCTAAGGTACGTTATTGGAGTTCAACGGCAAAGGGAATGTTTTGAACGATTGGCGGTGCGGGGAGAGGCTGGGCAGCGGTTGCGGTAACAATAATCTGAGTCGAAGTCGGGCCGGTGGATTGCTCGCCACTGCCGCACCCCGATAAGAAGCTAAGCCCGATGATACTCACGGCGAAAAGAAGGAACACCTGCAGGCAACGCCGCCGTTTTATGAAACCCACGAGGCTCAGAGCGGCTAATAGCATCGTCCCTGCTAACAGCGGAACAGATTGATTTGGGAGCCGGAGGTTGGCTAGAGCTGGGGCAGTGACGGTGACTGTCGTAGATGCAGTTCCACCAGCCGGTGGCGTTAGAGTAGCCGGACTGACGACGCATGTATAGCCAACCGGCAAGAACCCCGAGCAGGTTAAGGCCATCTGCCCAGTGTAGGTGGCGTTCGCCGTAATGGTAATGGTCGCTGTTCCCTTCCCTCCAGCCGGAACGGTGATGATTCCGTCCGTCGATGAGGTAAGGGTGAAGCCTGGCGCGGGCAGATTGAGAGTGTAATTCGCTGTCCCAATGGGGCTGATGGAGTAACCCGTTGCGATGGCGATCGCGTTCACGACCGAGGAAGTGGCGACGGTGATCGGAGCGGTATACAGCGTAGAGCTCGTTGTTGGAGTAGTGCCGTTCGTCGTGTAGTAGATAGAAGCCTTGGCAGTCGTATCGGCAATCGTCACAGTCTGCACGGTCGTGTAGGTACCGGACGCAACCGAGAAGGTCGGCGTTGCTGCCGGCGGGAGCGTGATTGCATAGGACGCCGAAGCAACAGAGCTGGTGTTGTAGCCCTTCGCCACAGCAATGGCATTGATCGTCTCTGAAGCAGCCACAGTGACAGGGCCGCTATAGAGGGTCGCGCTCGTCGTCGGCGTAGAACCATCGATGGTGTAATAAATCGACGCGCCATTGATTGAGTCGGAAATCGCAACGGTCTGGATGGTGGTATACGCGCCGGCTATTGGCGAGAACGTCGGTGCCGGGGTGGGTAGGGTGAGGGTGTATGTCGCGGTACCAACCTGGCTGTTCGCAAGACCGGTCGATGTCGCAATCGCATTGATTGTTTCCGTGGAAGAGACCGTGATGGGACTGCTGTACATCGTGGAACTCGTTGTCGGCGTGGATCCGTCTGTCGTGTAATAGATGGTCGCAGTCCCCGTAGAGTCGGAGATTGTGACCGTCTGCACTGCGGTGTAGGAGCCACCCACCGGCGAAAAGGTTGGTGTCGAGACGGCTGTTTGTGCTGTCGCCGTCGCCATAACCTCAGCCGCCCCGGAGTTTCCGGCCGAGTCCTTCGCAGTAAGCGTTCCAGCGTTAGCGCCGGCAGTCGTCGGTGTAAAGGTGACTGTGGTTGCAAATGCCGAGCTGCCGCTGTTGACACCGGCCGCAACGCAGGCGCCGGTAGTCCCGGCTGTGAATGCACTACCGTTCGTTCCGCTACCTGTGAAGGTGACCGTCGGGCTGGAGGTGCAGGCGCCGTCATTCAGAATGGTTGTGATGTTGGTCGTCGCTGACGGCGTTCCACCAACCTGACCCTGCGTGATCGCAAGGTTATCAACCACGACCTCATAGACATTGTTGCTTTCATTGACGACCCAGAGATTGCCGAAGACATCGCTGGTCATGAGCTTACCGGTCTGAGTTGCTACCAGGTAGGCATTGCTGCTGCTATAGGTACCGCTGACGTTGGGGACGGCAATGATGCCGCCTACGCCCTGGATTAGAGCGTAAGCGGTACCGTTCGCACCCACGGCCACACCGTCGATCTCGGCGTCGTAATTGGCGGGTGCCGCCGGCGTATAAGTGTAGATCACGGTTGGCACAGTTGCGTATGTTCCGGAGGTTAGCGGCAGCTCCTTGAGGTTCGAGCTGAAGCTCTCCTGATTGTTCGTCGCACCGATCGCAGAGTCGGTGAAGAACAGATTGCCAGATGTGTCGATTGCCATGCCGCCAATGCTAAGTTGGCCTGTGGTATTCGGCGCACTGGCGGTTGGCTCCGCAAATATCAGCGACGGCGCAGGCGTTCCGGTATATAGGCAGGCCGCCGTGCACTCATAAATGGTGTTGGGATTATTGCCCCCCTGGTTGCTGTTCGTCGTGGCGTAGAACAGATCTCCCTGCGAGTCGAAGACCAGGGAGAGGACTCCCCCGCCTCCAGTGCTGAGATTACTCATAAGGCACTCTGCAGTGTCGGTTCCGGTGCAGTTCGGTGTGCCGCTTCCAGGAGAGGTAAAGGCTGCATAGCTGCCGTTAGCATACGGCAGCTTCACGACATCAGGGCCATAGGATTGACCGAAGTACAGATTGCCCTGGCTGTCCTGCGCGACGCCGTTCGCGTTGCTCCATGACGCCACGATGGAAGGCGTTGCCCCCGAGGGCGGGAAGGAAAGGATTTGATTGCCGTACGTATCGGTCGTGATGAGGTTCCCTGCCGGGTTCACCACGATCGTGGTTCCTGCAGGCTCGCCGCCAGATTGCGCTCCGCCTGTTGGGTAGGTTCCGAACTGCGTTATCTGGCTCATCACTACGTTCTGGAAGGCTGAGGCAGGAACGCTGATCGTATAGGCGGCGGTAGCGACCGTGCTGTTGGTAGCACCCGGCGATGTGGCGATCGTGTTGATCGTCTCTGTGCTGGATACGGCGATTGGAGCGGTATACAGCGTGGAGCTGGTCGTGGGGGTAGAGCCATTCGTAGTGTAGTAGATGGACGCGCCTGAGGTGCTGTCCGTAAGCGTCACTGCTTGAGTGGACGAATACGTTCCCGCAGGAATCGAGAATACCGGTGCATTGGTGGGAGGAATATTGAGTGTGTAGGCGGCGGTACCGACAGCGCTGGTTGTGTCTCCAGCCTCGACCGCTATGGCGTTTAAGGTCTTGGAGGCGGAAAGCGTGATGGGTCCGGTGTAGAGCGTCGAACTGGTCGTGGGTGTAGAGCCGTCTGTCGTGTAGTAGATCGATGCGCCGCCACTCGCGGAGGTAATCGTGATCTGCTGGACAGAGGTATATGTGCCGGCGGCAACAGAGAAGGTCGGTGTGGCGAGCGTACCTGTCGCTGCGCCGGTAACCGCGATGGTCGAATTGTTGTTGCTGGAGTCGGTCGCGGTCAGCGTCGCTGTGTTGATGCCTGCAATCGTAGGAGTGAAAGTGACCGTCGTGGCAAACGAGGCGCTGTTGATGCCAGCCGCGGCGCATGCACCGCTCGTGGCGGCAGCAAAGGCGCTGCCATTCCCACCAGAAGCTGTGAAGGTGACGGTCGGGCTTGAGGTGCAGATACTGTCGTTCAGGATTGTCGTAACCGACGTTGTGGCATTTGATCCAGTTGCGGCCCCGGTGGCGATGATGTTGTTCCTTTGGTTCTTGGTGAGACTTCCGTTCTCATCGACGATATACAAATTGCCGAGCGTATCGCTCGTCATCAGCTTGCCGGTTTGCGTTGAGACCAGAAAGGTATTCTGGCTGTTGTAGGTGCCGTTTGTGCTCGGGAAGGCAAGCACTCCGACCACGTTCTGTACCAGGGCATAAACCGTGTCGTTCGCATCCACGGCAACACCATCGACCTCAGCGTCGTAGTTCGCCGGAGTAGGCGGCGTGTAGGTATAGATCACGGTGGGCGTCGACGCGTAACCGCTGCTTGCGGCGAACGGCAGCTCTTTTACGTTGGAACTGAAACTCTCCTGATTGTTTGTTGCCCCGATAGCCGAATCGGTGAAAAAGAGATTCCCTGCCTTATCCACGGCCATACCACCGAGGCTGAGTTGGCCAGTGGTGTTGGGTGAGGCGGCGGTGGGCTCCTGAAACAGCAGCACGGGCGCGGGGGTACCCGAGTAGAGGCAGGCCGCCGTGCATTCATAGATTGCATTAGGATTGTTGCCGCCCTGGTTATTGTTCGTTGTTCCGTAGAAGAGGTCCCCCTCTGTGTCGAAGACCATCGAAATAACACCGCCGCCGCCGGTGGTCAGGTTACTCATGAGGCATTCGGCCGTGTCGGTTCCGGTGCAATTTGGCGTGGAGGCGCTGGTTGCGCTGATCGTGACATAGGACCCGTTCACATAGGGAACCTTGATGACCTGCGCGATATAGGAAAGACCGATGTATAGATTGTTCTGGCTGTCCACTGCCACGCCGTTCGGATTGCTGAGCGAACCGAGCGTAGCCGGAGATGAGCCGGTCGGCGTAAAGAGCAGGATCTTGTTGTTGTACGTATTAGTGGTGATGATATCGCCTGCGGAGTTCACGGCCATGGTGTCGCCGGCAGGCTCGGCGCCTGATTGTGCGCCATTGCCAGGTAGAGCCCCCAATGCAAACTGTTGAGTCACCACGACGTTCGGCGTAACGGTCTGCGTGTGCGCCACCGTGCCCAGAAAGCACAGAAGCATGACCAAAGACACAACGCGCATTGTCGGCGTGCACAACCGTGATGAAGACTTCAGGCTCGTAAAAATGGCTCGCATTTCCAATGCTCCTCTATCAACTTCCTAACACCCGTATATCGTTGGTGCTTTACTGCGGTGGCTCTCCACTTGATCTGCACAGTTTGTTGCACTTACTACTTCCACCGATGGCACTATTCGTTGCTGCTGTGGAAGACACTGCGTGTTACTTGAGAGTCACGCTCATAGTGAACGGAATAGACATCTGATTCTCTTGACCATAGGCAGTCACAGGCGATCCGGTGGTCGTGGTGGGTGGAATGACGATGCTGCCCACCTGCTTCGCTGTAATGGACACTGTGTATGTGCCGCCCGGAGTTACCGTCGCCGTAGATTCACCCAACTGCGTGGTACTGCAGCCGCTGATGCCGGCCATGAGAACAGCGCAGAGCAGCAAGCAAGCCGTCGTCAGAAGGCGGGCGCGTACTGCCCTCCGCTTCTGGAAGGCAAGTCCCAGCAGACCGAGACCGAAGACGGCCGCGAATCCGGCGCTCCCCTTGCTGTGGCGGAGCGACGCTACTGCGCCCGTTGAGATGTTCGTATTGATGGTGACCATTACCGTTCCTGGTGTCGTAGGCGTGACATCAACAGACGTCGGATCAGACGGATCGGGGTTTGGATAGGTGAAGCTGCAGGTTGCATATGCAGGCAGACCATCGCAGTTCAGCTCCAGCGGCAGTGTGTAGTTCAAATACTGAGTTCCGGAACCGGCCGTTCCGTAGCCAAGTAATGAAGTCAACGTGAGAGTAGCCGATGCGGTCGAACCCGGAGACAGGCTCAGCGAGCTCGGGTTCGATGTGATGACGACCATCGGATTACGAAGTGCGATGAAGTTGATGGACGTGCCTGTGACGCCCACGTAGTTCGGGTCCGAGTTGTCCGCGGCCACTGATCCAGCGGGGGTATAGACGGGCGTGACCGTGTACGAGGTCATGATGTCCGGAATGGACGTGACCGTCGTATTGATCGGCAGACATGAACTGTTGAAGGAGGCTGACCCATTCGCGCCGACCGCAACCGGAGCGCAACCAGTAGGAACGGCCCCGTTGACCTCGTAGAGGACCGAGCCATAATTGATGGTCTTGCCGTCAGGGTTCAGCACGCCGATCAGCGGCTGGCCATTGGTCGCGACCACGGTGACCGGATAGGTGTATTCCAGGGCGGTAACGGAGCCATTAGTTGGCTCCTCGGAGCCAGCGCCACCAGAGAGGATATAGGGGTAGGCCGTATCCACCGCCTGGACCTGCGCCAAGGTCGGCTGCACGATGGTCACTGCGCCGGCCGCTACTGTCACCGAAGCAGAGGCAGTCGATCCACTGTAAGCCCTATCGCCCTGATATTTCACGGCGAAGGTATAGGCGCCTGCTGGGAGATTTGTAGGATTGAGAGTGACGGTGCCGCTGCTAAGTATGCCGGACATGACGACGGGAGTGATGCTATTGCCCGTTACGGTAAGCGTCACACTTCCGGTGGGTGTTGGCGTAGTGCCCGTGGCAGGGCTTACGGTGATTACGGCAGGAGCTCCATCGACGGTCGGATTCGTGAGTTTCACCGCAGTTGACGAGGCAGCGAGCGCTGCGCCAACGCCGACGGCATTCACGCCGACCGGCGTATTGGCTTCGTTTCCACTCACCAGCACAGAGCCGGTGAGCGTTCCCTGATCTCCGGGGCCGGCGCTGAATGTGACCGTGAGACCGCATGTTGCTCCCACTGCGAGCGTCCCGCTGCATGTAGTCGTAGTCTCGCTGTAATCCGGTGTCCCCGCGAAACCACTGATGGTCAGTGGGCTATTCCCATCGTTCAGAACCGTGAAGCTCTGCGATGCCGTCGATGTCGTAGTGCTGAGGGTTCCGAAGTTATAGGAAGCATCCGCACTGACGATGACCACATCGCCACCTGCATCCGTGAGGTGCAGATTGCCCGCAGGATCGAGAGCCACAGAGATGGGCCCGCTGATGTTGGCGGCGATGCTCGTCTCAGCGGACGCATTTAACGTTCCACTTTGGTTGGGAATGCGGACCGTTCCACTTGCGGACGTCACATATACGGCGCCCGATGCGTCAACTGCCAGGCCCGTTGCCGTTCCGCTCAACGAGTTGAGGAGCACCGTCTGCGATCCAAGTAGGGAGACTTCGATCAGGTTAGAGCCATTCACGAGATAGAGATCGCCGCTCTTATCTGCAGCAATCGCGGAGAGCTGGCTGAAACCAACCAGATCTGTTTCGACGAGACCGCTGGTGACCGTGGATGTCGCGAGGTTGCCTAAGATCACAACCCGGCTATTGCTCGGATCTGCGATGAAGATATGGCCTTTCCCGTCCACGGCGAGCTGGAGGTTTGCGCCAAGCCCGCTCTTCAAGATTGTCTGCCCGGCCGCGTTCAGTCCTGTTGCAGCGATGGGTACTTCATAGACCTGGCCACTGTCGGCAATGAACACATCACCTGCTCCATCTACCGCAACGCCCGTCGGCGCGGTCAAGCTCGTGCCGATACTGACCGGCGTGGAAGGCGAAGCTGCCGGGTACTCAGTAACTTTGCCCGCCACGGCAACGTAGGTGTTGCCGGAAGGATCGGTCGCCACCTGGCCTGGAGTCGCGAGGCCGGTAGCAATCTTGGTCTCAGTACCCGGCGTCACCTGCACTGCGGCACCCGTGCCAGTGCCGTGCAGCAGCGTGGTTGCCAAGATGTTGTTGTTCTTATCCAGCATGAGAAGCTGCGCCGAGACATCGCCGGCTGCGAGCGGCACGAGATTGACATTGACCGTGCAGGTGCTCTGCGCTGTATAAGCGGTGCCGGCCGCGCAGCTGCCGCCGGAGACGACAGCGAAGTCTGCCGTCGATCCTGCCTCGTTGATTGCAAAACTAGCCGGCGTGGCCGATGCGCTGAAGGAGTATGTGACTGTGCCCGGCGCAGGACTGGCTGATCCTACGGCAACCGCTCCCAGCTCAAGGCGGTTGAGATATACCTTTACCGCATCATTGAAGCCGTTATAGCTCGTTGCAGGCGTGTCTAGTGTCCCACGAGCCAGGTCCATGATGACGTTAGCATCTGCCTGGATCGGAGTGAGCTGCACCGCTGCCGCAGGATTGGGGCTCCCGGACTGGAAGGGCACCAGAAACACGCCCGCAGTCTGGTCCGCAACATAGATGTTGCCGATGGTATCTACCGATACACCGATAACATTGCCGAGATTGGGATCGACGCGGATTGCGCCGGCATCCGCATTAGTGCTTGTGCCTGCGGGAAAGTAGTAGGCACCCTTCAAACCGCCGTTATCTTCTGTGAGGTAGACGTTGCCAGCGTTGTCGATGGCGAGTGTGCGAGCGCGGGCTGGCATATTCGTATCGACCGGCGTGGCATTGCCAAAGTTCCCTGAGGCATCGATTGGAACCGTGAATATCTCAACGCCGCAGCCGTTCTCGGTACCAACCGCCATCACTCCATTAGCATTGATCGCCAATCCTGCGCTTTGGAAGTAGTTGCCACAGCTTCCACCAAGGCTGCCGCCGATACTTGTGGCGACCTGGACGGAACCAAGGTCCCACATGCCAGTGGCCGAGTCGTATGGAAACTCCAGAAGACCATTGTTGAAGTTGTCGTCGAGGTACAGGTTGTTGTTGCGCGGGTCGAGCGCGATGCCCGAGTCCGCGAACCCACCGAGGATGCCATTCGTCGCAACGATCGTAATCGCCGAGCCGCCGTTGGCCGGGAAGTCATAGAGCGCTCCGTTCGAAAAGTCGAGAAATACAAAGTCGCCATGCGTCGATACGACGGTCTGCCATGGCGAACCATAGGTACCCGTGTGGGGGAACGCCGCGACAGAGCTGGAAACAACCGTTGCGGGCGCCTGGGCCGCAGTTATCTCGCACAATTCTGTACTGACGAGCAGGAAGCCTAGCAGCATTCCCGAGACGCGGCACAACAACCTGGACGGCTTGGTGAACATATATCTCTCCCTAAAAACTCGAACAGCATACAGGCGGCTTGCTGTACCACCTTTAATCCTTCTGTCTTCCGCTCCCGGAGAACTACACGTCCTACGGGAGATATGCTCAAATCTGCATGGTCATCAATTCACAGTCACGCCCAGCGTGAACGGCAGCGTTGTTGTCTTACTGGTCGTGGGATCGGTTCCGATGATGCTGACGTTAAAGGTCCCCTTCGGCGTCGTGACGTTCGGTGCTGGCGGCGTATGCGTGTAACCAGAGTTCGTGCACCCGGTGAGACTTCCAACCGTTCCCACCAGGATTGCCGACAGCCAAATGAGGACGAGCGCCGGGTGGCTGAACTTCTTTCTGCTACGGAGCACGAGTCCCAGTAGCCCAAGTCCCAAGAAACCGGCGAAAGCTATCGGTGACCGTCCTGTGCGCACCGCTGCGACGTTGACCGGCACATTCGTGCTGATGGTCACCACCGATGCCTGCGAGTTGTAGTCGTACAGGTCGACGGATGGGATGGTGAAGGTGCACTCCGAGTATTGCGGAAGCGTGGCACCGACGCAGGACAATATCAGCGCCGCAGGATTGTAGCCAGCGAGCCGTTGGACTGTGAGCGTGCTTTGCACGGGCGTGCCTGCAGTCGTGGTAATCGATGTCGGGTTGGCGGTGACTAGTGCGCTTGGAGCAACCACCTGGAAAGTGATCGCATTTGAAGTGACCGAAGAGAAGTTCGAATCGGATGCGGTGCTATTGGAGATTGCCGTTATGGTGTAAGCGCCCGCCGGCAGGTTCTCCGTGTTGAACGTCGCTTGTCCGTTTGCATTGAGCGGCACATTGGCTTGCGTTGGATCCGCAATATTGGAGCCATTCATGAAGCTGACGGTACCGGTTGGTGTTCCGGCTGAGGAAACGACTGAAACCTGAAGGGTCGTGCTGGCCCCGAGAGAGACATAGTAGACGTTATAGGTCGGGGATACACCACTCGGTTCGGTGAGAACGACCGTGGGTTTCGCTGGAGCCACTGTCAGCGTGACGGGCGCTGCACCTGTCGCCGGAGCGTTACCTCCGAAGAAGATGGTGCTGCCCTCATAGGTAACCTTTACGTTATAGGAGCCGCCGGAAAGGTTGATTGCCGGAATGTTGACGGTACTCGAGGTGGTGCCCGGGATCAACGTGCCGGAGAAGGTGAAGGCCTGTCCACCTGCCGCCTGCGGTGTCAGCGTCAATACCACAGTTCCCGTAGGCAGATCTCCGGCTGGCGGGGGGAGCGTTTGACCAGGGGTGGGAGTCACGGTCACCGACGCGGTCGTGGTACCTGGGTAAGTCAAACCGCTTGAAGGACTGAGTGTAAAGGCGATCGTTGTATAAGACAGATTGCCCGCGCC
>FSXA01000052.1_pt1 | contig 12962 bp, 6 predicted proteins | sample 1638081 | NCBI WGS metagenome assembly FSXA01 (sample SAMEA3914788, study PRJEB12502) | metagenome | biome: forest; material: soil | place: Canada | collected 2011-07-03 | depth 0.1 m
AGCCTCTTCCACACCGGACAATCCGGTTCAGTGAGTGCATTATCGCCAGGTCACTCATCGAGGGGTGATTAGTCATGATATGTCGGCTTGCGTCCCGGAATCTCATCTATGAACGGCTGGGTAATCGGACACTGACGCGTTTCTCGGTATCAATCGAGGATCCGGTCACCAGGTTAGAGTTATCGGCTTTGCTGGGACGGGGCCTTGAAAGACTTGCCTTCCGTTCACGATGATTTTCACGTCTCCAGCCAGATTCAGACCTTGCGGGCCAAGGTCTACATTCAGGCGGTCAGTGTCTTTTGTGTTTATCTCAACGGTGTTGCCTCTAATCCAGCATTCAAAACTCACCTTCGGCTCGACATTGAAATATGCTTCCGGATACTTCACAGGGATGGACACACCCCAGACACCGCGATGAATTGGTGTGTCGATGATGTAGGAAAAGTGGTCAGGTCGGTGACGGGTGTGTTGAAAAAGCCAGCTTTTCATCGCTGCGAAATCCTGTGGCCGATACATATGCTGGACGCCCTGCGCCACCACTGTTTTTGGAGGATCACCTACAGCGGTCAATGAGTTTCGGAAGTTGTTGAACGCCTCTACGCGACCTCCGGTAGGATCGTGATCACCTCGCCAAAGATAGAAAGGCACGTTCCGCGCATTGGTTACCAGCCCTTCTTCCTGCGGCACGCCGATGGGATTCCCGGCCATAATTCCGGCTGCGGCCCACAGATCAGGAGTTCTCAAGACAATCGACCACGTATCGTCGCCACCCCAAGAGTGACCAGAGATGTACCAGCGGTCCGGATCAAGTTTTGCGAAGGTTTTTAAATCGTCTATAGCTTCCCAAAGATCCGGTTCTGAGCCATATTGCAGACGGTACTCACTATTTCCACGGACCCATGGGATGAGGATAATCGCATCCTCATTAGGTTCCTGGCTTTTGTCATGCGGAGCCAGACTGTCGGCAACCAGAGCGAGCGGCAGGTCCGACCACCTGCCGTGAAGCCCAACCAATAAAGGGTATGCCTTTTGGGCATCCCGATGAGCAGGAAGGCTGACCGTATAGAGCTGCAAGGTGCCATCGCTGTGAGACAGGCGGGCAATGTCGAGTGCTCGCCTACCCTCGACGAGATACTCTTGTGCATCTTGATGCTCTAGTCCTGTTTCGATCACTTTCAGATACCCGAGCATCTCCTCCTCTTGCTCCTTCCGGTCAGGACCAGCGAAACGGAGCTTTAGCACTCCGCCTTCGCAGAGCGCGAGCACTGACCGCAGATGTCTGCGAAAGAGTTCTGGCTGAGGGGTAGATAAAAGTTGTTCAATACGGGCTCGAATCTGCCCGAGCACGGCATCTGCGGGATCCGCCGAACTGTTTTCTGTAAGGTCCGAAGATGCTCCCGCTGTTGGAGGCAAGGATATTGCAAACAGTGATGCTAGAGCCAATATTGTGGCAGGTCCCTTACATTGAAGCAACGAGGCTCTTCCCATCAGGACAGCAGATTATCACGGCTCGAACACGCAGCTTTACTCGAATGCCGAGCAGATAAGTACCGGGTACAAATTGGGTGAGCGTCTCGAGTTTTGCGCTGGACGACGTTTACCTGCATGACCAGCGGATCATAAATCCGCCAAGTCAAAACCTCGTTGATGCCATGTCGGATTGGTGAGCCCACTCAAACAGTTGTTCCTACCAAACGGGTTTATTAGCAATTTGGCAGTTCCCCGCTCCCATGCCATCGCTAAAATGGATGTCCCCTGGGATTCGCGGATGTTGAAAAAGCGAAAGATAGCGATGTTTTAGACATCCATACCCCGATCGATACCCCACGCTGGTGAGCGCGAGAAGCAAATCTCCCACGATCGCAAGGCTAACAACCGAAGGATCGCGTGGCTAACTAATTCTTTAGTTGCACGTCTTCATAGTAGCCAGTATGCCGCCGCGCCGCTCCAAAACGCTAACTGAAGCCGAACTCCGACTGATGCGACTTCTCTGGGATCTCGGTGAGTGTTCGGTTCAGGACCTTGTCTCCGCCACGCCTTCCGCATCGCGGCTGGCGTACACCTCCGTCTTGACTACGATTCGCATCCTTGAGACCAAGGGTTACGTTCGTCATCGCCAGCAAGGACGTGCATTTTTGTATTCCCCACGAGTGGCGGAACAGGATGCCCGGCTGACCGAACTACGACACGTGATGGGTCGATTCTTTGGCAACAGCCGCGAAAAATTGATGCTTGCCGTCCTGGGCGACGGTGAGGTAACCGACGAAGAGTTGCAGAGGCTTAAGCGGCTGATCGACGTAGCTGCGTCTGCCACACCGGATGGGCTGCCGCAGGAGCCGTCATGAACCTAGACGTCCTTTTTTCCGTTTCCGCGCACGTTCTCGCTGTCGTCTGGGCAGCCGGGATGTGGCAAGGAGCTTTGTTCGTCGGATTGGCGGTTCTCCTGTTGCGGCTCATGCCGCGCGTCTCTGCTACCCTTCGGCACTTTGGGCTGATTGTCCTGTTCGTGCTGACCATGGGGCTGCCTTGGCTGTCTCTCCTTCACCCACCAGAACCTGCGCCTGTAAGGCACTCGCTCCACCTGTCCGTTTGGGTCGCAAGTGTGATCGCAGGATGGTGGGCGGTGGCCACACTTTACCGCACGATCAGTCTGATGATTGCGTGGCAATACCTTCGTGAAGTTCGCCGGAACGCGGTACCCGTCACGTTTGATCTTGACGCATTGAACATCGGCGTGAGCCGCCGTCCACTTGTATGCACGTCGGCATCTGTAGACACGCCTGTCATCGTGGGCTTCTTCCGCCCCGTATTGCTATTACCCGAATGGCTCGCACCTACCCTCAGTACGGAAGAATTTCGTCAGATTGCACTGCACGAGTGTGAGCACCTCCGACGCCGCGACGACTGGACCAATCTTTGGTTGCAGATCGGTATGACGATGTTCCCGCTAAATCCGGCGCTCCTGTGGCTCAATCGGCGAATCGGCGTGCAGCGCGAACTTGCTTGCGACGCGGCTGTCGTCGCGGCCACCGCTCGACCCACAGATTACGCGGCGTCGCTCGTCCATATCGCTAGCCAGCGCCGGCTGGAAAATCCTCTGCGATTTGCCTTAGCAGCTTGGGGACGGCAGTCGGAGATCTCGCAACGCGTCCACGCCTTGTTAGAGCAGCCATGCGAATGGACAGGACTGCAGCGAGCCGTAGCCAACAGTTCGATGATTTCTCTTCTACTCGTAAGTGTTACCGCACTCGCGTTTACCCCACAATTTGTCAGTATCAAAACACCGGTTGCGATGAACGTGGCAAGCAGCCAGAATCCCGCTTCGATCGAGACGGTTGCCGAGGTGTTGTCAAGCCATCCAGAACCGGCAGCCGTTCACTTTGTGCCGACGTCTTATGCGACGCCCCCTGTCGCGAATCTTCGGCTCAGTGGAAACCACGGAATTTCACCGACGCACAAGCGCCGCGTGCGGCAGTCCATTACCGCGGCTACTTTTCATCAGACCGATGAGGCTTTCTCGAGCAGACTCGCACGTGTTTCTGATGCAGAAATATGGGACTCATCCGTTGTTGCTGTCCGACACGAAGCCCCTGCGCGGGCTCTCCCTGTTCTCTTTGTGCCCACGTATCTGGCCGTTCCGGTTTCGGGCGGCTGGATCGTGATCCAACTCTAACTTCAACTTTCACTCAAATGGAGAAACAAACATGCAACCATCAACTAATTCATTAGTTACAAAGAAGCCCTTTCATCGCGCAATCCTCTTCGGCACACTCAGCCTCTGCCTGCTGGGAGGCTTCTTGTTCGTGCATCAGGCAGACGTCCATGCAAGCGCGGTCAGTTCTTCTGCCTTGGACGATAACAGCGTTTCGTCCCTGGTCGCGCTGGACCACGATATGGAAACGCTGGCCGCAAGAGTGACGCCCGCGGTGGTGAACGTCGCAGTGACGAGCCGAGAAGCAGTGGGCAACGAATCGGTCAACGCTCAGGGCAACATCAATCCCTCCGATTTGCCACCCGAGTTCCGCCAGTTCTTCGGTTTTGGAGGTCAGGGCGGAAGCCCCATGTCGCCGCAGCAGGAACAAGTTCAGCACGGCGTCGGCTCCGGCGTCATCATCTCGCCGGATGGTTACATCGTGACCAATAACCACGTGGTGGAAGGTGCCACAGAAATCAAAGTCACGCTCCATGATCGCCGTGTGATGAACGCGAAGCTCATCGGCACAGACAAACTAACAGACATCGCCGTGATCAAGGTGGACGCCCATGATCTTCCAGCGATCAGTTGGGGCGATTCCACCAAACTGCGGCCCGGCCAAACGGTGTTAGCCTTCGGAAGTCCCTTCGGCGTGCTGCAGTTCAGCGTCACACGCGGTATTGTCAGCGCCGTGAACCGCGCTGCACCGTTCTCGAGCGACGCGCGCACACCGGGCGGCCTGATCCAGACCGACGCTGCCGTCAACCCTGGCAACAGCGGCGGCCCCCTGGTAGACGCTCATGGGGAGCTTGTCGGGATCAACCAGATGATTGCGACTAATAACGGTTCTTTCGCCGGAGCTAGCTTCGCTATTCCATCAGAAACGGCCCAAGCTATCTCCTCTGAGATCATCCGCACGGGCAGCGTTCATCACGGCTATCTCGGAATTGCGATGAATGATGTGACTCCCGAGAACGCACAATTCTTCAACCTCAAAAACGCCGAAGGTGCAATCATCTCGCAGGTGAACCCGGGCTCGCCTGCAGCGGCCGCGGGACTCAAGAGCGGTGACGTGATTACGCAACTGAATGGGAGTGCCGTACCGAACGGTGGGGATCTGCAGCTGCAGGTCGCTCAGCTCATACCCGGTAAGCCGATCACCCTAGGTATTTCGCGCAACGGCTTGCAGCAGGATGTCCGCGTGACGCTGGGTGAGTACAAGAAGGATACCCAGGTCGCCGGGAACGAGGAAGGCGACACCGGAAACGCGCAGAACAGCGGCAAGCTTGGCTTGGCAATGGGCGAACTGACACCGGATGTACGTCAGCAGTTCAATGTCCCGGCCAGCGTACACGGCGCTGCAATCGAACAGGTTCGTCCAGGCAGCCCGGCAGAAGATGCTGGTTTACAGCCGGGAGACGTCATCATGGAAGTCAATCGGCGTCCGGCAAGCTCCGCGGATCAGATCGCCAGCGAGCTCCATACTGTACCGAAGGACAAAGACGTGTTGCTGCTCGTTTGGTCGAACGGCGGGGCAAGTTATCGCGTCGTGTCACCCAACCAAGGATAACGTTAGGCTCAGAGAGTGCAAGCCCTCGCGTCAGCGAGGGCTTGCTTTCGCCGGCGGACAGGACATCCTTGTCCGACAACTACGTACGAATGCGGATTCCGGAATGTGGTGGATGGCAACATCGATCGCGAACCTGGCAGTTCGTGAACCAGGATCACATCTTCTCCAATTTGTTCAAAGTGCGAATAGAAACAAGGTGGAGAGGCAACCACAACCGGAACCAACTACCGCAAAGGCAAAGACGCTATGAAGGAAAAAACAAAGCAAAAAACCCTTGACCTAAAGTGACCTGCTCTAAGAAATGCGACTTCACGGGCAGTTGAGTGATCTTTTTTACCGTAACGCATTAGGTTGAGGTGCTAGCGCCTCAAGGCATAGGGGTTCAAGTCCCCTCCTCCGCACCAAAATTTAGAATCAGGCACTTATGAACGGCCAGCCCACCCGGGCTGGCCGCTCGATTTTTGTGACTGTCACGGCTTTTTGTCACGTCGCGAAATTGCACGTTCTGATCCGGCGATGTCGCCCTGACTCCTGCTTGGAGAGCTCAAGTTGCGAACGGCGCCATTGGTGATGTTCCGGTTGCTCAATTCAAGTCTGAACTCACGAACACCACTCCCGGGCCGCTGCGTAACTACTTCGTCGGTTTGACTGCGGCAAGGAGCGTGAGCTTTCGGGCTGTGGGAGGATGACGGTCAATCCTGAAGCTATAGAACCACGAAACATCTCCGCCTAATGTTAGCGATTGTGCATTGCTCCGACGCCTCTGTCGTACTTAGCGGCTACGGATGAGGACGGCTGTTGCATCGTCGGTTCGATCCGATCCAGCACCGAAGCGTTTGACCTCCGCGATAAGGCCGTCGACGCAGGCCCCGGGCCGCAAAAAATGCTCGATGAGGCGAGCCGAGCCGTACTCTTCCTCCCTGCTATCCATGGCTTCCGTAATGCCGTCGGTATAAAGGAGCAGCTTAGTGCCGGGCGTGAGCGTGATGGTGCACTGTGGGTAAGAGGACACGCCAAGGCCAAGCGGCAGGCCGGTATCTAATTCGAGAAACGAGCAATGATGATTGATGAGCAGGGGAGGAAGGTGTCCGGCGCTGGCCAGGGTGAGCTCGCGAGAACTGGCATCGAGTACTCCGTAGACCATGGTGACAAACTTTCCGGTGGGAAAATCTTCCTCGAGTATCTGGTTGAGGTGTGCGAGCGTCTGCGCGGGCGAGGAATAGAGAGGCGCGAGCGAGCGCAGGATGGCCCGAGTCGCGGACATGAGGAGGGCGGCAGACATGCCCTTTCCGGAGACATCGGCCAGGGCAATTCCATAGCGCTCGTCGCCAAGATCGATGAAATCGAACCAGTCGCCTGCGACGGCACCCGCGGGGTGCCAGGCTGTTTCAAATGCGATGCCGGGGATGAGCGGCACGGGCTTCAGAAACAGCGCTTGCTGGATTGCGCGGGCCTCGGCGGATTCCTGCTGCATGCGTTCGCGCTCGAAGCGCTCGAGCCGGAAGAGGCGGGCGTTCTCGATGGCAATGGCGATGTGTCCGGCAAGCGCCTGAAGCACCTTGAGCTGGTCATCCGAGAAGGCGTCCGTCTGGTGATGGTCCACGCAAAGAACGCCGATGACCAGACCGGCCGCCTTGAGGGGGATACTCACTTCCGAGCGGGTGGTGGTCTCGCAGGCTATATAGTAGGGGTCCTGGTGGACGTCGCGGGCGTAACGCATCTTGCCCGTGGCTGCTACGTGGCCGACCATGCCCTGCCGCCCGATTTGCAGCCGGTCGCCCTTCTGGTACTTTGTGCAGCCACGCACTCCACGCAGGATCATCTCGTCGGTATCGCCTGCACGGAGCCATACCGCAACTTTCACACTTCCAATCGAGTCGGCGATGTCGTTGACGACGCGATCGAGCAGGGCGTCGAGATCGAGGGTGGACGCAATCAGATTCGTGGCCCGTTGCAGCTTCATGAGGACCTGAATGAATTCGTGGGAAGAGTGGACGCGCGGCGAGATGGCGTGGCGAGTCTGAACAGTGGCGGGGAAGGCGGCCATAGGTGCCCCCTTTGAACCCAGTGTGTGGGTTACAGCAATAGATGTGCGAGCGATTGTCGCGATGCAATCTTTTGGACACAGAGCACTCGCCCAACGACATCTCGGGCGAATTTAAGGAGCGGCAGTAGCAATGTCGCGATTCCAACAAGTGAGGGGCAACCGGGAGGGAACTGCATATCACTTCTTGTTTGCCACGACTCGGGAGTCACTCGGTTACAACGTCGTTTGTCGATAGGAATCGCGAAGACGAACGAATAAGTCTCAATAGAGATGGCTCCAGCGATGGTCGGCCTGACACTCACCGACAGGGTTTTGTCGCTAACATACTAGCTGCAACTAATTGGAAGTTGTAATGATCAGAGCGTTGCTTGAGGTGCTCAGGGCAACGGTCTATTTCCCAAATCGCATGACGAGGCCAGCGCCGAGACTGAGGCTGTTCTGAACGTTGGTGGTGGAATTGGGGAACTGGGTGCGAAGGTAGCTGGCGCGGATGGCGCGAATGGCAAAGCGACGATTGAGCTGCACGTCGAGCCCGCCGCCAACGTCTACCGCCAGCGCGTTCGAGCTCGACGTGGTTCCAGCGTTCACCGAGCCCACCGGCCCTGAGCCCTCCGAATACAGGCTGTGGAAGCCGTTCGCTATGCCTACCAACCCCTCGCCGAAGAGGGCATAGCGGTGGCTGCGCGTCTGGAGCGTGTAGCGTGGGCCGAAGACGGTGGTCACCAGGCTGAGGGGTTCGGCTGTGGTGGAGTTGCGACCTGCATGATCGCCTTCCACACGCGCCGCGATGCCCAGGCCGCGATGCATCTGCGCTCCCAGTTCTACTGCCCCACCTTGCATCCAGAAGCTCTGCGCCGTGATGTGATTAGTGTGCAGCGCGTCATAGGTAACAGCAATATCGATCGGCGCGCTCCGCAGGTTCTGCGCTCCCGCCACGCTCGTGACCAGCAGCGCAGCCAGCAGCGTCGTCCTCGAAAGTATCTTGTGTCTCGTCCCCTTCATTCTTACTCTCCTATTGATCTGGTTCACTGCACAATCAGCGTGACGGTCTGGCTGTGTTGCAGGGTTCCACTCGTCGCGGTCACCGTCAGCGTGTAGGTCTGCGGACTCTGCAATAGGAAGCCGTTCTGTGAGCCGCAACCGGTGAGGGTTGCCGTCAACCCGGCCATCAGCAGCGCCAGAAGAAGCATCCGGCTCGTCAGTTTCTCGCGCACTCGACGCCTGGCAGCGAAGGGCAAGAACAACAGCGCCAGCACGATGCCACGACCGAAGGGGCTGCCGTCGTTACGGTTATGTGCGACAGCCGAGGCCGTCTGCACCGTCATCACGACCGGTGTCGCTTCGACGCCCACGGCTACCGTGCTCGGCGTAAAGCTCGCCGTCGCTCCTGCGGGCAAACCGCTGACACTGAAGCTGACGGTCCCGGCGTAGCTGCCGTAGAGCGGCGCCAGAGCAAAGTTGTAGCTCGCCACCGCGCCCGGAGCCGCCGTGTAGGCCGCCGTTCCTGTGTTGGTGAAGGTGAAATTGAAGGCTGATACCACCACCGTTGCGCTGTTGCTCGAGGTGCTGGCGAGGAAGTTGCCATCGCCTGCGTAGGTGGCAGTGATCACCGCTGTAGCACCGGCGGGCAGACTCGGCACCACCAGCGTCGCCGTACCGCCCGACGGCGCTGCCGTGCCCACCTGCGTTCCGTTATCCAGGAAGGTCACGGTTCCGGTGGGTACGACGAAAGTTCCTGCGACTGTTGCCGATACCACTGCGGTCAGCGTTACCGTCTGCGTCGGACTAGCGACCGAAGGCGAGGCGCTCACCGTGGTCTGCGATGCCTGCCTGGAGACCATGATCGGGTAGGACTGCGTTGCGGTGAAGCCATCGCTGTCCTTCGCCGTTACGGTGAAGGAGAACATGTTAGCGGCCGTCGCAGTTCCTGAGATCACTCCGGTGGTGCTCAGCGTCAGACCCGTAGGCAGCGCCCCGGCGGTGATGGAATAGGTGTAGGGCGATGTGCCGCCACTGGCGTTCAGCGTCTGGCTGTAGGCCACGCCCACCGTCGGCGAAGGCAGCGTTGTTGGCATCAACGTAATCGTCGGAGCGGCGATCGTGAACGAGTAGGCCTGAGCGGCGGTAAAGCTATTGGTGTCCTTCGTCGTAACCGTGAAGGAGAACGTTCCACTCGCTGTCACCGTTCCCGAAATCACGCCTGTGGTGCTACTCAACGTAAGCCCAGCAGGCAACGCCCCAGCGCTGATCGAATACGTATAGGGCGATGTGCCGCCGCTGGTACTCAGCGTCTGGCTGTAGGCCACGCCCACCGCCGGCGAAGGCAGCGTTGTTGGCATCAACGTAATCGCCGGAGCGGCGATCGTGAACGAGTAAGCCTGAGCGGTGGTAAAGCTATTGGTGTCCTTCGCTGTAATCGTGAAGGAGAACGTGCCACTCGCTGTCACCGTTCCCGAGATCACGCCTGTGGTGCTACTCAGCGTAATCCCCGAAGGCAGTGCCCCGGCGCTGATCGAGTAGGCGTAGGGCGATACCCCGCCGGCGGCGCTGACCGTGTGGCTGTAAGCCACTTCAATCGTCGGCGAAGGCAGCGTCGCCGGTGTCAGGGTAATCGTTGGTGTGGCCACGAACAGCGTGTAGTTGTTTGCAGTAAAGAAGGGTGATCCAGTGCTCGTGCTACTGTCCACCGCTTTTACCGTGAAAGAGAACGTACCGCTCGCTGTCGGCGTTCCCGAGATCACGCCTGTAGTGCTGCTAAGCGTCAGCCCTGCAGGCAGCGCCCCGGCGCTAATCGAGTAGGTGTAGGGCGATGTGCCGCCCGAAGCAGTGAACGTTTGGCTATAGGCCGTTTCAGCCATCGCATTCAGCGTCCCGGACGCCGGCATCAACGTGATGGTCGGCGCGGCGATCGCGAACGAGTAGGTCTGCGTGGCGGTGAAGCTATTCGTGTCCTCTGCCTTTACGGTGAAGTTGAAGATCCCGACGCCGGTCGCCGTTCCGGAGATCACGCCGGTGCTGCTACTCAGCGTCAGCCCTGCAGGCAGTGCCCCGGCACTGATTGAATACGCATAGGGCGATACGCCTCCAGTGGCGCTGACCGTGTGACTATATGACACGCCTACCGTCGGCGAAGGCAGCGTCGTCGGCGTCAGTGTAATCGTCGGCACGACCACGGTCAGCGTGTACGCTTGACTGCCCGTGAGGGAGGAATTATTGCTATCGGTCGCCGTTACCGTAAAGCTAAAGAGAGTAGTAGTCGTGGGAGTTCCGCTAATCGCTCCGGACGGGCTCAACATAAGCCCTGCAGGCAAGGCCCCAGAGGTCAACGCATAGGTATAGGTTCCAGAACCTCCGCTGGCACTCAGCGTCTGGCTATACGCCACCTCCACCGTCGGCGATGGCAACGTCGCCGGCGTGAGCGTCAACGTGGATGTCGTTACCTCGAACGCTGCCGTGGTCGCCGTAGTCAGGGAATAGGCGCTGGTAATCGGTAGCGTGGCGGAGAGCGTCGTGTCTTCGATCGCACTGTCCTTCAGGCTGCTGAAGGTGGCGCCCGTATTGGCGGCCGTCGTTGCCGGACCCAACCCTGTGACGGTGTGCGAGGCGTCCGTCAGCGTCACCGGCACACTGCCGATGTTCTGGCTGTTCTCCGTCACCGAGACGATCGGTAGAGGGTTGGGTACAGCGTTTTGAATGGCGGGGTACGCTCTCCCACCAGGAATGTTCGTGAACTGGATGGACGTGTAGTCGGTCTGCACCGCGCCCGCATCCACCGTGATAGCAGAGCAGTAGGTTGAGCTGGAAGCACCCAAGGCAAATCCACGTTGGTCGGTGGTGAGGGGATTGCCGTTTGCATCAAGGGCCCGAGACTTCAGCCCCGCGCAGATCGCCGCGCTCCCTGGCAGCGGCAGCAGCGTCTGCGTCGTGCCACCATAGTTACCCAGAGCGGCGAGCATGGGATCCCCACTGACGCTGCCGCTGTTGATCGTGCAGTTAAAGCAGTCGCTCTCGCTGCTGGTGGCAGTATCGAGATTCGCGAAGAAGAGATTGTTGTAGGCGTCGACGACAAAGCTAGGAGTAAAGACCGCCGCTCCGTTGCTGGCGCTGGTATTGTGCGCAAAGATACTATTTGCGATCGTGGCCGTGCCGCCGAAGACGGCAACCGCGCCGCCGTTGGCAGAGGAGTTGCCCACGAAGGTGCTGTTGCTCACCGTCAAGGTTCCCGTGTCATAGAGCGCGCCGCCAACGCCGCCGGTGTTGCCGCTGAAGGTACTATTGGAGACCGCCAGCGTGCCGCTATTGTCGATGGCGCCGCCAGCGCCGCCGGTGCTGCCGCAGGAGTTGGCGCTGAAGGTGCTATTGGCGACCGTCAGCGTGCCGCTGTTGTCGATGGCGCCGCCAAGGCTGCCGGAAGTGGAGTTGCCGGTGAAGGTACTGTTAGTGACCGTGAGCTTGCCCTGGTTCAAGATGCCGCCGCCACTGTTTGCGTTCCCGTTTGCGACGGTCAAGCTGGAGAGAAAGACCTGGGCACCGGCATCGACCTTGAAAACACTGCCCACGGTGGACGAGTTGTTGCCAGAAACGGTGACACGGGTCACCGCCGGAGCCGTGCTCGCCGCCGGACCGACGATATTGATCGGTCCGCTCAGCGCCGGCAGCGACTCCGCCAGTACGATGGACGGCACCGTCGCTGGCGGAGTCGCCGTGAAGAGGGTTGGGCTGAAATCGATGTCTCCCATGGTGCTGCTGTTGGCCGCCGTAATGGCGTCCCGCAGCGAGCAGGTGCTGCTGGTGCAGGAGCCGTCGTTGGAATCGGCAGCCGTATTCACCGTCAGGTAGTTGGTCTGGACAGCGCCCGCATCTACGCAGGCGGTATCCAGAGGAAAGCCGCGCTGGTCTGTGGTTACGCCGCTGGGCACCAGCGATGCGGAACCTGCGCAGATCGCCGGGCTGCCTGGCAGCGGCAGCATGGTCTGTGTCGCGCCGCCATAGTTGCCCAGCGGGGCGAGTTGAGGATTCTCCTCCGCCGCATCGTTATTGCTGGTGCACTCATAGCAATCGCTCTCACTGCCACCTGCAAGATTGTTGTAGAAGACGTTATAGCTGGCGTTGGTCGTGCTAGCGTTGGCGATCCCCGCCCCCCCAGCTGCGGAGTTGCCAACGAAGATGTTGTTGTTCACGGTCGCCACTCCGCCGGTAGTGGGGTTGAAGATGGCGCCCCCATCACCCGAGGAGCTGTTTCCCGAGAACGTATTGTTACTGATCGTCGTCCCCCCGTCCTGGTTATAGATGGCGCCACCCTCCTGGCTCGAGTTGCCACGGAACGTGCTATTGCTGATCGTCAACGTCGATGTCGCATTGCTAAGAATCGCGCCACCGTAGTTGGTGGCAGTATTGTCGGTAAACGTGCTTCCGCTGACCGTCAAGGTCCCATCGTTGAGGATCGCGCCACCGCCACCGTTGGCGGTAGAAGTATTGCCCGTAAATGTGCTTCCGCTGATCGTCAACGTCCCCCCATCGTTGAAGATCGCACCACCGCCGCTTGAACTGTCTCCATTGGCGATCGTCAGGCCGGAAATCGTGACCGCTGCAAGGTTGACGGTGAAGACCGTGTACGCTTTCGCGCCGGAGATGCTCAGGCTGCCCGCTCC
>FSXA01001421.1_pt1 | contig 12754 bp, 9 predicted proteins | sample 1638081 | NCBI WGS metagenome assembly FSXA01 (sample SAMEA3914788, study PRJEB12502) | metagenome | biome: forest; material: soil | place: Canada | collected 2011-07-03 | depth 0.1 m
ACGGAGGCAGTCTGATGGTGAAAGTAGAAGCAGCCAGGATGGACATCAATGCTCAGGACCGCACATCGGAGCTTGCCGAAAAACAGAAGCGTCTTCAGCAGTTCATATCCGAACAGGGCGTGGATGCAATCGTCATTTCGCGCCACGAGAACATCGCCTGGGCTACTGCAGGTCTCGTAGATGTACGCGTGGGCATGCTGCGTGAAACCGGGATCGGCAGTCTGCTCTTCACGAAGCAGGGCAGCGCATACTACTTGACTACCAACAACGAGTCGGCGCGGCTGGCCGACGAAGAGTTCTGGCAACTGGACTACGAACCGCTCGTGCAGCCCTGGTATGCCGACGATGTCCAGGCTTTGATCGCAAAAGTTGTTGGTACGGGCAAGGTCGCTGCGGATGCCCCCTTGGGTGCGGCTCCGATCGTTTCACTTCAACCACTGCGCCTTGTGCTGACCGCGAGTGAGATAGAGCGCTACCGCTGGCTCGGGAGCCACACGGCCGACGCGGCAACCGACGTCTTGCGCGGCTTGCGTCCAGGGATGAGCGAAACCGAAATGCAGGCCCGCCTCGCCCAGCAACTTATGCTCCGCGACATCATGCCCAGCGTTTACCTCACCGCAGTGGATGACCGCATCAGAAAATATCGTCACGCTGTGCCGCGTGGTGGTGTCCTCGAGCACTTCGGTATGGTGAACTTCTGTTCGCGCCGCTGGGGGCTTTCTGTTTCGATGACGCGCTTCGTTTATTTCGGCTCCATGCCGGCCGAACTTGCAGAGAAGTTCGACGCTGTTGCCACTGTCAACGCGCGTCTGCTGGATGCGACACGCGAGGGGCAAAGCAGCAACGACTTATTTGTAGTCGCCCGCGACGCGTATGCCTCTGTAGGTTATGCGGGCGAAGAGACAATGCATCATCAGGGCGGAGCCACAGGCTATGCCGAGCGTGAATGGATAGCGCGGCCCAGTGGATCAGAGCGCGTGCTCAACAATCAGGCTTTCGCCTGGAACCCAAGTCTTCGCGGCGCGAAGGTCGAAGACACTGTGATATTGCAAGACGGAAGAATAGAAGTCATCACAGAAACGGCCGATCTGCCAGTAGTACAGACGGACCTCAACGGAAATGCATATCGCTCGGCGGGCGTACTCGTCGGCTAACGGCATCGCGGTTCCCGTTTGATTGGACAGAGACGGAAATGCGGACATGCCGAACATCTGTCTGCAACCGCTGAATTGACCGAGGAGCCAAGCCTGTACAATTCTTCTGTCACTCATGACGCATAGAGCGGGGAGCGAACTTGCCGATTTTCATTGACTCTCCACAGCAGACACAGATGTCTCGCCGCAAACGCAACCTGCTTATCCTCCTGGCGGCAGTTGTCGCCCTTATCGCCGTTAGCCGCACCCTGCTGTCCTATTGGGTCGATCTCCTGTGGTTCAACTCGCTCGGTTACGGCCAGGTCTTCTGGAAGACCGCGAGTCTCCAAGTAGGCGTTTTCGCAATTTTCGCGATCGTAACGTTCGCTGTCTTGTTTGTCGCCTTGTCTGCTCTGCGCCGTTCCCATCAATCGGCGCTACCCAGAGACCACAAGTTGATGATCGGCGGCCAGCCAGTGAATCTCTCGGTTGAGCCGGCCCTCCGCATCTTGTCGCTTTTGGCGTCGCTCATCATCGCCGTCTTAACAGGCATCTCCATGGCCACTGACTGGCCGACCCTCGCCCTCTTCTGGTACGCCCCGCGTGCGACCGGTAGCATCGTCGACCCCATCTTCTCCAAGCCGCTGAACTTCTTCTTCTTCACGCTGCCTGCGTGGCAACTTCTCGTCGGCTGGCTGCTCACGCTCTCGATCATCCTGTGCGTCGCAGCCGTCGTCTTCCTGCTGATCACCAGCGGCGCCCGCGCGCTCGACAAAAGCCGCAGCGCCTTCGCGCCATCCCCCTGGCGAGGTCTCTCCATCACCGGCGCATGCCTCCTGCTCGTTCTCGCGATGAACGTGTATGTCGACCGCTTTCAGAGCCTCCTCGACCACCACACTATCTTCGACGGCATCACCTACACCGACGCACACATCACCATCAATGGTCTCCTCATCGTTTGCGCGGCTCTTGTTCTCGGCGCAGTGATCGCCGCAGTCAACGCCTTTCGCGAAGCACGCGGACGCTGGCTGGTAGCAGCCGTCGTTCCTGCCGCAGCCTCCTACATCCTCCTCGGCATCGTCGGCTGGTACGTCGCCAACTTCATCGTCAAGCCCAACGAGCTCGTCCGCGAAGAACCCTACATCGCGCACAACATCGAGATGACCCGCCAGGCCTACGGCCTCGACAAGTTCCTGCAGCGCGAGTTTCCCGCTGAAACAACTGTCGATGCCACTGACCCTGCCAACAATCAACCAACGCTGCAAAACATCCGCCTCTGGGACTGGCACGCACTTCAGGACACGCTACGCCAGGTGCAGGAAATCCGTACCTACTATGATTTCCCAGATATCGACATCGATCGCTACTCCATCAACGGCACCATGCACGAGGTGATGCTTGCCACCCGCGAGTTGAACGTCAACAAGCTTCCAGAAAGCAGCCGCAACTGGATCAACGAGCGGCTCATCTACACGCACGGCTACGGCATCACGATGAACCCGGTCAACGGCTTCACCGCCGAAGGCCTGCCCACGCTGATGCTCAGCAACATGCCCGTGCAGAGCACTGTCCCCGGCCTCAGCGTCACGCGTCCGGAGATCTACTTCGGCGAACTCACCGACACCGACGTCTACGTCAAAACCCATCAGCAGGAGTTCGACTACCCGCAGGGCCAGACGAACAACCTCACCTCGTACCAGGGCACCGGCGGCATCGTACTCGGCGGCTTCCTGCGTCGCGTCCTGCTTTCCATCGACCGCGACGATCTCGGCAAGCTGCCCTTCAGCGACGACGTCAATTCGCAAAGCAGGCTGCTGATGCGCCGCAACGTCCGCGAGCGCGTTGCCGCCATCGCGCCGTTCCTCACCTTCGAGCGGGATCCCTACATCGTCGTCGGGGACGATGGCCGTCTCTCGTGGATGATGGATGCCTTCACCACCTCGGATAACTATCCCTACTCCACGCATTTCACACTCGGCGACCAGCCCGTCAATTACATGCGTAACAGCGTCAAGGTCGTGATCGACGCATACAACGGCACCACAACCTTCTACACCTTCGACAACGAAGACCCCATCCTCAACGCCTATCGCCGCATCTTCCCGGACCTCTTCAAAGACGCTTCCGCGATGCCATTAGCCTTGCGCAACCACGTCCGCTACCCGGAGTCGCTTTTCAAGCTGCAATCGGAAGTCTACGGTCTCTACCACATGACCAATCCCGAGGTTTTCTTCAACAGAGAAGACCTGTGGACGGTAGCCACAGAGACGGGCCTCGACAGTGAAGGGAACCAGGCTGTCGGTCCCATGCAGCCGAACTTCGTCCTGATGAAGTTGCCGGGCGAATCCGGCGTCGAATTCGTCGAAATCCTCCCATTTACCCCCGCCAACCGCAACAACCTGATCGGTTGGATCGCCGCCCGCTCCGATGGCGCGAATTACGGCAACGCCATCGTCTACGATTTCCCGAAGACCAGGCTCGTCGACGGTCCTCAGCAGATCGAAGCCCGCATCGACCAGAACGCGCAGCTCTCCGGCCAACTGACCTTGTGGAACCAGCAGGGTTCGCACGTCCGCCGCGGCAGCCTGCTCGTCATCCCCTCGGGCCGCGCGCTGTTATATGCAGAACCAATCTACCTGCAAGCGCAGCAAAGCCCGATGCCTGAGCTCCGCCTCGTTGTGCTCGCACTGCAGGACCGCCTGGCCTACGGCCCAACATTCCAGGCCGCGCTGCAGTCCCTCTTCGGCGGCCAAGTTTCATCTCTGAGTTCTACTGAATCTCAACCGGCTACCGCGGCAATTCCCGGCACGCCCCAGCCGGCCACCGATATCAACTCCCTCATCGCGCAGGCCAGCAAAGACTTCGACGACTACCAGCGCCTCACCGCGGCAGGCAAGCTCGGCGAAGCAGGCCAGAAGCTCGATGAACTCAAGCACGTCATCGACCAGCTAAACGCCCACGGCAAATAGCCTCAACTCGCTGGAACTATTTCACCGAAGATGTATAGCTGTTTTTGCTTTTCTTTCTGTCATTCCCGTAGGGAATCTGCGTCTGCTGGTTCTTGCTTTACACGGCTAGTGCCGATGAATCTGCAGCAATCCGATGAAGAAGCTGGCGAAGATCGCCTCAACCCCAAGCATCAGCGCACAGGCCGAAGGCAGCGTAAGCCTCAACATGCGCGTAGCGGTAATAGCGCCAAACCCAGCCGCATGCCACTGCATCACCGCGTAGATGCCCGTCCCCAAACCGGCGAGTAGCAACAGCACTCCAAGAATCAACCCATTCTCCAGCGAAATCGCCTCCAACACCTTCTCAAAGCGTGGATTCACCGGAAGAAAGCCTTCGCGCGTTCCAAACACCTTCGCACTCACAGCAAAGACCGTGATCTGCGCGCCAATCAACAGGATCCCGAGCGAGTACGCCAGTGTATCGACGTCGAAGCTCAAACCGCCGATATGCCGCTCCCCACCGATCAGCCACGCACTCAGCACCATCCCGATGACCGTAAGAATGATTCCGGGATAAAAGAACAGCCAGCGCGGGCTATACATCAGCAGGAATCGCAGATGCCGCCAGCCATCGCGCCAGGTCCGCAGATGCGGCGCGCGCGTGCGGCCATCGGGCTGCAGCGTGGTCGGCACCTCACCGATCGCCAGCTTCTGCAGCGACGACTTCACCACCATCTCGCTGGCAAACTCCATGCCCGTCGTCCGCAGATTCAGCCCGCGCATCGAGTCCGCGCGAAACGCACGTATGCCGCAATGGAAATCGCCGATCGGCACATTGAAAAACAGCCGCCCAATAAACGAAAGCACCGGGTTGCCAAGATAGCGATGCAGCGGCGGCATCGCGCCGTTGATAATGCCGCCCTTGAACCTGTTGCCCATCACCAGCTCTTTGCCTGAGTCCAGTGCCTCGACGAAGCGCGGAAGGTGAGCGAAATTATAGGAATCATCCGCATCGGCCATCAGGATGTACTTACCTTCGGCACCCTGAATGCCGGCAATCAGCGCCGCGCCATAACCGCGCACCGGCACAGGAATCACCCGCGCTCCTTCAGCAACGGCAATGGCCTGCGAGCCGTCGGTTGAGCCATTGTCAGCAATCAGAACCTCGCCGGGACGACCGAGCGTTTCGATGGCGGATTTAGCCTTACGCACGCAAACCGCAAGGGTTTCGGCCTCGTTGAGGCAGGGCATAAGGATCGTTACATCCAGTGTGGGCATGGCATAAGTATAACCAAAGGCTCAGATAGTGAGATCAACAGCATCAGGCACGATAGACTTGCCGAATAAGACATTCACACCCTCTCGAATGGAGAGGTTCAAGCCATGAGGAGACCTCTATGAAAATAGTCTGCGCGGTGACGGGAGCAACAGGCTACGTTGGTTCCCGGATCGCCGCGGCCCTGGCCGCCGAGTTTGACGTCATCCCCATGGGACGCAACGCCGGTCCTGAAGGCGTACGCTGGCAGATGAACCTGGGCGCGGAATCCTACGCCACCATCACCACCGAACTACGCATGCGCGGCGCAACGGTGCTGGTCCACACCGCATGGGACTTCGGCCACCCCAAAGCTGCCGACAACTGGCAGAGCAACGTCGAGGGCTCGCGCAAGCTCATCGCGGCCGCACAAGCCGCTGGAGTGCAGCAGATTGTCTTCGTGTCCACTATCTCCGCCTTCTCGGGCGCGCGTTCCGAATACGGTAAATCCAAGCTCGCTGTGGAGCAGATTGTTCTCGCTGCTGGTGGCACTGTCATTCGCCCCGGCCTCGTTTGGGGCGACCGCCCCGGCGGCATGTTCGGTTCACTGCGCCAGCAGGTCGGCAAAGGCGGAGTCGTGCCAACCATCGGCGATGGCCGCTACCCGCAGTATCTGGTTCATGAAGACGATCTCGCTGCCATTGTCGTTCAAGCAGCAAAGGGCGGGTTCTCAGGCCGTGTTCTCACCGTCGCCAACCCCAAACCCTGGCTGCTGCGCGACCTGATCCTGCGCATGGCCACCGAGGAAGGGAAGACAGTCAAGCTGGTCAGCGTTCCCTGGCGCGTCATCTACACGGCTCTCAAAACAGCCGAGACTCTCGGCTTGAAACTCGGCTTCCGTTCCGACAGCGTCATCAGCCTCGTCTATCAAGACCCCGCACCGCAAATCGCATCCGAGCTGCCGGTTCGATCTTTCAACTAAGTCCCGGCAACACGCTGCAAGGCCATCCATTTCGATATTCGTTCCAGAAGGTATCGGTCTATCCACAGGGCAAGTCTTTTTCCTGACATCGGGCGTTAACATATACTTTGGAACGACCCGGGAACACATGTCCCAACCAGAGACGACCCGTCGCCCTGTGCGGCTGCCTGCGTTTACTGTGCCACTTGCCTTGAGGAGAAACTAGTGAAGCCACTTCAAAACCCAGCCGTGACGGCATTCGGAGCAACCACCATCATTTTCATGGTCTGGCTTGCACCACTGGCGTCGGGCGTTCATGAAACTCTCTTCACCTTTCCCGGATCGGTCGTTGCTGTCGTTGTCCCACTCTACATCGGCTTCTTCGTCACCTGGCTCGGCTGGTTTCTGCTCCTCACTTTGAGTGAGCGGCATCGCACCCTGAAAACCTGGGTCTGGCTCGCGCTCGCGGTAATCCTCGTGCGGGAACTGTTGGAGGCGACGTACGCCCTGGCTCCGACCAATGACCCACTCCGCGATCCTCCGCTGCCATCGACCCACGTAAACATCGTGTATGCGCTCTGCATGGTGGTGATGGTCGCTACGCTGCTGATGCTGCGCCGTCGCGCTCCAAAGCTTGTGCACGGCACGAAATTATTGGGAACGATCCTGCTCGGGTTCGTCGCACTCAGTGGCTTGTGGACGCTGGTGAAGGTCACTTCCTACACCTGGCAAGCCCGCAACCTGAACAACACAGGTCCGCTGCACCATCCGGTCGCTTCAGCCGCCACGCCCACCGGTCGCCGAATCGTCTGGATCCTCTTCGACGAGCTCTCCTACAGGCAGGTCTACCAGCACAGGTTTCCCGATCTCAAGCTGCCTGCATTCGATCGCCTTGCCCAGGAATCCACCGTATTTACGGACGCACGTCCCGAGGGCAACCTGACACTCCGCATTATTCCAGCGCTTCTCAGTGGTTTCCCGGACAACGACATCAAGATGCCCGTCGCTGGCGCTCCGTTATTTGTACGCAGCCCGCAGTCTCCCAAATGGCAGCAGTTCGATCCCCAGCAGACTGTATTTCAAGACGCATTGAGTGCCGGATACAGCACCGCCGTAGCCGGTTGGATTTTCCCTTACTGCCGATTGTTGAATACGGTGCTTGACCATTGTGTTCCGGCGGCTCCCGGAGAGCTGGTGGCTCGCATGAACACCACGCAAAGCGTCGGCTGGAACCTGAATCGCCTGTTCACGCAGCCACTCAAGGATCGTCTGGGTTCTCTGCGACTCATCAAAAGGGATTCGGCGCAATACATCGATACCCCCGACGTTCTTTACCAGAATCTTCTTTCCGCGGCCAAAGCCGATATCGATGACCCATCGATTAATTTCCTGTATTTCCACATGAATATTCCGCACCCAAAGGGCTTTTACAACCGCGACACAGCCCAGTTTGAAGTGAACAGGACCTACATCGACAACCTGGCACTCTGCGACCGGTACCTTGCCGAAGTAAGAGCCGAGCTCGAGAGAACCGGGTCGTGGGACAACACGGATCTTGTCATCATGGGAGATCACTCCTGGCGCGTCTACGGCTGGTCCAAGGATGCCCATTGGACCGACGAGGAAGAGAAAGCATCCGACGGCGCGAAGTTCGACGACCGCCCCGGCTACATCGTGCATCTCGCAGGTCAGACCACTCCCGCGCGCATTGACACGCCCTATGAAGCCATCCGGACCCGGGCTTTGATGGACAATTTAATTCAAGGTAAGATCGTCACACCGGAACAATTATCTGCATGGGCGAAATAGATTCCATCAAACCGCAGGACCAACGGTGGCGAAGCAACTGGACTTATCAAATGCGAAGATGTCAGAAGCAATGGTAGGGCAATCTCGCCCGAAAGATGAGGCGGCATTGCCGTGGCGGAATCGGCTGCCGCCCGCACTTCGGCTCTACGTGCTTCTGTCGTTGGTGCTGGACCTGGCCGTAATCGTTTCCATCGCCTATTACCACGCGCGCTATCACGACGCCCAGCGCGAAGAAATCTGGTCCACTCGTCCCGATATGTTCGGCGATTTCTGGCATTACCGCGTCTTGTTCTTGAGCAGCTTTCATACCAGTGCTTTCTTCTCTGCAGCGGACCGGTTCGCGTACCCTGCGCCCTGCGCTGTGATGCTGAACCTGCTGTATAAAGCCGGCAATCACGCGCACCAGCTCTACGCACTCATCTTTGTTGCTGTTTTGCTGGCGTCGGCTTTCTTCTTTTATCGAATATTGAAGGGTTTCGGCTGGAGGCAAGCCGACGCGGTGCTTCTGCCAGCGTTCCTTGCCATAAGCTCATACCCCTGGATAAAGCTTTTCGACCGCTCCAATCTGGAGCTTTTCGTCTACATCTTTCTCGCGCTCGGAGTATGGGCCTTTGCCACCGGCAGAGAGAACCTGGCGGCTGTCTTATGGGGATTCGCCGCCTCCTTGAAGATCTATCCGCTGCTTATCTGTGCGGTCTTCTTCCGCCGAAAGTCATTGCGCCCGCTGGCCATCTGCCTACTTACCTTTGCAGGAGTGCTGCTGCTTTCCTTCTGGTTCGTAGGCCCAACCATCCACATGGCTGCGCTCGGCAGCTTCAGTGGTGTCAGCTCGTTCATCGACAAATACGGCAGCGACACAGGGTTCAGGCATAGCACCATAGACCACTCCATCCTCGGCAGCATCAAGGAGATCTGCCTGCTGGATGGATCGGGTTTTAACGTCGCGCGGAAATTCCAGAACACCGGCTATCAGATCGCCGTCGTCATCCTTGGGCCCATCCTCTATTTCCTCCGCATCCGCAAGCTCCCCGCATGGAATCAGTTGTCCCTGTTCCTTATAGGGATGGTTATCCTGCCGCCCGTGTCTTTTGACTACACCCTCATCCATGTCTATCTTGCATTCGGCATCGTAAGCGTCGCGTATCTGGCATCCCTGCAAATGGGACAGAGCCTTCCCATGGCCAACTGGTTTTTTGCCATGTTTGCGCTTGTGACCAGCTCGCAGGGTTGGATACAGATAGGCATCTTTCATCTCAACGGGCTCATTAAGACCTTGGCTCTGCTAACGCTTTGCGGTCTCCTGCTTGCTGTCCCATTGACGCTTGAACCGAAACGCGACAGTGTTGGCGAGGGTTTTCGCGTTTGAGTGGGGCGCTGGGGGCTTGACAAGGTTTTTCCAGATGCCGCCCGCGACTCTACGAGAGATTTATCCAGATTTGCCAAGTCCAGAGGCAATAAAGGTTCATAATGGATCATCACTTCCATGACAACTCTTCGTAAATGTCCGCGTTGTGGCTCCGGCGACGTTTCCCGCTCCCATCGGAAGCGCCTGGAGCATCTCCTCGTCGGGATCAAGCCATACCGCTGCAATTCCTGCCAGCGCCGCTTTTTTATCTTCCTGCCCGCCGAGCACATCCACCACTTGCTTCCGCAGAAGGGCTCCCGCAAGCCTCTCTAAAATGTAGGAACAATCGAACGTTATGGCAAAGGCCCGCAGTCGCAGACTGTCGGGTCTTTTGTTGATATGCGATGAAATTCTGTTATCCCTTAATTTCTCGATCCTTGGAAAAACGCCTCTTCGTTAGAATGGGGGGAATGCGGAATTCATTCTTTGGGTTTCTATGTCATCTGTAGAGCGGTCGGGCCTGATTCAACGCTACTATCCTTCACTGGACGGTCTCCGCGGCGCAGCGATCCTGCTAGTTTTCTGCCTGCACTATGGATCAATGGTGCTTCACTATAACTGGCTCTCTTTCGGATGGGTCGGTGTCGATATCTTCTTTGTCCTTTCGGGGTTCCTCATTACAGGCGTCCTTGCGGACACTCTGGGAACGCCTGGTGCCCTCCAGAACTTCTACGCAAAGCGTGCGCTCCGCATCTTTCCGCTTTATTTCGCATTTTGGTTACTTGTGCTTATTCTGCATTGGCCATTCCATCTTATGCAGCTACAGCCGGGTCTCTGGCGCTGGATGTTCTACATTGGCAATATTGTTTCGCCCGGCAATCTTATCTATCTCTGGAAGATTTCTACACTTCACTTCGGTCGGCATGGTCACTTGCCTATCGAGATCAACCACTTCTGGTCCTTATGCGTTGAGGAGCAGTTTTATATGGTGTGGCCATTCGCACTGCTCCTGTTCCGCGGGCGCAGAATCAGGCTGACTCTGTGCATCTTGAGCGTTTCAGCATCCCTCGCGGGTCGATGCTGGCTCTGGCGGTATGGCCCCTACTTCGCGTCGCACAGTTACTGGGCCTATCATGAAACATTTTTTCGCCTCGATGGTTTGATGCTTGGCGCTTTCATCTCCCTGCTCATGCGGGGCAAAGGCGTCTCAGACGTCGCCATCAGACAGCTTCGCGCGTTGCTTCTCCTCGTTCCGGGCCTAGTCATTCTTGCTTATACAATTTATGCCTACGAATACACAAAATCTAACAATCTGCCATTTGTCGCCGATCTCTCTTCCCGTTGGACCGTCACCTTCGGCACGACAATCATTCCACTTTTTGCCACCGGTGTGCTGCTGTACTGCATTGAGAACGGAAATCCGATCAGTCGCGCCTTTCGCTTCGGGCCGCTACGCGCTCTCGGCAAAGTAAGTTATGGCTTTTATATCTTGCATGACCTTCCTCAGCACATATTTATTGCAAGATACCCTCAGCTCCACGCGCATCATCTTGCACTCATAACAACAGTCGTATGGTTCTTAGTTTCGCTCGGTCTTGCACGCCTTAGCTTCATATACTTTGAAATGCCGTTTCTTCGTATTAAAGATCGGCTTGTATTACCAGCAAGATTTAAGAGGTTGCCCGCAACTTCAAACGACGACCAGGGCACCGTACAGATGGAGACTTGAGCTACAGCTTGGCAAAGCTATTGTGTTGTCTTCACTTCCAAGCGCTCGTTTTTCGTCGATACGCTTTCCAGAAGCTCGGGCCTGCCAGCGAGCATAGGCGGCGCGAGACGATGACCTAGCCGCATCATTGGTTTTTCGAGCAGGTAATAGCTCAAACACGCAGCGGAGAGCGACACGATATATTTGGCTGGCCGACCGGACAATGCCAACAAAATGGGATTTGTAATATTTGTCCCGGGAAAGATACGAAAGAAGAACAATACGTGCCAGAGGTAAAGGCTGTAAGAAATCTTTCCGATGAAACGCAGAGGCCCCCACTCCAACACTCGTGTGGCCCATGCCCGAGGGTGAAGCATTGTCGAAACAATCATGAGAGTGAAGAACACCTCGGGATAATAGTTCAATATGTTCAGTGTCGATAAGACGCTAAACACCTGAGCCCCCGGATGATGGTGGTGAAATTTCGCCCGGTCATACAGCAGTGCCAGAGCCCATAAAGATGCTGCGACCCATGGCCGAAGATAGCGCTCTATGTAGTCCAGTACAGAGATCTTTCGAAGTGCGATGGCGAACGCCGCAGGGAAGAGAAGAAAGTGGAGGTTCCAATAAGTCCGACGGTGAACGATCTCTGGGTAATAACCGTGGCGTACTGCATAGACTCCTGCCATCAGAGAGCCCACGTAAAGAGTCAGAAATAAAGCGAGCCGATACTTGCGCACGACGAAGAGCAGCAGCGACAGAAGAATGTAGAAATGTTCTTCGACAGCAAGTGTCCAAAAGTGCCCGGAGAAGAAGGAGCGCGCATCCAGAGGCAGCCCGTGGTAAGCAAAGTTCTGATACAGAAACACGCTACCGAGCCAGAAGAACCAATGGTCGTGGATCACTCCGAATGTAATCAGGAGCCCGGTAACGGCCAAGTATGCCAGCGACGCTGGCTGAATCCGAAATATGCGCCGGATGTAAAATTTCCGAATATCGAAGAATCCAACGAGGCTCTCTTCTTCGAGAATGCGGGTCGTGATGAGCACTCCACTGATCGCAAAGAACAGTTGAACCCCATATCCGCCGTAACCCAGGATATGGACGTTCGAATGTCCCGCAATGACCCATGGCAAATCATGAGCCATCAAGACGCCTAAAATCGCCAAGGCGCGCCAGCCGTCAAGTGAGGGAAGGTAGCCTGTCTTGCGTGGCATGGGATTCACTATCGTCGTCATTCGTATATTGAAATAGTATAGCTTTTCGGTTCGCACTATATGAAAGGGCTCGGCACCTCGATTTCTGCATCGAACCACCGCATGCTGCTACCTTGTTCTGGTAGGGGTTTCTTAATGCATCTTCGTCTGCGCTGCTTGTTACCTTTTGCCCTGCTCGCGCCGGCCGCGGCTTTTTCGCCACGCCTGTTTCCGACGCCCTGGTCGCCTTCGCATTGCCCGCACCCACGAAAGCCATCAACCGCTAGATTCGATTAAATCTCATGAGAGAATCGAAGCGAAAATCCCATCAGGGATTCCCAAATAAAGTCGAGAGTTGAGGGTTTGTTCCTGTCCTATAAGTTGCCAGTCACCGGGAAT
>FSXA01000605.1_pt1 | contig 12618 bp, 9 predicted proteins | sample 1638081 | NCBI WGS metagenome assembly FSXA01 (sample SAMEA3914788, study PRJEB12502) | metagenome | biome: forest; material: soil | place: Canada | collected 2011-07-03 | depth 0.1 m
CTATCGCGGCCTGACGAAGCGTCATGAATGGCTGCTGAACATTCGTTCATTTCATTGCAGTGTTGAATCTTTGACAAGGTGCGAAATTCACGTCTCAAGACCGACCCTCTCGCAATACCCGCCACGACAGGCGTTCCCTCTAAACGCTGTTGAAGCAAATACATGCAAGTAATTCAAATGTGCTCAGGTTTTTGGTTCCACAAATGCAATCCTCGCAACCGGACGAAGGACAAGCTCGCAGTCATTGGTACGAAGAGAAGAGGGCGCCCTGTTGTTTGGTATGCATGAAATTTAATCGGAGGACGCAGAGTATGGAACAAACGGCATTGCTACTCGAAGATAAAGTCTTCCTGAGAACCGCTGGACAATCGACACTTGGTAGCCCAACGCCAGAAACGTTACGGGCCGGAAATATTGAACTGGATCCGGAGCGTCGCACTGTGAAAAAGTACGGTCACTTAATTCATCTCACTCCGAAGGAATTCGATCTGGCACAACAATTGATGAGCCGTCCCGGTAGGCCGATCCGGCACACGCTGCTGCTAAACGCGGTCTGGGGATCTGTATATGGAACAAGACCCGAATATCTAAGAATCTACATGCGGCAGCTCCGCAAAAAGCTAGAGGACGACCCAGGAAACCCACGATATTTCCTAACCCATTCGCACTTCGGCTATTACTTTTCGGAGTCGCTTTAACAATGATAGAGGTGGTCCGCATGAGTCCAAGACCAATGCACCGTTGGCAAAGTGTAGCCAAGAGTGTAGCCAGTTCTCAAAGCTTTCGATTCGAAAAGTGTGGCGATGGACGCAGTCTAGTATCGAACCCGTCTCCGCGTGCATTCCCTGCTAACAGGGAAAATAACAGCGATTTTAGAGGTTTTTGACGCCTGTCCTTGAAGACCTAGCGGCCTAAACGCCCTCTATTTGTGGAAGTTAGGCATCTGCGGCAGTCTCGCGAGGTAAACGAGAACAGGGAAATAAATCTTCCCATCAGGGAGGCATACTTCCCTGAGCACGGAATCGCCATTGCTAATCCCCCTGTGACCTAGGACCTGCGGCCAACTGGCCATTCCTCATGCTTCAAAACGGTGGCCGGACGGAGGTCTTTTGTGGCTCCCTCCTCGCGCCAGATGAGCTGTTGAATATCACATAAATTGGGCGCCCGAACTTTCCGAAACGTCGTCTTGTGGGAGTTTGAGGAACAGCGACGGCCATTCACTAACTGGCTGAATAGACCCGTTCCATGCACGAGTTGGCCAAGGCTCCGTCGAGCTCTTGCCCGCGGAGAGCAAGATAAAACATCTGATGGAGCGTCTGCAGATCAGTCTCCGCGTCAGGGATCGAGTGCGCTGTGAGCCGACAGATTGCCAAGGTCGTCATCGCAAGCACGACATCGCCTTCCGCCGCACTTCGTTCAATGATGCGGAGCTGAAGCAAGCGCCAGAAGTTGCGAAGGTTGTTCAGCAGTGTCGGGCGAGAGTGGATGCCGAACCTGGCATAAGCGCCTCGACGCGCGTTCAATTCTTCCAACGCTACTTCGTGGGCGAATCGGGACCATCCAAGCTCCGTGACCGTAGGGCGCAGTTCTCCGTAGAGCAGGAAGTCCGCTTTCGCAAGCGCTGCGAAGACATCGGGACTGGTCGCGGGGGTCAAGGTGTAGTGCGGCAGCTCGAGACCGTCGCCGGCATCGAGTTGATAGGCCGCATGCCGCAGGAGTAAATAGAGCCGGATCCGTTGCGATGGGAGCTCGCGCCCGCTGACGTGTTCCGCACACACACGCTGAAGCGCGGGCAGCGCAGGGATGTTCGCATCGCCCGGATCCAACACGAGGGCGAGGCTGTCGGGCGACATGAAGGTGATCGCAGGCACAAGCCACGCTGCACGCAGTGTGGGCCACTCTTGTTGCGCGGAGCGGATGACCGTGCGCGCGTGATCCATGATGTCGTGCGTGAGATAGGCTTCTGCCGCGCTTCCTTCGATGGTGAAGGTTTGCGCAGTGACGAAATATGGCGTGGACGCGATCTGCTTATGAAAGAGTTCCGTGTGGTCCAGGAACCACTGCATGGTTGCGGGTCTTGGATCTGCCGCGATGGACAGAAATTGCTGATTGGCAGAATCCACCAAGAGCTCGACGATTTGATCGCCGCCAGCCTTGCTTTCGCTCTCCATGAGGTCTCGCCTGGAGGCCAGATGGATGGTGCCGGATAGAGTTCGCTCCGCACGAAGAATCTCTGCGATGGTTTTGAAGCAGATGCTGTTACGAAAGATCGAATCCCGGCTGACGACGCCGGTGCTGAAGCAGGCGGAAGCCAAGGCATTCCACCAGCGGCGAACCTCCATGGCGAGGCATCCGACGAAGCGGTCGGACGCTATCGGCGGCAGGTCCGCGAGGACGTCGTTGCCCCAGAGCAGGCCCCACTGCTGCGCACCCTTTGCATAGGCCATGGCCATATACATGTCTGTGGCATAGAGGAGCTTGAGATCCTCGATGGTGGTGATCTGCGCGATGGAGGCGCGATCATAGAGCGGAGACAGGACAGTGATCGCGCCGAAAATCTTCAGAAGGGTGACTTGGGTTTGTTCCGGCCAGTTTCCGATGATTGCAAAATCGATGTCGCTTATGCCGACGTTCAGGGCGCCAGCTCCTATGCCGCCGGTGGCATAAACGGCCAGAGTACCCTCAAAGCGACCCGCGATTAGTGTCAGCAGGCGCAAATGGACATCGTACGCTGCTGAGTAAAATGCCCGGAAAACGGCCATGCGGCTGGACGCCACCACCGCGCGCCGTATCGACATACGCAGATCGGAAAGTATGCGGGCGAAAGCGGATTCCGGCTTTCCATAAAGAATCTCCGGACTTAGTATGATCAACTCACGTATGTCAGCCACAGAACTCCAAGGTTACTAAAACCCGGGTCATCCGATCCGGCAATCGACCACCATGTTTACTCTTTCTGCAAACTTTCGGGAGCTTCGCCCTCGCCATTTTACGTTCGCCGCATTCGGGACACGCGGCGACATTTTCCCAATGCTCGCTGTGGCCGACGCGCTGTCTGAACGAGGACACCGCGTTACCTTTGCAGCGCCAGAACGTTTTCGTAGCTTAATCGAATCTCGCGGTCTGAGCTACGCGAACATCAGACCGAACGCAGAGTTGAGCCTGGAAAACCCACTGGCCCACGGGGTACCGGAGGAGAAACTCAATAGTGAATTTGCGCTTCGGCGGCTGATCTTTCCGTTTGTGGAAGATACGTATCGCGATCTCTTAGAGGCGGGGGCCGACGCGGACATGCTTGTCTTTCCGATGTATGTTTTTCCCGGAGAGATGGCGGCCGAGCGTCTGAGCATACCGTATACGGTTGTCCATTTCGCTCCCGCGAGCATCAATTCTTCTTTTGATCCTCCGTACTTGCCGCAGCTACCGTGGCTCTATCCGCTACAGCGACGGTGGCCGGTGCTGTCAAGGCTCTTGAGGCTGGCGGTTGGTCCGGCCATCCGCAGCTGGTCGGCCCCCATGCGGGCCCTGCGCGAGCAGGAAGGCTTTGCTGAGGACAACCGAGATTTGATCTTCAATGCGCTGCGATCACCGTGGCTTAACCTCGCGCTGTTCTCGTCCTGCATTGGCGGCATGAAGCCGGACTGGCCCAAGCCTACGGTGCTGGCGGGTTTCCCCTTTCTCGAGGAGCTTCCTGGCAGAGAACACGAGGAGCTTGAACTATTTCTGAACGAAGGCGGACCGCCGGTAATTGCGACGCTGGGCTCAGTGTCGGGCAGGAGTAGCCGCGATTTCTTCATCGCGATTGTGGAGGCGACAAAGCGCCTGGGCAGGCGGCTTGTACTCATCGCCGGTGCTGAGACAGAAGTGCTGAAGCGTCAAGTTGGATCGGCTTCCGTGTTTGTGGTCGATTACGTTCCGTACTCATTGCTCTTTCGTCGCGCATGCGCCTTGGTCATTTCCGGTTCAGTGGGCCCGTTGTCCCATGCACTGCAGGCGGGGCGCCCGTTTCTCGCGATTGCGGTACCCAAGGGTATCGATCAGTTCGACAATGCGCTGCGTGCTGTTCGATTGGGCGTGGCCCGTTGGCGGGTTCTTGGACGCTGCGGTGTGGAAGAGGTCACGGCCGACTTGCAAACGTTACTAACGGACCCTTTGTATGCAGAAAATGCAGCACGTTGGGCCGCAATCGTTCGCGCTGAGCACGGCGTCGTGAATGCATGCGAGGCGCTGGAATCGGTGCTGCAAGCCACAAGCGAACTGGAGCCAAGCAATGCCGACTGACGTTAGCGCCATGTTTTATTGCCTGTTCAACGTCTATGGCATCACGGTCGGACTGCAAAGTACCGAGCCTGCGGTTGCAGCAGATCTGGCGGAAGATTTTTTGCATTTCCAGGTACCGCATGTGGAGATCGAGCCTGACCTGCAGCTGCAGCTGCATCGAATGAAGCCGCCCTACGATGGGGTCCCGGCACAAATAGCAACGGTCTACACGCCCCGCAACGTTTCCTTCCATACGGAAGGGCGAACCTACATCGATTACTCGGGGAGAGCGCTTGGGATCCTCGAGTCTTCCAAAAACAGGTTCGACGTCTACAGCGAAGATCCCGATCTACTGTACGAAGTGGGCTATCTGTTCCTGCTTTCGCAGCTTGGTGAGAAGCTAGATACACGAGGAATGCACCGTGTCCATGCGCTGGCGGTAAGCGCCAACGGGCGAGCTGCGCTTGTGCTGCTGCCGATGGGCGGGGGCAAGAGCACGCTAGCGAGTTATCTGCTCACGTCACCCTCTCTTCAACTATTATCTGATGACTCACCGCTGATCGATCGAAGCGGTACGGTGTACGCGTTTCCGCTCCGCATCGGGATTCTTCCCGGAAGCCAGAGCACCTACGTTCCCGAGCAGCTTCGCACAGTTCAGCGCATGGAGTTTGGCCCCAAGCTGTTGCTGCGGCATAAATTTTTTGAAGACCGCATAGCGTCCTCCGCTGCGCCGGGGTTTCTGTTTCTCGGGCGCCGGAATCTCTCCGATACGTGCATGATTGAGCCCGCGTCGCGGATGGCTGCACTTCGCGCGTTGATCCCAAATTGTGTGATTGGACTTGGACTCTTCCAGGGAATGGAGTTTCTGTTCAACCGCGACATGGGGCAGATGGGTCGCAATATGAAGAATGCGCTGTCGCGCTTGCGCAATTGCATCGCGCTGGTGCGTCGGTCCAACGCCTATACAGTTATCCTTGGCCGTGACCTGATCAAGAACGCCGAAACGATCCGTGCGTTCCTTGAGCAACAGCGTTAGCCGTTTGTGCGGTGTTCATTGACTACAACCTGCACACGTGAAATCCGGGTACCGCGTCGCGAACCGCCGAACCAAGCCAGCAACCCGCCCACGACCGAGACGAGATTGGAAAGCTCCACAAGCACAAACAGGGCGCATGCCCTTGGCAGAAATGCCAAGCCCTTATGAGCCACGATGAATCGAAACAGGCCAACGTGCAGGGATAGAGCGATGAAGGTCAGTGCGACCGCTGCTGCCAGCCACCACGTCGAAATCCGCGCTGCGATGCAACAGGCCAGTGACAGTGCAACGAGGCCGGAGCTGATCCGGTTCTTGGTGCTCACGTTGAGATCGTCAGGGATCTGATGACGTTCCAACAGTAGGGTCATCCATGGGATGCCGCGGTCTCGGATGTCGGTGACGATGGAGTTGCGCAAGGTCCAGCGCTTGGCGTGCTTGACCGTGATGTTCGGGTCGAGCAGGATTTGTTTTCCCTGGCCGACCATGCGATAGCCGAGTTCGATATCTTCCACGCTCGGCCTGTGGAAGCGCTCGTCGAAACCGCCTGCATCAAAGAAAGCTACGCGGCGAATGGCACCGCATCCACTCCAGAAGGTGAGGGCTCGTGGCCGCGAAGAGCGGTGTACATAACAGTGCGATAGGTTGCGGTATTGAGAAATCCATCCGGGGTCGCTGGGCGCATCGTCATACGCGCCAATGACCGCGCTAAGTTCGGGATTCTTCTCAAGGCGAGATTCGAGTTGGGCGAGCGTGTCTGCGTGCACTTGGGTGTCAGCATCAAGAAAAATCAAGAGAGATCCCGACGTTTGCAGCGCGGCGAAGTTTCTGCAGGCCGAAGGCCCGGCGTTCTGTGGCATTGCCAGAACGCGCGCTCCCATTTGGGCGGCGACTGCCGCGCTGTCGTCGGTTGAGCCGTCGTCGATTACCAGGAGTTCATCCGGTTGGCGCGAACCTTCGCTGAGCGCGCGTAGTGTCTCGCTGAGCAAACTCGCAGAGTTATAGACAGGAATGATGACGGTGATCGACAAAGGAGGCCCCGAAGTGTCTTTCTATTTTGGCTCAAGAAATGTGTGGCAAAGAACCGGATAACGCTGCCGAGGATAGTAGACCTGCCCGCAAATGCTGGTGGTTTGCCGATAACCGAGCGCGATGAGACGTTGCGCTTCGTCGGCAATTACGATCTTGCCGGGGATTTGCTCCAGCAACACGACGACTGCGTGGTTTTGCGTGTCGCGCAAATACTGATCCCGCATCGCGTCCGCCGGCCGCCATATCCAATATCGTGCGCGTGCGTTGTGCAGAGGCTCTGTGGCAAAGTATGGTTCCAATCCAACTGAGAAGTACTCGCCTTCCAGCCCGGTGCTCGGGGGTGGGATTGCAAGATCGACTAGCTTGCCCTGATCAAGGTAACGTTGCAGGATCGGAACTGCGGCGACGTCTGGCGAATAGGCATGGGTAGCGTCGTAATGCACTGCTCGGGCCGCCCATACGGTCTGGATCCCGAGGAACAAAGCAAAGAATGCAACGAGAATCCGATGCGGTGTACCGGTTCTCTCGTTCGGCCAGGTAACCCACCAGAGAAACAGCAGGAGCAGCCAGACGAGGCCCGCGTGATAGAAGTCGAAGCGGGAGATCATGCAGAAACCAGCCAACATGACGATTGGAATGAGATAGCGCAAACGCTTCTCACGATACCAGCGCACGATCATAAGAGCCCAAACGATTAGGATCAGGGAATCCGGCTTTGATATTCCGAAGCCAAGTACATGCCCGAGCCGCCAGGACATGCCGATCGCGATTTGCGCGGCGGGCGGGAGAGCTGAAACCCATTGAAATTTCTGCGGAACAAGCGAGGCTATCTGTGGGAGGGGTTGTTTCAGCAGTTTTGAGCTTTGCCTGACCCACACGGCGTCTCTCGGCGGCAGGAAGCACCAAACGGCAAAGCCGATGCCCGCGGCTGCAATCAGGACGGCGATCAGCATACGTCGATTCTTTAGACTCTGCCCCAAATCGTGCTTGCATTCCAACAGGAGAACGAAGGAAAGACCGAGGGCAATAACGATTCCCTGTGCGCAGGTATTGGCAAGCAGCGCGATCAAAATGGCTAGAGGGATAGGTCGCTCAATCCGTCGCGGCCAAAGCACCGCTATCCCGAATAAGAGAGGAGCCACCAGGATGTAACTTCTGGCGATGATGGAGTACTGATACACCAGGAAGTAGGTGAACGGAAGAACCAGGCGCAGGGGCAGCGGAAAGGGAGCAAAGAAGACGACAAGGCACACGCCGCCGAGCGCTATCAATGCTGAAAGCCAGTGCATTCCCGCGTAGCTTACATGGAGCCGCACCAGTCCCCAAAGCAGAGCGTGCCACAGACCGGGTGAGCCCTCATAGTGAATCGTGGTGCGAAATAGGTCGAGAAAGCCAACGCTGCGAGCGATCTGCCACGCTTGCGCTTCGTCGGCCCATGGCTCGTGCCGCGGCACCAAGAACGCAAACACGGCCACGAAACAGGCCAACGAAATTGCAATCGAAATGGCACGAACGGAACGCTGCCCATGCTCACTGATGACAAAAAAGCTTCTCATTCATCTCCAACGCCAAGTCTCGGTACCCGCTGCATCGGATCGACTCGATGAGTATAGGGCAACGGAGGAGAGTGACAACCGATATTTGCCGAAAGGAGAATTCACTTGTTACTAGCTGGCTTAGTTGGAGTTGCCGTCGACACAACGCACGACATTCTCACCCAATTCGCGAATTGCCTCCAAAGTCACGTTATCGGCAAGTTCGGTTCGGCCGCCTACCCCTCGTGAGTCGTGGTTTCCGCAAACGCCGCAGGCCGGACAGCGTATGTAAAACTCGAGGGAAGAGCGCTCGTCGCTATCTATCACTTCGAGGCGATTTGCTTCGCATTGATGCTAGAGGAAAGGCGATCTTACGTTGACGTCCTGTTTCGTCGGATCAGGATGCCCCAAGGCCGCGCAAAACAGCTCTGCCGGCGTCATTGTGTGGATTGAGCTGCAGCGACTTCTGGTAATTGAGAATGGCATCGCCCTTGTCGCCGGGCTTTAGATAGGCCTCACCCAGGGAGCCGTAAACGTTCCAGTCGTTAGGAAATTCTTCGACATTCAGCTTGAATAGTTCGACTGCGCCTGAAGTATCGCCCAGGCGCAGTACCTGGTATGCCATGCCATTGAGTTCAGAAGAGGAGAAGTCGTACTCCTTCGGTTGAGTTTTACGAAGCCTGCCGTAGAGGGCGATCGCCTTGCCCGCACCGCCTTCCTTATAGGCGGCGGAAAGGGGGATCTGGATGTCGACTGTTGGGCAAGCAACAGGGGAGCCTGGCTCGGCTCCCCTGCGGCGCCACTCGCAAAGCACCGACGAGACTGCGCTCCCGTTGGAGCTATTGGCCATGATCACTATGCCATCACCAGTCGCCGGGATCAGCTCGATCATGCTCTCCCAGCCGTTGTTTGTTCCGCCGTGTCCGACGCCGGTGTACCCTGCAAATTGCTTCGGACGTATCGTGTATCCCAAACCGTATTGGGGGTCGGGGCCATACGGGTCTTCGTCCGCCCACTTCGTCCCGGGAACTGCCGTTTGCATGATTCGAACGGTGCTTGGTGTGAGAACCCACGTCCCTGAGCTGCGCCGTCTCCGGCTGGCAGGCCCGCAGCTGCAAAGATGGCCAAGTCATGCACAGAGGTAGTCAGGCCTGCGGCGGCAAGTCGTTATAACGAAGAATCGGGAGCGGGTTTCCGAACAAATTGTATGGCATAGCCATCACATCTGAAAGTCAGCCGGGAGGCCATATTGAGTCTGGACCCTTTTGAGCGGCCGAAATATGTGCGATTGCATATAGGCAGGAAATGGCTGCCCAGACTGATCCTCGAGCAGGAGTTCGCCGACTCCAATCAAAATATCTCTCCTTGACCCCTCACCCACCTTGCTTGAAAATCGTCCAACATCCAAATCTTCCCCACGCGAGGTCCCGGTGGAGCTTCCAGGTATCGTCACTCCCAGCGAACTACCCACGCCCGTCTCCGCCGCGACGCCGCCCGGTCCCTGGAGTCCCGCAGTCCGCCTCGCTTTCCGGATCGCCTTCCTCTACTTCACCTGCTTCATCCTTATCGGCGCTAACGGAACCCTTCTTGATGTCTTCCCAGTCGTCGGCGGCTGGATCCAGGACAAGCTCAACTGGCCCCTGAATCATCTCTCCGAGTTCGTCGGCCAGCACCTCTTCCATCTCACCGGCATCGCCGCTCACTGGCACCCCAGCGAATCCGGTGACACCACCATGAACTGGATTCACGACGGCCTCGTGCTCAGCTTCGCCCTGGCTGGCGGCATCCTTTGGACCATCCTCTCCCATATCCGCAACAACCCTCGCACCGACTACCGCGCCCTCCACGCCTGGCTTCGCTTCTTCCTCCGCCTTACCTGCGCCATGTTCATGATCGGCTATGGCCTGGCCAAAGTATTCCCATTCCAGATGCCCGCTCCCTCGGTCGCCGTCCTCACCGAACCCGCCGGCAACATGGCTCCCATGACCTTCCTCTGGAACCTCATCGGCCTCAGCCCGGTCTACGAGATCATCTGCGGTTCAGCCGAGGTCCTCGGCGGCATCCTCCTCCTTTACCGCCGCACAGCGCTCGCCGGAGCTCTTTTCTCCACCTTCGTCATCACCAACGTCGTTCTCTACAACTTCTGCTACGACGTGCCTGTCAAGCTCTTCGCCGCCAACCTGCTCCTCGGCTGCATCTTCCTCGCTGTACCCGACGCCGTCTCCCTTTGCCGATACTTCTGGAGTCACAAGCCCACCGCGCCCGCCGCCCCGTGGACTCCCCTCATCAGCCGCCGCGCAGGGCGCATCGCCATGCTGGTCACCGAAATCGTCTTCGCCGTCGCCTTCCTGGTTGTGCGGCCCATCTTCATGACCATCGGCTGGCACCAATATCAAGTTGCCCTTCGCACGCCATCGCCTCTGGTCGGCGTCTGGCATCTCGACGCCACCCACCCAGCTTCCGGCGCCTTCATCGACCCCGAAAGCCGCGCAATTACCGACCTCTACGTCGCCGCCGCCAACCGCGCCTACACCCGCTCCACTGACGGCGAGCTCTGGCTCACCGGCATCGACCTCGACCCCAAAAAACACACGGTCCGCATCGGCTGTTACTTCATCAGCGCCCCAACCAACTACGCTTGGCAACTCTCCGATCCCAACCACCTCGTTCTCACCTCGGTGCCACCCGACCGGACCAAACCCGACCCCAAACACCCTCCCGTCAAACCTCCCGCACCCTTCACCCCTGCCGTCCTGACCCTGACCCGCACCCCGACTCCCGCCCACTATCCGCTGCTCGAGCGCGGCTTCCACTTCATCAGCGAATGGCGCTACGAACGTTAGCTAACGGTGAAGACCCAATAGCGGAACCGGCTCGTAATAAGCACTACCGACTAGCCAGGTAACGACAACACGCTTCCGTCTACTGATCGTCGCCTGCTCGCTATGCTCCTTGAAAGTCGGGTTTTCGGCAACTTCGGCCGTAATTGCGGATAACATCGTTTTTCGTGCACCATCCCGAGCCACACCGTAGGCCCATTGTGTAGTAGCGCCGAGTCATGTCCCGTCTCGAATAGCTTGTCTATCTCAAGGACTATGGGCATCCAAACTACGGACGCTGTTTCCTCCTCCATATTTATGCCCCATTCATGCGGCGCAAACGCGCGCAGGCATCAGACTAAGGGCGAGGTAACGTTCATGGTCACATCGATCGACACCAGGCAGACCGACTTCTCCGAGATGGATAATGCGGGGATTTCGAAAGAGCACTGGAAGATCATGCTGATCTCTGGCATGGGCTTCTTCACCGACGCCTACGATCTCTTCGTCATCGGCGTTGTGATGGCGCTGCTAAAACCCATGTGGCATGTCGGCAAAGTGGAGGAGGGCCTGGTCGAGTCAACCGCTTTGCTCGCTGCAGCTATTGGTGCGCTCCTCTTTGGTCGAGTCGCGGACATGGTCGGCCGCAAGCGCATCTACGGCGTCGAAGTCCTGGTTCTCGCCGCAGGTGCAATCGCCTGTGCCTTCTCCCCCAATATCTGGTGGCTTATCGGATTTCGTTTCATTCTCGGCATCGGAATTGGCGGTGACTATCCAGTTTCTGCCACCATCATGAGTGAGTATGCCGGTAAGGCGCATCGCGGGATGCTCGTCACCCTGGTCTTCGCGATGCAGGCTGCCGGACTGATCGTCGGTCCTCTTCTAGCTGCCGCCCTACTCTCGACTCATCTCTCGCACGATATCGTCTGGCGCATTCTGGTCTCATTCGGGGCATTGCCCGCCCTCGCCGTTTATGGTGCACGCCGCCACCTCAAAGAGTCACCGCGCTTTCTCAAAGCTGCAGGTCATGAAGAGGACGACTCCGGCAACCTCAGGAAGGCGAAGCATTTCGATAGAGCGACCCACTCGGTCTCCTTTTGGGATGGCTTTCACCGTCTCGTCGACAGCAAAATGATTCTGATTCGTCTTATCGGTGCAAGTGCTGCATGGTTTCTGATGGACTTTGCCTACTACGGCAACACTGTCTCCAGCCCGCTCGTGCTCTCGGCTCTTGGCAGCGACCACACAGTTCTGCAGAAGACACTGACCCAGCTCGCCATCTTCACTGTGTTTGCGGCGCCAGGCTACGCGATCGCGGCGCTGACGATGGATCGCCTTGGCCGCAAGACGATCCAGGGCCTCGGCTTCGGTATGATGGCGGTGAGCTTTGGCCTGCTCGCCCTCATTCCCAATGTCGAGAAGCTGATGTACCCCTTCCTGATCATCTACGGCTTCAGTTATTTCTTTACCGAGTTCGGCCCGAATGCCACCACCTTCGTCTACCCTTCGGAGATCTTTCCAGTAAAGGTTCGAACTACTGGTCATGGTACCGCTGCTGCCATGGGCAAGATCGGTGGCTTCTTCGGCGTCTTCACCTTCCCGTTCTTTATGCACTGGCACGGCTTGCCTGCCGCAGAGGGCGCGGCCGCCATCGTAAGCGTCCTGGGACTGATCGTCACAATCTTCCTCCTGCCCGAAACCAAGGGTAAGAGCCTCGAAGAGCTCTCGGAAGAGCCAGCCACTCCGCTGGAAAGGGCGGCTGCCTGACATCCGCAAAGGGCTAGGATGGGTAGTCTTGGGGTGGAGAAGTCACTTGAGCTTTACAAGAGGACTCAATCATGACGAATAGAGAAGCCGGAATCAATGTAATCCGCGAAATGATGGGCGACCAGGCAGCCGCAAAACTCAGCGCTTCCGCTGACTCAAACACCTTCGGTGC
>FSXA01000650.1_pt1 | contig 12464 bp, 3 predicted proteins | sample 1638081 | NCBI WGS metagenome assembly FSXA01 (sample SAMEA3914788, study PRJEB12502) | metagenome | biome: forest; material: soil | place: Canada | collected 2011-07-03 | depth 0.1 m
CCTATAACCGCGTCAATGGGGATTTCGCCTGCGAAAATCAGCATCTGCTCACGGACGTGCTGCGCACCGACTGGCACTTCAAGGGCTTTGTGGTCTCCGACTGGCAGGGCACCCACAGCACCGTCAAGGCCTCCCACGCGGGACTCGATCACGAAGAACCGGACGCGATCTTCTACGGTCTGGATTACCGCAAGGCAGTTCTCGACGGCCGCATTTCACAGCAGGAACTCGACGAACATGTGCGCCGGATGCTGTACGCGGAGTTTGCAAGCGGCGTGGCGGACGATCCTGCGCACAAGAGCGTCGTTGATGTCGAAGGTGGCCTGCGTCTCTCGCAACAGCTTGCCGAGGAAAGCATCGTTCTATTGAAGAACGAAAAACAGCTTCTGCCCCTTCGGGAGAACGGAATGCATCGCATCGCAGTGATCGGCTCGCATGCCGATATCGCGATGATCTCCGGGGGCGGTTCAGCCCAGGTAGACCCACCCGCTGGCAACGCGATCATGCCCTCGGGCCAGGGCGACACGCACTGGATGGATAAGATCTGGTTCCCCACTTCGCCGCTCCAAGCGCTGAAGGAAGCGTTCCCGGCGGCTCAGATAGAGTTCTCCTCCGGCGACGATCCGGCAGAGGCAACGGCGATCGCCAAGCGTTGCGATGTCGCCATTGTGCTGGCCTGGCAATGGGAGAGTGAGGCGATGGATCTTGCGTCCCTGTCGCTCCCCGAACGGCAGGATGAGTTGATCGAGCGGGTTGCGGCGGCCAATCCTCGAACGGTTGTCGTGCTGGAGACCGGCAGTGCTGTCACCATGCCATGGGCGAGCCGGACGCCGGCGATCGTGGAGGCATGGTATGGCGGCTCGCATGCGGCGCAGGCGTTGGTGCGAGTGCTTACTGGCAAGACGAATCCGGCCGGTAAACTGCCGATTACATTCCCCATGTCAGAAGCCGACTTGCCGCACCGAACAGTGAAGACTCCTCCACCAGCCTCAACGGAGGACTTCTACGGACCCCAGGGCGCCGAACGGGACCACGCGGGGCTGCCACCGTTCACAGTCGACAACACCGAAGGATTGAAGGTGGGCTATAAGTGGTACCAGGCCGCCAAAAAGCCCGTACTCTTCCCCTTCGGTTTCGGACTCTCCTATACAAGCTTTGCGTTCAGCAACCTCAAAGCTCAACCAGACGGGAAAACTGTCAGTCTCTTTGTCACCAATACCGGCTCAACAAGCGGCTCAACCGTCGCCCAGGTGTATGTCGCACTGCCCGCCGGCACTGAGGAACCGCCACTCCGTCTGGCGGGCTGGGCGCGTGTCACCCTGGCTCCATCCGAGACCCGCGAGGTATCCATCTCGATCGATCCGCTTCTGCTTTCCATCTTCAATACCGGCACAAACGCCTTTCAGATCGTCGCCGGCACGTACCGGTTCCGTGCCGGATCTTCCTCTGAAGACCTTCCCCTGAGTGTGGAAGTCAACCTCGCGCTCAGCGCTCCGGATCCGGCTCCGAGGTGAACGTGGACGCCGGCAAACCTGCTGCGTTGTACAGAGAATCCTGCACGAAACCCATCCAGCCGTAGCGGACGAACATGGGACGACGCAGCTGAGGCGCGCTCACCAGGACCGAGGTCCCGTCCACACGAGCTTCGGCCGGCACAAAGACGTGATCCGCGCCCGCCAATTCGAAGCCGAAGGCAAGCTTGCCGCGAAAGCTCAGGCCTTCGCCGTGATCGAACCATACGCGCATGGCGGTTGATCCATCCGCGGCCAGTTCGGTCGTTGCCTGGCGGAAGAGCGGTGAGTTTGCCGGAGTGCTCTCTCCGTACACCGTGGCCCTGGCCTCCAACGCGAGCCTCGCCGCCACTGTCTGCTTGTCGGGCGGATGAACATTGTCCAGAAGACCGACGTCCAGCGTGACAACCATCGCCGTGTTCGCCACGGATAGTGTCCGCCGCTGGGCGTCGCGGATTATGCCCCAGTTCTCTCCCGGGGAGTTGAAGGAGGAAATCTGGACGAAGAGGAAAGGCAGATCGCCCTGCGCGAATTGTGTGCGCCAATCGGCGATAAGAGCGGGAAAAAGCGTACGGTAATACGGCGCACGTCCGGGACCGGAGTTGGTCTCACCCTGGTACCAGAGGAAACCCTTGATGGTCTCCGGAATAAACGGCGCGATCATGCCGTTGTAGAGTCCTGCTGGCAGCCACGACAACTCTTCTGGATGCCAGGCATGGATCGGCGCGGGCTTGCCGGCAGCAGCGGCCTCTGCATCCTCGCGCTTCTCCGCCGCCAGCGAGTCTGCCGCGTCCACTTGCTTGTCCGCGAAGGCGGCACGGCTCGCAAACGCCGGCAACAGCTGCGGATTCGTTCCCAGTGCGTCGAGCGAAACCCATGAGTCCGCAGGCGTGCCACCCCAGCTGGAATCAATAAGGCCCACAGGCACATCTTCCTTGCTTGCGATCTCCCGGCCAAAGAAATATGCGATCGCGGAGAAGTTCCTGGCGGTCTCCGGCGTGCAGTTCGTCCAGGTTCCGCTGATGTCGTTCAAGGGAAAATCCGACGCTTTGTGCGCGACCAGAAGAAGACGCAGCTTCGGATTGTTGGCGGCTGCAATCTCCTGCTCGGAGTTCTTGATGGTCGCACCCGGCAGGAAGCCCTTCAGGGGCATCTCCATATTGCTCTGTCCCGAGGCGAACCACACGTCGCCGACCAGCAGGTCGGACACCGTCTTGTCCGGACCGTCGCCCTGAATCGACAGGGTGTATGGCCCTCCCGCCCGCTCCACAGCCAGGTAAGCGCTCCACTTGCCGAGGGGGTCAGTCACAGCGACAACGGTTTGCTGATGGAAGTGTAAGGTCAGGTGCGCGCCGGGGGTCGCCATGCCCCACAAGTGGATAGGACGATCGCGCTGGAGTACGGCATGGTCGCTCAACATACCGGGCAGACGTACCTCCGCCTGGGCGAAAGCGATGGAGAAAAGAAGTGCGAAGGAAGCCACCGCCAGGTGCCTTCTCGATAAGGATGAGACAAAACACGAACGACTCATAAAGATCTCCAGTGAATTGACCTGTTGCAACGTGAACTCCGCGGATCACCCGTTTCCAGAAGAGTCCGCGGCGGCCACGTCTTCAGCCCTCCACAACGTTGAAGCCACCTACAACCATGCGCGGCTTCTCACCTCGCGTGTCGACGTTCGCTAACTCCGTCCGGATGATTCTGCTCTCACCGGGAAGCAGCGTGATGTAGTTGTCATCGTAGATAGCCGGCAAAATCCGATCTCCGCTCCTCTCACGCACGGCCTTAAGCCTGACATGGAGAGCCGGCCACGCTGAGGTGTTTCGAAGCGTCGACGTAAGCAGCCATTGCTGCCCATGTTGTTCGTAATCCGTTTCAGCAAGCACCCTGGCTGGCCGCAAGGTGCGAATGGCGCGGTAGTCTCCCTCGTGGAGCGGGCGTAAGTAGACGTTGGTCGAACGCGCCCTGCCATTCTGGCTCAGCGTAAGCCGCATGAAGTGAACGGGGCTGAGCCCCGGCGGATATGCGATCTCGAAGACAGTGACGAGGCTGTCCTCCGCGCTCGTGAGCGTGGCATCTTTCTTCATCATGCTTCGTCCGTCGATATTCAGAATCTCGATCTCCGCCGTCAGACCGCTTACGTCTCCGGCGCTGTAGTTCACCACTTCAACCGTGTCGCTCAAAGAATTCCATTGGATATGCAGGGGCTCAGAACCCTTTTTGCAACCGAAGTAGGCAGAGGTTGGCTCCAGATAGTAATCGTAGGTTTGCCATACGAAGGAAGGCCAGCAGGGGTGACTCATCCACAACAGCAACCCCATCCGGTATCTCCCCTGCGCCTCGAACATGGCGCGATAGCAGTCGTAGTTGAGGAACTGCGCCAGCGAAACCCATTCCTCCGCGCTCTCCGCCCCGCCATAAGAATCGTCGATCATCGCGCGGAACTCGGCGCCACCCTGCGCGCCTGCCAGCGTGAAGTCATGCAGCCCCCAGTCAAGTCCCTGCGGCCACAGCGCATCTTCGGGCATCATGACACGCACGCTTTCCATAGACGGAATGGCTGGTGCGCCGAGTTCGCTGTGCAGCTTCACATCCGCAGTGCGGAAGTAGAATGATGGCGGCATCGCGAGGTAGGGCCCATGCCCGCTGACGCCGCCGTCGGCTGAGCTGGGAATGTAAGGCATATCCGCATGTTCTTCAGCGAGGAGCTTGCGCAGACCCGTCTCCAGCACACTCGGCGGGTACCATTCGTTGCGACCGCAGTAGATGCCGATTGAGGGATGGCTGCGGATACGCCGAATGTAATTCTTTGCATTCGCCAGGAACATGGCGTTGTCATTAGGGACGGGACCGTCCCACGGGTTCGCCAGCCAGAAGTCCTGCCATACCACCACGCCATGGCGATCGCACGCCTCGTAGAAAGCCTCGTCGCCGATCTGGCCGACCCAGTTGCGAATCATCGTAAAGTTCATCTCACGGTGGTATCGCACTGCGCTGTCATATTCACGCGCCCGATAGCGCAGCATCGATTCACCGAAGCCCCAGTTGCCGCCGCGCGCGATGAAGCGGCGGCCGTTGATCCACAGCTTCAGTGCTCCGCTCTCCTCACGGTGCGTGATCTGCCGGATGCCAGCCTTGAACGTCTTGCGGTTCAGCACGGTGCCCCGCTTATCCTCGAAGCACAGTTCCACATCGTATAAATGAGGCTCTCCATACCCGACCGGCCACCACAGCTGCGGGTTCGCGATACGCAGCGGGGGGTGAGTCGCCGGAGAGAACGTCACAACCTGCTCTGTCGAGTCGGCCAGATGAACGCGGCTTTCGAAGCGGATGACTCCGAACTGACCCCGCACGACCCCGTCGATCGGCCTGCCCGTGTGGTTGGTCACCAGCACTTCGATCGTCACATCTGCCTGTCTCGTCTGCAGCAGCGTCGAGCTCACGAGGGGATCCTCGAGCGTGACGCCACCGTTCGACTCCAGGCGGACATCGCCCCAGATCCCGGTATTGCGCCCACGAATCGTGGGAATCCAGTCCCAGCCCACGGACGCATGGAACGTCGGGTTGTCGGCTCCGAGCGCGCCTCCGTTTTTCCCTGCCGTTTCGAACGTCTTTTGATGAACGCTTCCGGGCGTCGCATTTTTCAGCACCCGGATCGCCAGCGCGTTCGCTGTGCCGGTGGTCAGCTTTGCTGTGACGTCGAAGACTCCGCGCAGGAATCCACCGTCGATGTGTCCCAGGGACTCGCCATTCAGAAATACCTCTGCCTTCCAGTTCACCCCGTCGAAGTGCAGCCAGGTATGTTGGCCCGCCTCCGTCGCTGGCGTCAAAAACTCCGTGCGATACCAGAAATCCGCATAGAAGTAGGAGTCTGAAAGATGAAGTTGATTCTGACCGAAATTCGGATCGGGGATCGCTCCGGCATTCAGGTATGAGGTAAGCGTCGTTCCTGGAACCGTGGCAATCATCCACTCCCCGGCATCGAAGCCCAGCTTGGAGAGTGTCTCTCCGGTCTCCTGCTCGGCGCGCTTCAGACGCCAGCCGCCGCCTGCCAGCACCGTGCTTCCGTCGCTTCTCCGCGGAGGCGTCGGACTGGGCTGCATCAGAAATCCCCCACGCCCGAAGACCTCGAGCTCGCTTAGGATGTACCCGTCAGCGGATGACGGGCGGGTCATCAGAACGCGCACATAGCGACCCTCAGCCGCAGCGGCGAGACGCAAATCATCAACCAACTCGTCGTTCGCCGGAAGAGGCTGCACATCATGCCATTGCTCGGCATCGTCGGATACCTGGACCACGCCTTCCGCAGCGCGAGCGATCCAATGAAGGGTCACGCGGTCGAACGCGAAACGCGCTCCCAGATCGACATAGACCCACTCCCTGCCAAGGCCCGCGCTCTTCCAGGCGCTCGTAAAGCTGTAGGGGCCGCCTATCTCAACTCGTTGGGCGCCGCGATAGAACGCGGCCTGGCCCAGGCGCCACTGCCACATGGAGCTTTCGGCGTTGGGTGCGGCTGCAGTAGCGGTCGTCCCCAAATGCACACGATAGTAGCGGCTTTGGCACGTCGTACCCAACGGGATCGAAGGGGCTAACACGTGCGAGGACCGAACCAGGTCCGGGGGATAGTTCTCCGGAGGGAGAGACTGCTCCACGCCCACGCTCGCCAGACGCTGCCATGCGCGCGCGTCATCCGACACAGAGACCGCAAAAGATAGTGTTGCCAACGCCACGTGGTCGGGCACCACGGCGAAGAGTTCGAGCCGGTCGATCGCCGGAGGCGCCGTCCCTCCACCGAAGTGAATCTCGACAGTCGCTTCGGACTCAGGCAATACGAGGACATTCTCAGGGAAATGGTCGACGAATATCTCGCGCTCCTGCTTCGGCAGCGTCCGGCCATCCACAAGACACACCATCCAATCCGGCGCGTGCGTGTCCTTGATCCCGTCGGTCACCAGCTGGGCCGTAAGGTTGTAGTCGTAGCTGCTGGAGTGAAAGGCTGGCCGGAACAGCGCCAGGTTGCGATAGGTGCCGCTGGCGTCCGGTTGCAAGGAAGGACCGAAGTTCTCAGCCTGCGATCCGGGATAGAGACCGATGCCGCGCGTGTACGGCAAAGGAGCCGTTGTTGCTACCTCCGGGGCCACACCCGGCGCAGCTCGTTCGCCGTCGTCCACGAGCGATGTTGTAGCTGACGCTATTCCAGGAAGCGCAATACAGGCACCCACGCCTGCCGTTGTCTTCAGAAACTCTCGTCTTGATGTCTCCATCTGGTTTCCTCGAAATGACTAACGTGAACAAACTCGCAACTGACAAAGTGTTACTTTTCTTACCTTCTCGAAACCAGAACTGATCATTTTGCTGTCGTCGTGCGGTTCCCCGTAGGACCACCCATGCACATACACCATCACCGGAAGTTTGGAGCCATTTGCTGGCGACCATACATTCAGGAAGAGGCAATCCTCGCTCCCATGTTGAGTAGTCACCTGACATGAGCGGCAAGTCGCGGCTCCTACTCCCAGCCGTAACTGGCAAGAAGATCTCCGTTCAGCCCAACGAGTAATAATGCGGACCGGCCGGCAGCAAGCTTGCCCGTCATCGTTTTCCCACTGCGCAGATCGCGGAAGCTGATCGGCGTGTTCGCCGATTCCGATGAAAGCACGTAAAGCGTAGCTTGCGGAAGCCGTGTGGGACAGATCAGAACTCCGGGGTTGTTGAGGTCTGTTGTGTACGTCGGCTCCACAGCAGCCTTCTTCAAGGCATCGTCGTAGACGGCCGCGACGCTCTCCAGGCTGCTGTTCAGCTCCAGCGGCAGCGCTGAAAACAGAACCCGTCCCTTGCCAAGCGATATCTCTGCCCAATTCTCGCCGCTGGGCAGCACGGCACGGTCCAGCGTTGTCGTCTTCAGCCCTGGGTACTCAAGGCGGAGGTTGCCAGAACCGAGATGCAGTACTTCTTCGCGTTGCGCAAGCGCCTCCAGCCTGTACGGAAGACCCAACGCCATGGCACGATCGTCCGCATGGAGGTGCTCATCCGCGCTGAATGGCCCTGAAATGAGCAGCGTCGCGCCCGCCCTCACTCGCGCTTCGATGGCCTCCCAGGCTTTATCGTTCAAGCCGTAAGCGGAAGGAAGCAGGATCAGCTTAGGCGAGCCAAGCGTCTCCATCGCATATTCCCCTACCGCATATGCTTCTACGCGATTCCACTGGTACAGCACCCGTACCGCCGTTTGCTGTGCTTCCAGCGCATGAGCATTGAAGACCGAAAGCTGCAACGACTCTGGAAGGACGATAGCAACCTGCGGCAGGGTCAGCCCGGTCGCATAGGGAGCGGCGCTCTTCGCGAAGCTGCCCAGGTTGCGCATCATCGCCTCCCACACCTTGGCCGAGCCATCGCTGCGCTGCATGCCGAAATCCGGCTCGCGCGCCCAGTCCCATTGCATCGCGCCCGATGAACCCGCGGCGAACCCCAGCGCCCACTTGCGTTCCTCGATCGGCGTGCCGGTCAACTCGTCATAACGCCAGCTTCCGTCATCGTTCCATGCCGGCTGATACCCGGTCTCACCCGTGATGTTGGGTATCCCGGGCCGCTTCGCCGCCACCGAATCCCAAAGCAAAGCATCGTCATTCCAGTACGTGTGGTTGGTCGTAAACGAAACGCCTGCAGTCGCATAAAACTGGTTCAGGACGCGATTGCTGATACCGCCCTCGTCCTGGCCCACATTGATCAGCTGAGAAGCACTGAACCGTCGCACCGTTCCACACATGGCACGCACCCAGCCCGCAAACATCTCCTGGGCAAACAGGTTGTAATCGAACGCTCGCACCTGCTGCGCGTTCCCGTACCGGCCATAGTTCAAGTCCTCCTGCCGAGGCAGGGGGATTGCGTCGAACGACCGAAGATCAGACGCGGTGACCCGCCAGGCATCGGCCAGCGCATCAAGACGCACATACCGCTTCTGTAACCAGGAGCGCCATGCCGTCAGCTCCGCCGGATCGTTGTTGGGAACATTGCCATGAAAAACCACCCGGGGATTCGAGAAAGAAGGCTCATTGATCAGGTCGTAGGAGAGCCATGGCACATTCCGGAAGCGTGCCGCCACCGATGCGACGTACTCCTCCTCCGCTTGTACTGCTTGCGGATCCAGAAACGGATTGGGAGGAGCGGGTCCGGCATCCGCTGCATTGGCGCGAGCCCTTGGCTCAGAGACCCGCGGGCTGAATGCGAAGAACGTAAAGTTGACGGCAATGTGGTGCCGCTGCGCCGCGGCGAGAAATGCCTCCACATTTCGCAGGAAGCGTTCATTCGCACCCCCGTTCAGCGGCTCGATGTACTTGCCATAATTTCCCCATACTCCTGTACGCACGAAGCTGACGCCATGCCGCTCCATATCCGCGAAATCCTGCTCCCAGACCGCAGCATTCCGCGGACCGGAGAAGTCCCAGCCGTTCTCCTCAGTCGTGAAGTAATTTGTGCCCACCGGCAGAAAGGGCCGGCTTCCCAATGTCAGAAAATCTCCTGCGACTCCCAGCCTCGGACCGGTCTCCAGCGAGGCCAGGTCCTCGACGACAAAACCGTTTTCAGCGAACTCCTGCGGCCTTGAAGAACCCGCGGGAGTCCAGGTGGCTGTTACGGTGTAGACGCCGCTCGGCAGGGCCTTCCGAAATGGGAGTTCTATGGCGGTTCCGAAACCCAGGGGAATCACGGCATCGTCGATAACCTCGCGTTCGCTGTGAAGGGAGACATGCAACCGACCAAGTCCGACCGTGCCATCGACCGGGACGGGAGTCGCGGGGCCTCCGCGCAGACGCGCCGTCAGTTGAAGAAGCTCGCCCGGCCGCAGCGCCGCGTACTGGCTTTCCAAAGTGAGGTTGACGGAACCGCCCTCGGCGTATTCGGCGCAGGTTCGAATCAAATCCTTGCCATCGGACGTCTGCCAGTATCCCAGGGTAGGGGTAATCGGAATTGCCACGATCCGCACGCCCGGCATCTTGCTGTCCAGAGGATGGTCCGACACAATCACCGGAGCCGCAAGATGAGTGCCTGTAGCGTCGTCGAGATACCCGAGACCGTTAAGTCGCCCCTCTTCCGCAAAGACTGTTTGCACGGAGACTTTGACGGCCGGCAGGAAGTCGTAGCCTTTGCGCCAGCTAAAGTGGTTTGCATCAGACCCGAGGGGTACGGCATAGCTATGGCGAAAATCCAGTTCGCGGCTATAGCTGTCCTGGGGCGCCTCCTGATCAAAGGCTTTCGTGCCGTCGCCCAGCACGGGAACCCGCAGCGGTTGTCCTCCAATCAGCAGCAGATTGCCCCCGGCGCTCAGGTAATCGCGAATACTCGCCCATGCTGCGACCGGAACCGCCGAGCCATAGGGAAGCACAAGCAGCGACGCATTCTTCAGCACCTGGCCGGAGCGAAGTTCGCTGAGGTTAGCGACGGTTGCAGAAGCCCCCAGAGCGGAACGGAGAACGCTCTCAGCAACCGGCTCGGTTCCGATCGTAGGAAAACCACTTTGCTGAAAGATCACCACGCGGGGTGGGGGCGCCTGGGCCGTCACGACGGGACAAGCCGTTGCGGCGAAGACACAAAGGGACGAAATCAGGGTGGCGGCGCGGGGCGGGATGCTGCGAATACCATTCATGCAAGCCATAGGAGTACTCAGGGATGGAGTCGCTAGCGTGTTACCGGTATCAAACTAACGCAAGCTGACATCTTCTAGCAACTCGGCATCGTTTGTCGATGGGCATTTTGCGATGGAGCGATTTTTAAATCAGCCCCGAGCCATTAGAGGTGTTCTCGTCATCAGCCAGCACGCTCGCGACAGGGTCGGTGGCCGCAAACCGCGCTCCGTATTCAGGAGCCTGAACTCGCCGCAAGCTCCAGCATGAGCGCGCGTGGGCGGCGATGAGTTCGAGGCGTTGATGGCTAATAGCGGAGTTGACAAATATCATCGAGAATACGTATAAATGCGCCCAACTACTGGTATCGGTATCATTTTCAATGGAGGATCGAACGCCTTCCTGCGCAAAACTCATTCTCCCCTGACATTGCGTTTCCATATGGCTTGGACCACTCCAACGCGATGCGGAGCGCATTGGAAGGCAGGTCTCGCAAGTGGGCATACATTCCCCAAACGGATTCCGCACCAGGCTGAGCAAGCAGTACATGATGAAGCCGCCGATCCAAACTCATTTAAAGATGAGCCGCACGATAGCAATAGTCCCACGGCGCGGTACTCTGAGATGCTCCCACGCGCACTTGCGCCCTTCTTCATGACTCATTCTCCTCTGTATGTGAACTTCGTTTTCCTGAAAGGGATCTTCATGCCGCTCATCGCACGCCGCCTACGAATTCTCGTCACCCTCGGACTTCTTGGAGCCGCTATCGGTCTGCAGTCGAAGGCGGCAGATGCCCAGGATCGACGCATGGCAGCTGTAGCCGCTCCCACGATTGAAGAGCGGGTCGTCGGCCCATATGATGTCCGGGTGTTAGCCGGTGGTTCATCACTCGAGAAGCCCGTTCCGGCCGCGAGCCAGGTTCTCAGCGCAGTCGGCGCGTATACCTTATCTCTTTGGATCGAATCGTCCGCGGCAACCCCGCGCACTGTCCTTCTCGCCGGGGTCGGAGACCCGCTGGCGGAGTATTCCCATTTTCTCGGTCTTGTCGCCGGACACCCGCTGCTGCGGTATGGCGCAGGCAACGCTCTCGTGGCGCCAAATCCCATCCCGTCGAGCGGTTGGCATTTCCTCGCGGCTTCCTCGGATGGGGTAACGGAATGGCTCAGCGTGGATGGCAAGGAAGTAGCGCGCGCCAGCCTGGTCGCCGGGACAGTGGCGCCATATCTGGTGATCGCGCCTACAGCCGCTCCCGCGGATATGGAAACCGAACACTTCGGAGGCGAACTTGTTCAGGTGACGCTTCTTCCCACAGCCGCGACGCAACAGACTCTAAGCAGGATGGCTGCTCAACCGCCCAATCCAGCTCTCCTGCATTGGCAGGATGCCTCGGCTACGTGGCCGATTCAGACCCGCGGTCAGGCCGGGTATCTTGAGCCGCAGGATCCTTCTCTGATGCCAACCAGCCGTGCCGGGTTTAGTAAGCCCGTTGCCAAGCCGTCTTCCCTTTCGAATGCACCCACGCTTCAACCGACGGGGCGCGGCCAGTGGGCTCTCCGTTCGCATTGGAAACTTAGCCCGGCCCCGGAAGTGACGGAAGGCGGGGCGCAGCTTTCAACAGCAGGCTACGGAGATAAGGGCTGGATGGAGGCGACTGTTCCCGGCACCGTGCTTACCACGATGATCGATCGAGGAATCTATCCGGACCCTGACATTGGCCTCAATAATCTCGCCATCCCGGAGTCGCTGAACAAACAGGATTACTGGTATCGCATCGACTTCGACACACCTCATGATGCCGCGGGCCACAAGCTGGCGCTCACCTTCAATGGCATCAACTACGCTGCCGAGGTCTGGCTGAACGGCAAGAGAGTGGGCACGATTCGCGGCGCATTCATCCGCGGGCAATTCGACATCACTTCGTTGCTGCACAGTCAGGGAAGCAATGCGCTGGCCGTGCGTATTTCGCCTCCGCCTCATCCCGGCATTCCACAGGAGCAATCGATTAAGGGCGGACCAGGCGAGAACGGCGGCGCCATGTGCCTGGACGGGCCTACTTTCGTCGCCACCGAAGGATGGGACTGGATCCCCGCGATTCGCGATCGGAATAGCGGTATCTGGCAGGATGTGATGCTCACGGTGACCGATGCTTTGCAGTTGGGAGATCCAAAGGTGGTAACGCACCTGCCCCTGCCGGACACCTCTTCCGCAGACGTGACGATCGATGTGCCTGTACATAATGCGTCGGAACAGCCGGTGCAGGGTATGGTCCACGCGACGTTCGAGGGTGTCTCGGTCGACAAGGCGGTCACCGCCGCTCCGGGAGACACAGTAGTCAGCCTGC